>Ga0256836_1000210_pt1 | contig 35057 bp, 33 predicted proteins | sample 4561380metaG_FD_185974 | JGI IMG/M metagenome (GOLD analysis project Ga0256836, IMG submission 185974) | Hydrothermal vent microbial communities from Guaymas Basin, Mexico - 4561-380 | ecosystem: Environmental > Aquatic > Marine > Hydrothermal vents | place: Mexico: Guaymas Basin | collected...
TGCACAAGAAGCAGTAACAGTGCGTTTTAGACCAGTTATGATGACAGCGTTTGGTACTATTGCAGGTATGATTCCAATTGCACTTGAACAAGCAGTTGGATTAGAGCGTTTAAGTCCTTTAGCAGATGTTGCAATTGGTGGACTGTTAATCGGTACACTTTTAACACTTATCTATGTGCCTATGTTTGCTTATATATTTGATGGAGATGATACAAAAAAGATTGAAAAAGCATAAGTTTGTGGGGTGAAAGCCTCACACACTTAAAAAAATAAACTATTTAAAGAGTACATCCAGATACTGTTTGTGTACTCTGTAATTTTGGGACTTTTATATCTAAACAGCGAACTTCTTCTAAGGCTTCAAGTCGAAACCTATCGAGTGGTGTTCGCACAGAGTAGTAAGCCCAAGTTCCTTTTCTCTCAACTCGTAAAAATCCAGCATCTTTTAAAATCTTTAGATGGCGTGATAAACGCGACTGAATCATATCGAGTGAATTTTGCAGATCACACACACAACACTCTCCATTTTCATCTATAAAACGGAGGATAAGAAGTCGTGTTTCATCATTGAGTGCTGAGACTGTTTTTAAAAATATTTCCATAGAGAAATTGTAGCAGAAAAATATAACTATATCAAGATATATTGATTTATGAATTTTATTTGGTTATTATTGCACTTTATATAGAGCAAGGAATTTTTATGATTGTAGCCATGAGTCTTTTTGTAGTAACACTTCTTTTTATCATCTGGCAACCTCGTGGTCTCCAAATTGGTACTTCTGCTGTAGTAGGTGCTATTGTAGCACTAGTGATAGGAGTAGTTAGCTTTGATGATGTTATCACTGTTACAAGTATAGTTTGGGATGCTACTCTCTCTTTTATCGGTATTATTATACTCTCAATGGTTCTTGATGAGATAGGATTTTTTGAGTGGGCAGCCATCAGAATGGCAAAACTAAGTGGAGGAAGTGGGAATAAACTTTTTGTGCTTATACTACTTCTTGGTGCAGTCGTAGCAGCATTTTTTGCAAATGATGGGGCAGCACTTATACTTACTCCTATCCTTTTAGCAAAGATGAAGTACCTGAAGATGAAACCTCTTGCCATCTTCGCCTTTTTAATGGCAGGTGGTTTTATAGGAGATAGTGCTTCAAACCCTTTTGTTATCTCAAACCTTACAAACATCGTAACAGCGGGTTACTTTCAGATAGGTTTTTTAGAGTATTTACAAAATATGTTCCTGCCAAACCTTCTCTCCATCATCGCTTCAATAGTAGTTCTTTTTATCTACTTTAGAAAAGATATACCACTTACTGTAGATGTAAATGCACTCCCTAAGGCTTCAAGTGTCATAAAAAGTCAAATCATGTTTAAACTCTCTTGGTTCTTTTTAGCACTTTTAATGATGGGTTATTTTATAGGGGATATATATGGACTGCCAATCTCTGTTTTTGCTTTAGGTGGTGCTTTGATATTTTTAGCTATAGCTACTTTTTATAAAGCTGTAAAACCAGCAGAGACTATAAAAAATGCTCCTTGGCAGGTAGTATGGTTTAGTATAGGGCTATATGTTGTGGTCTATGGTCTTAAGAATGCAGGATTGACAGATATCATCGCCTCATGGATAGAGCAACTTCAAACACAAGGGACAACTGTTGCCATCATAGGAACAGGTTTTCTCTCGGCGTTTGTGAGTTCGGTTATGAACAATATGCCAACTATCATGATTATGGATATAGCTATAGATAAAGTGGGATATGTAGGGAATGAAGCTTTAGTATATGCAAATATTTTAGGTTCAAATCTCGGACCAAAGATGACACCTATAGGCTCTTTAGCGACACTTCTTTGGCTGCATGTTTTAGCACAAAAGGGTGTGAAAATCGGATGGGGTGAGTATATGAAAGTAGGCTTAGTTATAACCCCTCCAGTACTCTTAGTAGCTCTTTTAGGACTCTTATAGTTTAGTAGAGTTACTTGAACTTTTTATCGTGGAACTTGTGCCACTTACACCGTTTTTTACTCTTTATAGAGTAGATGTTGTAAGTGAACTTTCTTCCACACTCTTGACACTCAAAAGTAGCTCTATTTTTTGCTTTATTATCTCGAACATATAAAAAATTTCCAACTTGATCACCAGTTTTATAAACTACTTTCTCATTTTTGGCATAAGCTTTTTCTGTTAGAAGAGCATCTTCTCTCTGTTTCGTAAGCCAAGTGGGTTCACTATCCTCTTCAAACTCATACTCCATCGTTCTATAGCCTTAAATCTTTGTGTTGACCTAAAGAACAGTTAGGTGCTGTTGGTGTAGTTATTTTTTCTTTGATCTGTGTGAGTTGTGAGTTATTCATATGAGTATTATACTCCAGAAGAGTATAATAGAAGTAAAATTTTTAGAACTGAATCATTCCATTTACTGGGCTAGAAGCTGTTGCATAAGGTTTCTTTGGAATACGTCCAGCAAGGTAAGACATACGACCTGCTTGAACTGCATGTTTCATAGCTTGAGCCATAATCATAGGGTTCTGAGCCTGTGCGATTGCAGTGTTTGTTAAAACGCCATCAGCACCAAGTTCCATCGCATAAGCAGCATCCGAAGCACAACCGATTCCTGCATCAACAATGATAGGAAGATTTACAGCTTCACGAACGAAAACGATGTTATAAGGATTTTGAATTCCAAGACCAGAACCGATAGGAGCAGCTAGAGGCATGATTGCATGTGCACCAGCATCCTCTAAACGTTTTGCCATAATGGGATCATCAGAAGTATATGCCATGATAGTAAAACCATCATCAGCAAGTACTTTACATGCTTTGATAGTCTCTAAAACATCGGGATATAGTGTCTTTGTTGTATCACCAATAACCTCTAGTTTTATTAGGTCAATACCAGTCGCCTCACGAGTTAAACGAAATGTAGTTATCGCCTCTTCAGCTGTAACACATCCGGCACTGTTTGGTAAAAACTTTACATTAGTTCCTGCAAAAGTATCACGGAGATTCTCTTTGTCTGGGTCAGTGATGTTTAAACGGCGAACAGCAACAGTGATAAGCTCACTTCCTGAAGCTAAAGTTGCCTCTTTTGTAGTCTCAAATGAGTCATACTTTCCACTACCAACGATTAAACGTGAGCCTAGTTCATATTTTCCGATTTTTAGAATGTTATCCATTAGAATCTTCCTATTATTATATTAATTATTGATTTATAACATAAGGTATCTTAGAGCTTACCTATTCCTTGAATCAAATCCTTTGGTGTAAGAGAAAAATCAGAGTCAGTGTAGTTTTGTGCCAGTTTAGTATGTGTTAAAGAGGCGGTTATCGCTGCACTGAGTGGTTCATACCCTTGTGCTAAAAGAGATCCTATGAGTCCACTTAAAACATCACCACTACCTCCTTTTGCTAAAGCAGCTGTTCCCTCTGTGTTTATAAAGTAGTTTCTCTCATGTGCGATGATGACATTAGCACCTTTTAAAAGGAGAACTACATGGGGGTATTTTTCACAAAATAGTTCAGAGTAGAAAAACCGTCTATTTTGAAGTTCATCAACCGTGATCTCTGCCAATCCTGTAAGTTTTAAGAGTGAAACAAACTCTTTTGGATGGGGTGTGATAACAAGAGAGTCCCGCTTGAGTATCTCCGTTATGATAGGCATAGAAAAAAGATCTGCATCTACTATAAGGGGAAGAGTATTATCTAAATGCTCTTTGAGGCGCTCAAGTTCAAAACTTATGCCAAGACCCATCCCAAATGCTAAGGCTGTTGCATTTTTTGGGATTTTTGGTGATAGCATTATCTCATAGGGAATTTTACATGAAGGGTCTTTATCCTCTGAGAGGAGTGTTACTAAACCACTTCCAAAGTTAAGTGCAGAGAGTGAGCTAATGATGCTTGCTCCCATCTTCTCCCCTGCAGTTACACAGAGATGTCCAAAATTTCCTTTATGTGTATTTTGAATCTCTCTTGTTGGAAGTTTCATATCTTTAAACTCTAAAAGGTTCCAGTTTGACTCGCTCTCATAAACCTCTCTACTTACTCCTAAGTCTAGAACTTTAACTTCACCAACAAAACCCTTTGCTTGGTCATTAAAGAGTGACTTTTTGAGTGCACCCATAGTAAGTGTTGTGTCGGCTACAAAAGTATCTCTGTCACACTCTCCATTTATGCGCATACCAGAGGGAATGTCACAGGCAATTTTATAAGCACTTAGACTGTTTAGTGTCTGCATAACTGATTTTACTTCGACATCTAAAGAACCATCAAAACCAGTACCGAAAATTGCATCGACTATAACATCACAGTCGTTAAGATAGAGAGTCCTTTTAACATGGATAGCATGAGCACGTTTGTCTTGGCGAATGGCCATCTCTTTTTTTGCTTCTTTAACTATAAAGATATTTACTTTATACTCTTTATGGAGTAAACGCGATAGGGCCAGACCATCTGCACCATTGTTTCCATTGCCACAGACTATTAAAACAGTAGACCCTAAAGTAAATTTACTACGAATAAATGCAGCCATTCCCTCGGCTGCATGTTCCATCAAAATATCTTCATTTAGGGCAAAATCTTCATAACAGCGTTTATCTAAAGAGCTTACTTCATCAAATAGTTTTTGCATCATAATTTCCTTGTAATGGTAGATTATACAAAAAAGGATATAATACATTTATGAATTATAAAACAATTGCACAAGAGACACTTAACATTGAGGCCCAAACTCTTCTAAATGCAGCTACTTTGATAGATGATGTTTTTGAAGAAGCCGTAAAAGTTATCTTAGAATGCAAGGGTAAACTTATCATTACTGGAGTTGGAAAGAGTGGACTCATCGGTGCAAAGATGGCGGCAACATTCGCCTCTACTGGAACACCGAGTTTCTTCCTTCACCCAACAGAAGCCCTTCATGGTGACCTTGGAATGATAAGTGAGTCAGATGTTGTAATAGGTATTAGTTACAGTGGTGAGAGTGAAGAACTTAGCTCTATTTTACCTCATATCAAGCGCTTTAATGTGCCTCTTATAGGGATGACTCGAAATAGAAAATCAACCCTTGGTACTCATAGTGATATGGTTATAGAGATAAACGTTCAAAAAGAGGCTTGTCCTATAGATACCGCTCCTACAAGTTCGACTACTCTTACTTTAGCCCTAGGGGATGCACTTGCTGTCTGTCTAATGAAAGCTAGGGATTTTAAAAAGAGTGATTTTGCTTCATTTCATCCTGGTGGTGCTCTGGGTAAAAAGCTCTTTGTAAAAGTTTCAAATCTTATGCAGAGAGAAAACTTACCACTTATAAATGCGACTACGAAAGTAAAAGATGCGATTTTAACTATAAGTGAGGGCCGTTTAGGAACTGCACTTATAGTAGATGAAGAGAACAGACTTATAGCACTTATGAGTGATGGAGATGTTCGCCGTGCACTGCTTAGTGAAAATTTTTCACTTGAAGATGATGTACTACAGTATGCTACAAGAGAGCCTATGACTTGTGAAAATGCAGATATGCTTGCAAGTGATGCACTTGTTTTAATAGAAGAAAAAAAGATACAACTGCTCGTTGTTACAGATAAAAATAGAAAAATAGAGGGTGTTCTTCATATTCATACACTTATCGAAAAAGGTATTTCATGACAAAAGAGGAGATTCTTGCAACTCTTGAAAAAGAGAAGCCTTATCTTCAAAAGAAATATGGTGTAGAGAAAATAGGGCTTTTTGGTTCTTACTCTCGTGATGAAGCCACTGCTGAAAGTGACATAGATATTTATGTAGAGTTAAAAGAGAATACTTTTAGAAAATTAGCAGGCCTATGGAACTATCTCGATGACTTATATGGTGAGATCAAAGTTGATATGGTAAATAAACATCGGCATGCAAAGAGTGAAATTTTTAAGTGTATTCAAAAAGAGACTATTTATATATGAATAAGATGACTATATTAGAACTTTTAGAGTTTATTTTAGAGGGAATTTCTCTCATAAAAAGAAGATGTAAAGGCATGAAAACTGCTGATAATTTTTTATTTAATGAAGAGGCTCTTGATAAGTTTGAAGCATCGATTATGCGATTACAAACTGTAGGTGAAGCACTTAAAAATATTGAAAAAAGAGATGAAAAATTTCTTTTACAGGTAGCAAACAAAGAGTATTGGAGTGAAATTATTCGTATGAGAGATTTAATTTCACACCATTATGCAGATATTCAAGCAGATATAATCTTTGCAATTTGCAAAGAAGAACTTGAAGAGTTAGAACAAAATATACAAAAGTTAAAAGAGATATTAATATGATGAGACTAAACAAATTTATAGCACACTACTCAACTTACTCACGCCGTGAAGCGGATAAAGTTATCCAAGATGGATATGTACGAGTAAATGGAGAGATCCAAGAGAACCCTGCAACACAAGTTGATGAGAAAGAAGATATAGTTTATGTAAGTGGTAAGCAAGTAAGCCGTCAAGAGAAGTACACAGTTATAGTTTATAACAAACCAAAGGGAGAGCTTGTAACTAAGTCTGATCCTAAAGGTCGTAAGACTATCTACGATTCATTAGGAAAAGAGTTTAAGCACTACATCCCAGTAGGTCGTCTTGACTTCGCTAGTGAGGGACTACTTCTTTTAACAGATGCTTCTCATGTCGCAACTGCTTTGATGAACTCAGATTTAGAACGCCGTTATAAGATAAAGATAAAAGGGGAAGTGACTTCAGAGATGGAGAATGCCATGCTTAATGGTATGTTCATAGAAGATGCAACAGCAGGTGGACACTCTCACTCTAAGATAACTTCTATGGAGTTTAAACCATTTTTAGGGTACCAAATCCAGAAAAATGCACATAACTACTCCATACTTAAAGTTGCTATTAGTGAGGGAAAAAATCGTGAGCTTCGTCGCTTCTTCGCACACTTTGATGCTGAAATCGCTGATCTTAAACGTGTAAGTTTTGCAGAGATAGAACTTAACAATCTTCCAACAGGAAAAACAAGGTTTTTAACTCGTAGTGAGTACTCAGCACTCTTCACATTTTTAAAAGCTGAAGAAAAATTAGCTCGTGAAATGGCAGGAAATAAGCCTAAACCAAAGTTTAATGCTACATTTAACAAGCCTAAACCTACTCCAAGAAATAGAGGAGACTCTAAGTCAAATCCCAACGGAAAAGTTAAGAAGTAAGAGCTATAGAGCTTGACACTTCTCACAAACACCACATAACACAATGCTACTATCCATAAGTTGGTAGTGGCTCTTCATGGATACTTCATCCACTAAACTATCTATATTTACACTAACATCGATAAATTCATTACATTTTTGACATAAAAGATGGATATGAGGTTCTTTTGCTATCTCATATTTTGACTTATGTCTTGGAATTTTTATCTCTGTTATAAGAGAATTTTCTAGCATAGCATTTATATTTTTGTATAATGTTGCAAGAGAGATAGAAGAGAACTGTTTTTTTATAAGTACAAAGAGTTCTTCCACATCAAGATGACCTGCATTTTGCATAAGTGTCAGTATCCCTAAACGCTGTGGTGTAACTTTAAGTTTGTGTTCTCGTAAGAGTAATTCATAATTCATAGTGAGAATTATAACAGATTATTTATAGATATAAATAATAGAAAGTATATTACTAAAGGATAATAATTATCTTTTAAGAGTAAAAAGTATATAATTTCTCAATGGAAAAAAATTATCCTTTAGAAAGGGTAGTAAAAAAGGAAACAAGATGATAAAAAAAATACTTTTAAGTATAGTTACTACTACAGTAGTATTGGCAAGTGGTTTAAGTAAAGAGGCAAAAGATGCAGGTCTTGTAGCAATTCCTTCGGATAAAGGAGCTCTTTTAAAACTAATAGATGATAAAAGAAATCCTATAACAGCTGAAAAAACAGAGTTAGGTAAAATGCTTTTCTTTGAACCACGTATTTCTAAAAGTGGACTTATAAGCTGTAATACATGTCATAATCTTGCAACAGGTGGAGATGATGGCCTTGGCGCTGCTGTTGGACATAAGTGGACTCAAAATCCTCATCATTTAGGCTCTCCTACAGTATTTAATGCTGTGTTTTTTGATGCTCAATTTTGGGACGGTAGAAGTGCTGACCTTGAGGCACAAGCACAAGGTCCAATACTTGCAGCACCTGAGATGGCAGCAACAAAAGAGCATGTAGTTGCAACTGTAACTTCTATGCCTGAGTATGTAGAGCGATTTAAAAAAGCTTATGGAAAAGATGTGAAGATAGACTATAAAAAAATAGCAGATACTATAGGAAACTTCGAGCGTACTCTTGTAACACCTGCTCCCTTTGATGACTACTTAAATGGTAAAGAGGATGCTCTTTCTAAAGCACAAAAAGCGGGTCTTAAAACTTTTATAGATAAGGGCTGTGCAACTTGTCACAATGGCATAGCACTTGGTGGATCTATGAATATGTTGGGTATTACTGCTAAGTATAAGTATGCAGATGTAGGTGACTTTAAAGGTGATGCAAATGGCATGGTAAAAGTACCAACACTTAGAAATATCACACAAACAGCTCCTTATTTTCATAATGGTGCTGTAGTAACACTTAAAGAGGCTATCGTTGAGATGGGACGTATTCAACTTGGTGTATCTATCTCTGATAAAGAAGCTACATCTATAGAGACATTTTTAGGTGCTTTAGATGGTAGAAAACCAGAAATCGTTTACCCTGTGCTTCCAACGAGAACAGCTGCAACACCTAAGCAAAATATTAACTAATAATTTATGCTAAAATTCTGTCAATAAAATTCTTTTAAAGGGTGAGTATTGGCAGACTTTACACAACTTCTTCGTGCAAAAAACTTTGATGAACTTGTAGGACAAGAGCATCTGAGTGCACCCACTGCACCCCTTCGTATCTTATGTGAAAAGTTTGCATTAGGGCATAGCTTCTTTTATGGTCCTGCTGGAACTGGAAAAACATCTATCGCTCGGATTATTGCAAAAGTGATGGATCTCCCTTTTTATGAGTTTAATGCAACAAGTCTCAAGATAGACCAACTCCGTAAGATATTTGAACAGTATAAAAATGCACTTCAAAAACCTCTTATATTTATAGATGAGGTACACCGTTTAGCAAAAAATCAACAAGAGGTACTCCTTCCTGTTATGGAAAACAATAGTGTTTTAGTGATAGGTGCTTCAACTGAAAATCCATTTTTTTCGCTTACCTCTGCTATACGTTCTCGCTCCATGCTTTTTGAACTTAAACATATCTCGAATGAGGCATTAGACAAGCTTTTAACTCGTGCTCTTGAGTCTGCATCATTAGAGATGGAGGCTGAGACTAAAGAGTATCTTGTTGTAAGTAGTGGAGGGGATGCAAGAGCGATGCTAAAGCTCTTAGAGTTTGCTTCAAACATAAACACTACTATAACAATAGAGATGCTAAAATCTTTGCGTCCAAGTGCACTTGCTGCTGGAAGTAGTGAGGCTGGAGTGCATTATGATCTAACATCTGCGATGATAAAGTCTATTCGTGGGAGCGATGCTGATGCAGCTATCTATTATTTGGCTCGACTTATTGATGGGGGTGAGTCTGCTGATTTCATTGCACGGCGTTTAGTCATACTAGCAAGTGAAGATGTAGGCAATGCAAATCCTCAAGCATTGACACTAACAACTTCTACTCTTACAAGTGTAAGTAAGATAGGCTATCCAGAAGCTAGAATTATTTTAGCACAAGCGGTGATATATCTAAGTGCCTCTCCCAAATCAAATAGTGCATATCTTGCAATTAATGAAGCTTTAAATAGTGTAAAGAATGGAAATATTTTGGAAATGCCTAGTAATATCACTCAAAGAAATGAGGGCTACTTATATCCACATGATTATGGTGGTTATGTGCAGCAAAAATATATGAGTAGAGATTTAGAGTTTGTAAGATTAAAAAATATTGGATATGAAGCTAAAATGAAAGATTATTTAGAGAAACTAAAATCTTTAAAGTAATTTGTGCTAACATAAGTTAATATAAAAAGATAATTAAAAGGATAAATGATGGAGATTACATCAAGTGGAAATACGATTAAAATTACAGGAAATATTAAAAGTGTCTCTGACTATCAGGAAGTGAAGAGTGTTGTTGATTCTGTTGTAGCAGATCATAAAACAATTGTAATTGATATTCAAGATTCAATCTCTATTACTTCATCGATTATTGGTTATTTCAATAAACTTGTTTTAAAAGATAAGATAAGCTTTAGTATGAGAGTTGGGAATGAGCAACTTTTAGAACTTTTAGATGATTTAAATTTAATTACACTTTTAGGTGTAAGAAAAGGATAACTGTTGACGATTAAATTTAAACTTAATGTAATTCTCTCTATTGTTGTAATGTTTTCTATTGTAATTTTAGGTTTAACACTTAAAAAAGCATATACAGAGTCTGTAACTATTTCAGCGGCACACTCCTTAAACATACTTTCCCAAAAGCTCTCTTTACTTATTCATGAAACACAAAAAGAGCGTGGTGCTAGTGCGGGGTTTTTAGGATCTAAAGGTGAAAAATTTACTACGATTATGCCAAAGCAAAGGTTACTAACTGATGCTAAATATAGTGAACTTCAGACTTATATAAATAGTATAGATATAGAAAGTTTTTCTGGGGAGTTACGATCAGAAATCTCAGCTTTAAATAGTGATATGAGTAAGATTACTCAAGTACGTCAAGATATAGATACTTTAGAGATGAGTGTGAAAGATGAAGTTGCTTACTATAGCAATATGAATAAAAAAATCTTAAACATAGTTGCTATGACAGCAAAGTTAGCAGATACACAAGAACTAGTAAAAGCTCTCGATACCTATACAAACTTTTTAAAGTCTAAAGAGAGAGCAGGAATAGAGAGAGCAGTTTTGAGTAATACTTTTGCAGCAGATCACTTTGGAAATGGAATGTTCTCAAAATGGATTACTTTAGTAGCTGAACAAGATGCTTTTTTAAACTCATCTATGGCTATGGCTACAGATGATGTAAAAGCTTTTTATAAAACGACAATGAATGCAAAAGCGGTAGATGAAGTTCAGAGAATGAGAGAGATTGCTAAGGAAAAGGCACTAACGGGTGGTTTTGGTGTAGATAGTGTCGTTTGGTTTCAAACGATAACAAAAAAGATTAACCTTTTAAAAAAGATTGATGATGAAATTTTTAATCTTAATACAAAACTTCTCCAAGAGGTGAAGTCTCGCTCTATTTCACATGCTACTGTTACTATTGTAAGTTATTTAGTATTTACTATTTTTATCTTTATTGTGATTTTATTAATCTCTAGAGGTGTAAATAAAAGTGTAAATAGCTCTCTAAACAAGATAGGATGTGTATCCTCTTCTTTAGATCTAACTTGTGATATTGTTGTTGAAGGAAAAGATGAGATTTCACAAATTTCACGTGCTTTACAGGTAATGATAGTAGCATTTAAAGAGACAGTTTTTCATGCAAAAGATGTAGCAACAGCAAGTACAAATGAGAGTAGTAAATTAAATGTAGTGGTTGAAAAACTAACAATTAATAGTGAAAAATCAGAAGGAAAAATAGCTGAAATCAATATACTAGTTGAAGAAGTAGGTAAAAAACTAGATAATGTTGAAGAGTCTACTATTACAGTCTCTGAAAATCTTCAAGATACTTATGATGTGCTTGATACCTTTGTTAGTAGCTTAAATGATGTAGTAATCTCTATAGATAAAGGGAGTGAGCAACAGCAAGAGCTTGTAGGTAAAGTAGCTTCTTTAACAGAACAGGCGAAAAATATTAAAGATGTACTTAGTATCATCTCTGATATAGCTGACCAGACAAACCTTCTTGCTCTTAATGCTGCTATTGAAGCGGCTCGTGCAGGAGAGCATGGTCGTGGTTTTGCTGTTGTTGCTGATGAAGTGAGAAAACTAGCAGAACGAACACAGAAGTCACTCTCTGAGATTAGTGCAAATGTCAACTTAATTACTCAAAATGTAATGGAAATTTCGGGTGAAACAGATGCTACATCGGCAAATATGGATGATATTTCTATTGCAGCACAGACCTTAATTAGCGCTTCTGAGTCTACTAAAGGTAATCTTCTGGCAACACTAGATAAATCAACAGAAGTGATGCACCAAAGTACTTATATAGCTACAAAAACAAAACAGCTTATTAATAATATGGATGAGATTATAGAACTCTCTTCTCAAAACACATTGCTTCGAGGAAATGTTGAAGAGGCTGCACAAATATTATCTGCAGACTCCAAGAAACTTGAAACAGAGCTGAATAAGTTTAAAATATAATGACTGTAGATGTAAAAGAGTTAACTCTTCTTTGTGTGGAGGATAATAAAACTTCTCAACTAATTTACGAGGCAAGTCTTGAGGATAAAGTTAAAAGAATTATTTTTGCAGATGATGGTGCACAAGGGTATGAAAAATTTCAAACAAATGATGTAGATATTATCTTCAGTGATTATGATATGCCTATTTTAAATGGGCTTGAAATGATTAAGAAGATTAGAGAAGAGAACAAAGAGATCCCTATTGTCTTGATATCCGCAATTGATGATTTAAGTGTGATGATCCGTGCGCTACAGATGAACATTAATAATTTTGTACAAAAACCATTAGTAAGTGAAGAAATTGTAGCGGCATTAAATAGTGCAGCAAAATTGATTATTGCAAATAATGTTTTAAAAGAAGAACGAGATAGAAAACTGCAACTACTTCAAGATAAGCATACTTATACCTCTTACCAAGAGGAACTCTCTTTTGCTAAAGAGCTTAATATTTTAAGAAATGATTTTTATTATCAGATGATTAAAGGAAAAGAGATTGTTTTAGTTGATTTTTTATATCAACCTCTTGATGTCGTGAGTGGGGATGCATATAGTGCACGACGAATAGATGAGAATAGAACCTTCTATTTGATTGTAGATGGAATGGGAAAGGGCTTCTCTGCCTCTCTTACAGCTATGATTATAACTTCATTTATTAATCACATAATTGACAAAATGATAGAGTTTGAGAGTTTTAGTTTTGACATGCTTATTAGAGAGTCTATGGATTATATTAAACCGATACTTTTAGATGAAGAGGCTTTAGCTATAGACTATATCTTTTTTGATTCTGCTTATAATAAACTGCAATATGCAAAATTTGCAATGCCAGCTTCTTTAATGCAAGATAGTAATGATGAAATCATTAAAATAAAATCTAATAATCCTCCCTTAAGTAAGTGGCAAGAAGGTTTTAAAGTAGGTGAGTATGATATAGCTGATATCGATAAGTTTCTTTTCTTTAGTGATGGCATTGTAGAAAATAGCATGAAGGATTCTGATGAACCTTACTCTTCACAAATAGAATCTGATTTTAAAAACTCTTTTTCAAAAGAGGAATTTAAATCAAAATTATTAAATAGTATTGAACATCAAGAGGATGATCTTACTCTTCTTTTTATCAACAAACTTAAACTAGATGATACATTAGTAGCTAGAGATACTTTTCATAGTAATCTAGAGAGTTTAGATGTAGCAGATGAGTGGTATACCGAAGTAATTGAAACACTCTTGGATGATACAAAACTTGCTTATAGTATGAATTTAACTTTTACTGAACTCTTTATGAATGCTTTTGAACATGGGAACTTAGGACTTACAGCACAACAGAAACATAAACTTTTAGAGGAAGATGAGTATTTTGAAACATTAAACACTCTCTCTGAAAAATGTACAAAAAAAACGACAGTAAGTGTTTATAAAGTTAATAATTTATCTTCATCATACATAATCACTAAGATACATGATGAGGGAGAGGGTTTTGATACTCAGATGTTAAGTGAAATCTTTAGAAATTCGCGTAAATTTAACGGGAGAGGTGTTTTTGTCTCTCGTAAAAATTCAATGGGTATTTATTACAATACTCAAGGTAATTGTGTTTTATATCTGAATAAAATTTAGACTTTAATTCACTTTTAGTTATAATTCGCAAAATTATTTTTCAGGAAGAAAAAATGGCGAAAAAAGTTACAGATCAAGAAGCACTAGATTATCATGAGTTCCCTCAAGCAGGAAAAATTTCAGTAGAGACTACTAAACCAGTGGCAACACAGAGAGATCTTAGTATGGCTTATACTCCCGGTGTCGCTGTTCCATGTTTAGAGATAGAAAAAGATGCTGAAAATGCATACCGTTATACAGCAAAGAGTAATCTAGTTGCTGTTATCTCTAATGGAACGGCAGTTCTTGGTCTTGGAAATATAGGTGCATTAGCTTCTAAGCCAGTTATGGAAGGGAAAGGTGTTCTTTTTAAGACTTTTTCAGGACTTGATAGTTTTGATATTGAAGTAGATACTGAAAATGTAGATGAATTTTGTAAGGCAGTGGCACTTATCTCTCCAACATTTGGTGGTATTAATCTTGAAGATATCAAAGCCCCTGAATGTTTTGAGATAGAGAAGAGACTTGTGGAAGAACTTGATATCCCTGTTATGCATGATGATCAACACGGTACGGCAGTTATCTCAACGGCAGCTATCATTAATGCTTGTGAAATTACAAATAAAAAGATTGAAGATCTTAAAATAGTAGTAGTTGGTGCAGGTGCAGCAGCAATTTCATGTGCTAAACTCTATAAACATATAGGTGTGAAGAATATCTTTATGATTGATTCTAAAGGTGTTATAAATGATGCTCGTGGTGATTTAAATGAGTATAAAAAAGAGTTTTCTGTACCAAATGCGACAACACAAGCTGAAGCATTTCAAGATGCTGATGTAGCAGTTGGCCTCTCTAAACCAGGCTCTTTTAGTGTTACAGATATAAAACTTATGGCTAAAGAGCCTATTATCTTTACTTTGGCTAATCCTACTCCTGAAATTATGCCAGAAGAGACAAAGGCAGCACGTCGAGATGCTATCATTGCTACAGGAAGAAGTGACTTTGCTAATCAGGTAAATAATGTACTTGGTTTTCCATTTATCTTTCGTGGAGCGATGGATGTTCGTGCAAAAAAAATAAATACAGAGATGAAAATTGCAGCAGCTTATGCTCTTGCAAATTTAGCGAAAAAAGAGGTTCCTGAGTATCTTACAGAAGTGTATGGAAAGGTGATGAGTTTTGGTCCTGAATATATTATCCCTGCACCATTTGATAAACGTTTAGTAGTAGAAATTTCATCTGCTGTAGCACAGGCTGCCGTAGAGACTGGAAGTTCACAGATGAAAGACTTTGATATAGAAACTTATAAAAAAGAGCTTGCTAAAAGAGTGAAATAAAACTATAAAAAAGAGAGACAAATGCGAACAATAGGTTTACTTGGTGCTATATCTATCGGTGTTGGTGGTATGGTAGGCGGTGGTATATTCGCTGTTCTTGGAGAAGCTGTCTCTCTTGCTCATAGTGCTACAACATATGCTTTTTTAATTGCAGGGTTTGTCACTTTACTCACCTCTTACTCTTATGCCAAACTCTCTGTTGCATATCAGTCAAAAGGAGGAACGGTAAGCTTTATAGATAAAGCTTTTGGTCATAACCTTCTTTCTGGCTCAGCAAATCTGATGCTCTGGCTAAGTTATCTCGTTACTATCTCTCTGTATGCTGTAGCATTTTCATCTTATGGTGCTACATTTTTTGAAACTAAGACACCCTTAATAACTCACTCTTTAATCTCAATAGCGATAGTTTTTCCTGCTCTTATTAATCTTGTAAGTGCATCTTTTGTAAGTAAGTCAGAGACTATTATTGTTGCAATAAAGATTATTTTATTAGTGATAATTATAGTAAGTGGTGCTTCTTATGTAGATAGTTCAAGACTTACTGCAAGTAGTGGTGTTACCCCTCTCTCTATCGTAGTATCTGGAATGATAATTTTTGTTGCTTATGAAGGATTTGAGCTTATTGCTAATGCTGCTGAAGAGATAAAAGATCCTAAAAAGAATCTTCCTCGTGCTTTTTATGGCTCTGTTATTTTTGTTATCTTGCTCTATGTACTCATAGTGATAATAAGTGTAGGAACAGTTCCTGAAGCACAACTCCTAGAAGCAAAGGATTATGCCCTAGCAATTGCTGCAAAACCGGCACTAGGGGATATAGGCTTTACAATAGTTGCTATCGCAGCTCTTCTAGCAACATTTTCTGCTATTAATGCGACTATCTATGGTAATGCCCGTCTTGGATACATTATTGCTGTTGAGGGAGAGTTACCCAAACTTCTTACAAAAGAGAAACGAGAAATACCATTTATGGGAATCATTATTACACTAGCTTTTAGTTTAGTTCTAGCGAATAGTATTGATCTTAATGAAATAGCAATTATAGGAAGTGCAAGTTTTCTGCTTATATTTTTTATTGTAAATCTAAGTGCATATAAATTACGAAAGGAAATCGCGGCAAATAGCATAATTTTACTAGCATCAATTTTGGCAACATTTACTGCCTTGATGACATTGCTATATTATACTTATAGTTCTAATCCTCATGCTATTGAGATATTTATACTCTTTATTTGTAGTTCAATAATATTTGAATTTTTTTATGGTCGTTTTGTGAGGGGACACTTTTTTCATAGAGAGTACTTAGTAGATAACACTAATAATAGATAGAGAAGAGACTCTCTAAGTAAATTTCAAAGAAGGCTTAGGTATATTATGGCTAGAAGAAGGATATGCGATGGATACAAGTAAAGTATATGAAATTGAACGCAAAAAGATAGATTATCTTTTTACAAATTTACCTAATGGCTTAGTTGGACTCTTTGGTATTCTTATTTTTATTGCTATTATATATTATTCACATGTATCTTCACAAAATCTTTTTATTTGGCTCTCTTTTAGTGTAGCTATTTTACTCAGTAGAGTGCTTCTACTTTTCTCTTATAAAAGAACAAAAATTAGTGCTAAAAATATTCAAAAGTATTATTACTCTTTTACTCTTCTTGCAGGGTTTTCTGCTTTAACTTGGGGGAGTAGTGCCTTTTTAATTTTCCCACAAGAGATAGAATACCAGCTTATAATTCTTCTTATGACTGCAGGGGTTATCTCAGCTTCAGTTATTACATTTGCTTCAAAAGTAAGATCTTTTTATCTTTATATACTTTTTATATTGACACCATATATCTATTTTTTGACATTTTCAGAGCTTGAGATACACCATATGCTTGCTTTAGTAATGTTGTTTTATACACTTATAATTCTTGCAATTTCTAGAAGAGTTTCCAAAAATGTGGAAGATAATATACTCTTTGAGTATGAAAATCGTGCTTTGGTTTGGAAATTACAAGAAAAAGTTCTAGATGCAGATAGTGCAAATAGAGCAAAAAGTGAGTTTTTATCAGTAATGTCACATGAGATACGAACACCATTAAATGCAATAATAGGTTTTGTAAAGATATTAAAAGAGCAAGAGGAAGATAAAGAGAAAAAAAAATATCTTAACACGATAGATCAGTCTTCAAATATTTTGATTAATGTGATTAATGATATCTTAGATATTACAAAAATTGAAGCGAATAAACTGAGCTTAGAGAAGAACTCATTTCAACCAAAAGAGGAGTTCTCTTCACTCTATATGCTTTTTGAAAAAACAGCAGAAGAGAAGGGTGTAAAACTTGTAAATATAGTTTCAGGTGATTTTCCTAAATACTTAAAGAGTGATATTTTAAGACTCAAGCAAGTAGTCTCAAATCTACTCTCAAATGCAATAAAATTTACTCCAGAAGGGGGTGAAGTAACACTCCTTATATCTTTTGATAGAGTAAAAGAACTTTTAGATATTGAAGTATGCGATAGCGGTATTGGTATTGCAGAGAAGGATATCGCAAAGATTACAGAATCATTTATACAAGCAGATAGCTCAATAGCTAGAAAGTATGGTGGTACAGGTTTAGGACTCTCTATTGTAACAGCTATATTAAAACTTTTTGATTCTGAGTTAATTATTAAAAGTAAATTGGGTGAAGGAAGTAGTTTCCGTTTTTCATTTAAAGTAGATATTGTAGATATAGATGGAGTTGAGGAGGACTCTGAAATTACGGAGGATCTTGATTTTAGTGGAAGAAAAATTCTTGTTGCTGAAGATAATAAAACTAATCAAATGCTTATAGAGATACTTTTAGAGGATATGAATGTAGAGATTGTTATGGTAAATGATGGTCTGGAAGCATTAAGTAGTATTAAAGAGGACTCTTTTGACATTATCCTAATGGATATAAATATGCCAAATAAAAATGGTGTAGAGGCGATGCAAGAGATAAAAGTTTACGAAAAAGAGATGAATCTAAAACTAACTCCTATTGTCGCTTTAACTGCAAACGCTGTAAGTGGTGATAAAGAGAAGTATTTAGAGTTAGGATTTGATGATTACCTTGCAAAGCCTATTGATATAGAACTTTTAGAAAAGATGTTAAAGAGATACTTCGCTTGAGAGTTTATAGAATTTCTTAAGTCCTAGTGCCGTTTTTGCATCGAGTTTATATGAGATAAGTTTAAGATAATTTAAAATCTCCTTTTCACAAATACCTGTTTTTTTCGCAGACTTTTTTAAGATATAAGAGGGAATCTTTATCTCTTGTTTTAAGAACATCTGCTCTATCTTTTTATAGTATCTTTTATCTGTATGGTAGCAAAGGAGAGCAAAGACAAAGGGGAGCTTATATCTCTCATTCCATAGCTTAGCTAAGTCTATATAATCATCATGTTTTAGTGCATATCGAAGAGCTTTATCCCCAATAATAACTTCCCCTTGTTGTTGTAAAATTTTTGCGAGAACATTAGAAGATGCTGATTCTATATCTATTTTATTAATCTTACTTGGAATAACTAAAACACTTTGTACCTCTTTTTTTGCAACTATTCCAAGCCCTACATATTGTGAGTTTTTTGCACTTATACTTGAGATAAAGGCCGCATTCACATGGCGTTTATGAAAGGCACTATTAATTTTAGCAGGAACATTTTTTTTATACTCCATTCCCATTTTAGCGGCACTACCCTTAGTATAGCGTTTCATAAATACATGAAAAGGGAGAAGGTTGAGATACTCTATTTTTCCAAAAATCATCTGCTTTTTATCCTTGATATTTTTTTATAAATGTAAGCATATCGCTGGAGGAGAGTGGTTTAGAGTAGTAGAATCCTTGAATATAAGAACAACCAGCAGCTAGAAGAAAATCTTTCTGTTGCTCCTCTTCAATTCCCTCTGCAATAACATTTAAATTAAGCGAGTGTGTAAGGTTGATTATAAGATTTACAAGCGTAACAGAGTTACTATTATTAGGTATGTCAATAATGAAGGACCTGTCGATTTTGAGTTTATTTACAGGGAGTTTTTGAAGATAAGCGAGCGAAGAGTATCCTGTGCCAAAATCATCTATAGAAATATTTATTCCAAAGTTTCTAATCTCTTGTAGGAGTTGTATTGATTTTTGTGGATCATTCATAAGTTGCGATTCTGTTATCTCAACCTCTAGCCATTGGGCTTCAAAGTGAGTCTCTTTAAGAGTTTTCTGTAAGTGGCTTAAATACTCTTTATCTTCTAAGAGTTTCATAGAGAGGTTCAGAGAGAGTCTTCCTATATTTGGGTACTCTTTTTTCCACTCTACAAATGATTCCATTGCATCTTTCATCACAAAAAAATCGATATCTTTAATAAGGTTATTCTCTTCAGCTAAGGGGATGAAAGTAGTAGGTGAAATAGTTCCCATTTTAGGGTGTTTCCAACGTACTAAGGCTTCCATCCCCACTATAGAGTCATTTGTAGCATCAATTTGCGGTTGAAAGTATGTTTCAAATTCATTATTTATAGCGGCATCTTGAAGCTCTAGAAGTAATTGCATCTTCTCATTGAGTGCATCTGTGAGTGTGAGATCATAAAATCTAGCACAGTTTTTACCAGATTTTTTTGCCATATGAAGGGCTGCATCAACATTCTTGATAAGACTAGAACTACTTTTGGCATCATCTGGAAATCGTGCTATTCCCAGAGAGATGGTAATAAAGATACGTTGATTATTCACACAAAAAACATCTTTCGTACTTTTCATAATATCGTTTGCTATACCTGTAAGTACTTCAATATTATCACTCTCAATCAAGAGTAAAAATTCATCTGGACCACTTTTACTTAAAAACACCTCTTTTGTAAGTCTGTTTTTTAAACGTTCTGAGAGTTCAAAAACAATTTTATCTGCGAAGTTAAAGCCGTAAGTTTCGTTAATATTTTTAAAATCATCTATATCTATTTTGATAATTGAAAAATTCTCTTGTTCTTGTGTAAAGACTTTACGGTTTAAATGCTTTGTAAAAGAGACCCTATTTGGAAGTCGTGTAACAAGGTCAAAGTTCTCAATTTCAAAGGTGTATTTTTTTAAAAGTGTATGTTGCTCTTTTAATAGATCTGCTTGTATCTTATTTCTTCGCTCATATGCAGTCATAAAAATACTAAAAACAATTAAAGGGAAAATACCAAAAATAGCATGTCTAAAATCTTCACTATTCATCTTTAGGTACTGTGTTGTTAATATCACAATAATTGACAGTGCTAACATTAAGTAAGCGAATCGTCTATTACTCAGAAAAACAACGATGATTATTTGAACAAAAAACCAACTTATGCCAACATATGCATTTGTATGGTTTATATATGTGAAAGAGACAATAAGCAGAGAAAAAAACATAACAAAGTAAACAAGTTTATCGAAGTATTTTTTATCTTGTCGTACTAAAAATATAACAATGATACCAACAATAGAGTAGGTTATATCTACGATAGCTTGGGCATTATCTTCTCTAAAAAAACGAATTAAAGCAGCAGAAGTCACAACAAAAAGATTCAGAGCCAATAAAATATTAAAAAACTGGTATTTAAATTGTAGTTCAGTTTCACTTTTTTTAAATGTAAAACCACTCCGTAAATAATTGTTTAAACTTATCATATTGATATTATACACTCCTTAGCTTATCTTAGATATAATCTAAGCAATAATTTAACTAGGATATTATTTTGATAAAAGTAGAATTTTTAGGACCTATTGGGAAGCCGAGTTTGGAGTTAGATATAACTAATTTGAGTGAGCTTGCTGCAATTTTACAAAAAGATAGTGAAGTGAAAGATTGGTTAGAGAGTTGTGCTGTTGCAGTGAACGACACTCTTGTAAGCTCTTTAGAACATGAGTTAAAAGATGGAGACAGAGTCTCTCTTTTACCTCCTGTATGTGGTGGATGATATGTTAAGTATTGTAAACGGTGCTCTTAATGTGCCAAACATTTTAAAAGAGTGGTATGAAGAGGAGTCACATAGTAACTATGGTGCATATATTCCTTTTGTTGGTACTGTGAGAAGTGAAGATGGGATTGATGGACTTAGTTTTGATGTATATGAGCCCATTCTTTATAGATGGTTTCATGAGTGGGAGGAGAGAGCAGAGGCAAAGGGTGCAAAGATAAAAATGGCACACTCTTTAGGAGATGTTATGCTCCATGAGTCCTCATATATCGCCGCTGTATTCTCACCAAAACGCCGTGTTGCCTTAGAGTTAATAGATGAGTTTGTAGAGGATTTTAAAGCGAGTGCTCCAATCTGGAAATATGACTTAAAAAATGGACGTCGTATCTATGCTGAGAATCGCTCAACTGCCATCAGTGGTAGTGGACTTTTAGCAAAATAGGAGTGAATATGAACTTTTTATCGTACGAAACAAGTCAAAATATGTTAGATCTACTGCCTGTTGATAGTAGTAGATCTGAGAGAGTCTCTCTGAGTGAGTCTCGTGGTCGGATTTTAGCTGAAGATATTGTGGCAAAATTTAATGATCCACAGTTCCCGACAGCTTCAATGGATGGGTATGCTGTAAAACATGAAGATTTAGAGAGTGGTATGCTAACTGTTCTTGGAGATAATCCTGCTGGAAATGATGAAACCCGTATAGTAAACTCGGGAGAGTCTATTAAAACATTTACTGGTTCTATGATGCCTTCAGGAACCGATACTCTCATTCAGATAGAGAATGTAACATACGATGATGGAAAGATTACCATTAACGAGAGTGTGCCTAAAGGATGGTCTGTTCGCCCTATAGGGGAGGGTTACCGTGAAGGAGATGTACTGATTACCAAAGGTACAAAGATAGGTTTTGCTGAGATTGGTGTTATGGCAGGGCTTAATCAAGTAATGGTACAAGTAGCTATTCGCCCTCGTGTTGCTGTGATAGCAACAGGGAGTGAGATTTTAGATCTTGGTGAACATAGTGATAATCCAGCACAGATTAGAAGCTCGAATAACTACACATTAGCAGCACTCTTTGAGCAAGCTGGTGCAGAGGTGATTCAACTTGGAACTGCTCCTGATGACAAAGTAGCTATTATGGCAACTTTTGAGAGAGCATTATCTTCTGCTGACATCTTAGTAAGTACAGGTGGTGTGAGTGTTGGCGATTATGATTTTGTAAAAGACATTGTCCCTCGTTTGGGTGCTGAAGTTGTCTATAAAGGTGTAGGTATTAAGCCTGGACGTCATATCTTACTTGCAAAGCGTGATGCAAAATTTGTGCTTGCACTCCCTGGTTTTCCTTACTCATCAGCTGTTACTTCTATCCTTTATGGACTTCCTTTAGTCTCTAAAATGTTAGGAAAAAAAGAACCATATAAGATAGTTGCCGCAAAACTTAAAAATGATTTTACCAAACGAAGTCGTTTTACTGAGTTTACAGCATGTAATATAAAAGTAGAAGATGGTGAGTACTATGTAGATTTTGAAGATAAAAAAGTGGGAAGTTCAGCTATTCTTACTAATATGCTTAATGAATCAGCCTTAATGATTGCAGGAGAAGAGGATGCTTTCCTTGAATCTGGAACTTATGTAAATGTAATACTACTGGAGACTATTTAATGAATGCACTTTCGCTAAACGCTATAACAAACGAGATAACAGAGTCAGATATAGTGATGCAGGCTAACAGTATCTATAGTTTTTTTAATTCTATACTTATTGATGAGTTAACAACACTTAAAGATCATATAGTCTATACAGATGCAAATGCTATTAGTGAGAAGAAGCGAGCCTATTTTATAGGAGAGCAACTTCTAGTTGGTGATGCTCTTATACTAGGTCGTAGAGATTTTGATGATGTTGATGTGACAATCACAAAAGAGGAGCTAGGTGAACTTGTAAAAAGTGATTTAAATGTATTTTATACAAAAGTTCTAGAGCTTTTAGCATCTACTGATGTGAATTTATATAGAACATTTTCTCTTGAAAAAGCAGGAGAACAGATTAGTTTAAATACAGAGTGGGTTTTATATACTTTTAATATTGCCGATAGTAGAACACAAGAGTATTTTATTGGTGAGTTGGAGAAGGTAATAGAAGCTAAAGAGAGTGCTGAAGTGTTTATGCAGAAGATGGCTGGATTAGCCCTCAATGCTGCTTCTTGAATTTAACTCACTCTTTACTCACTTAATAAAGATACAATAACGAAAGATTTATAAAGGGTCCAATATGAAATTTTTAACTTACTTACTACTGCTTTCAACACTTCTTTTCTCTGCAGTTGATCTCAATAATGCATCAGCACAAGAGTTAGCAACACTGAAAAAAGTAGGCTTAAAAAAAGCTGCCAAAATAATTGAATATCGTGAAAAGCACTGTTTTGAGTCTCTTAAAGAGCTTAAAAAGGTCAAAGGTATTAACAAGAAAAAAGCAAAGAAAATTTTGAAGAAAAATAAGGGGAATATCGCTCTTGGCGAGTGTAAAGTGAAATAGATTTGAAAAAAAATAACTTACTACTGCTCCCTTTTATACTTTTACTCCTCTTAGGTTGTGAAAGCCACAATGATGCAAAACATGAGCCCTCGGTGAGTGGTGCACTTAATGAAGACCCAACATGGTATAGTAATGAGAGTCAAATTGTTACATCGGCAGAAGTTACTCTTTCTTCTTCTCCAAGTAGCTCACTTTGTGCACCATATTATGATATAACAGCACCTCTTCGTCCATGTACATTAGATGATATCGAACACGACACTAATGCTTTTGATAGTTATTCTCCCGAACTTAGTGTAATTTTTAGTGCGACTGAATTTTCAAATGTAAATGAATTGACAAATGCTCTTTTAAGACAAAAAGGAAAATCAACAAGAAAGGCACCTCAAAAATCTTATAAAGTGAAATTAGATTCAAAAACAGTTCTTTATAAAAAACAGAGACGACTTCAGTATAATAAACACTCCTTTGATCTTACCCGAATACGAAATAAGCTTAGTTTTGATTTGTTTCAAGATATACCAAACTTTAATAGTTTAAAAACTGAATTTGTCCAGTTAACAATAGATGGCGAAGATAAAGGACTCTATACAAAGGTAGAAAGCTATGATAAAGAGTATTTAATTAATAGAGGTTATAACAAAGATGATAATCTTTATAAAGCACAATATTTTTGGTTTTATAAACATCCTAGTTTAGTGTTGAATGAAGATGGTAACCCTATTGACAAAGTGTCATTTGAAAAAATTATTGAGCCTCAAAGAGGAAAGAGTCAAACTAAATTACTTGCAATGCTTAATGCAATTGAAGATGAAGAACGGGATATCGATTCTATCATTACACAATATTTCAATCGTGATAATTATCTCACATGGTTAGCAGTAAATATAATTATGGGAAATGTTGATACAACCTCTCAAAACTTTTTTTTATTGAACCCTATTTACTCTGATACTTTCTATTTCTTACCATGGGATTATGATGATGCTTGGGGTTGGAATGAGCAATTGAATCAATTTAATACACCATATTATGCTGACTGGGAATTAGGTATAGCACGTTATTGGGATTCACCTTTACATAGGCGTTTTTTAAGTAAAAAAGTAAATAGAGATGCTTTAGATAATATGATTGACACTATACGAAATAACTACTTAACAGATGCAAGAGTAAATGAAAAAGTAGCCACTTATAAACCATTAGTTCAACCTTTTATTGTTAATGCCCCAGACAAAGACTACCTACCTTATGGTGAGAATGGAGCTCCTTCAGAAGCAGATTGGAATAATGAATGTGATGTTTTAGTTAATGCCTTGAGTAAAAATATAACTAATTATAATGCAGAAAAAGGTAAACCAATGCCTTTTTGGCAATCCTTTGAATATAAAAATGGTGTGATGCGCTTAATATGGGATAGTTCTATAGATTTAGAAGGAGAGATTGTTACTTATTCTGTGAAACTAGGTAATGATAAAAATTTAACAGCACCATTGCTAGTAGATGAAATAGATTTAGAAATATCAGATGAAAAAATTTCTGTGACATCTTATGGAGAGGTTAGTTATAAGTATACTCCAACTGTACCATTTGTAAGTGGTCAAAAATTATATTTAAAAGTTACTTCAAAAGACACTTCTAATAATACACAAATTGCATTTGATAAAGTAGAAGATGAAAATATAGATAATCAGTTTTATCATGGCTTATATGAAATAGTGATTCCTTAAAAAGAGAATAATATGGAAAAAGAAAAGAAAAAAAGTAAATCTAATCTCTCAAAACTAGTAGGAACATTTTTTAGAAATGCACTACGTTCAAATCTTGATTTAACTTCACTTGCAGATACAAAAGCAGGAATATTAATATCAATAAATGGTTTTATCTTGACTGTAAGTGTAACAGCATCAGGCTTTGCAGTCCATAACTCAATTATGACTTATGCTTTTATCTCTATTATTTTAACTTCATTAGGCTCTATTATATTTGCTGTAATGGCTGTCAAACCTAGAGGGAAGAAAGAACTTGTAAAAAAAGAGTACTTGGAAAATTATTCTTCTCTTCTTTACTATCAGGATATGGCAGATCTATCTCCTGATGAATACTCAAAAGAGATGAATAGAGCACTCTATTCAACAAAAGAGTCTAAAGAGGAGATGATTAGTCATCTTCACATTTTAGGAACTGAGATAAAGAAAAAATATTTCTGGTTAAAACAGGCATATACTTTTTTCTCTATAGGTCTTATTGTTAGTGCTTCTTTTATTATTTATGCACTTGTATATGTCGAAAAGACAGCATTTTATAATCTCTCAAAGGGAAATGTTGTTTATACTGAAAATAAATTTTATAATGTCTTTGAACCATCAGGTGCAACAACGATGCCTGATGGGAAAGTTCTGATAGTAGAAGATGAGAGTAATTCTCGAGCACTAAAACTCTTAGAGATACAGAGTGATGGGAGTATTGCAGAGATAGGAAATCTATATCTTCCAAAAAAAATTAAAAAAATATTTAAAAAAGGCGTAGAAGATTTAGAAGCGGTAACATCAGATGGTAACATCGTCTATGCTATTACTTCACACTCTCTTACTCGAGCAAATAAACGAAAATCAGCGCGTGAGAAGTTGATGATGTTTAGCTATGTTGATGGTGCGATAGAGGATTTTTATATCTATAAAAATTTAAGAAAAGATCTCTATAAAAACTTTCCAGAGTTTTTTAAAAAGAGTCTCTTTTTGAGTAATATGATAAATATAGAAGGTTTAAGTATCAATGGTGAGGATGGTGGACTGCTTATAGCGTTTCGATCTCCTTTAGCTGATGCAGATGCACTTGTAATAAGTTTAAAAAATCCACAAGAGATGTTTTTAAAAGGTGTAAAACCTGAGTTTGGAAAGGCCATACGAGTTGATTTAAAAGGTTTAGGTATTAGAGATATTACTTATGATAAAGAGAAAAAAGGGTACTGGATAATAGCTGGTGGTAGTGATAATAGAGAGCTGAAATTTGAGCTATGGTTTTGGGATAGGGTAAATAGCACTGTGAAACTTGTTAAAAATCAACCAAGTATTGGCTATGGTGAAGGAATTACTGTTGTCAATAGTGAATCTAACAAGCCAGGGCTCTTTATCGTTGAGGATAATGGTAAGAAACCAAATAAATCTGCTACATACATTATGATAGATAGGGACAGCTTATGAGACTCTTTTTAGTCATTATTTCATTTACTCTTATTTTAAGTGCTGCAGAACCAACCTGTTATACGGTACAGTTATTAAGTAGGTCAAATAGTGTTAATAACCATGAAGTTGTTGTATCTGGTGTTTATGATGACTCATGTAAAATTATGGAAATTGGAAGTACCATAACAGTTCGTTGTGGTTGTTTTGAGAACTATAAAGAGGCAAAACAACATAGAGAAGGGCTTGCAAAAGAGTTTAAAGATGCTTATGTCTCAACAACTTATAAAAGTCGTTTTCAGATAAAAAAACCTCCTGCTCCCTTGGTAATAGTTCCTCCTAAAGTTGTCCCCGTGGTAATACCAGAAGTGAAAGCTAAAGAGAAAAAAGAAGTAGTAGTTGCTAAAACTATTGAACCAGTAGTGTCTATAACTTCAAATAAGAGTAAAGAAAAGAAGAAAAAGAGTAAGAAAAAAAAATCTAAAACAAAAATTGTAAAGAAAAGAGATAATACTTGGTTTTATAGTCGTTACTTAGCAAGACTAAAAAGTAAAAAACCAAGTAAATTTTATGGATATGAGTACTCTTTTGGAGCACAACTAAGTTACGATATCGGTTATTTTGATGAAGCCCAAAGTAATTACTCTGTAAATGATTGGCGAAGAATACGTGTAAATCATAAAGGAAGTTTTTTAGAACAAAAACTTTTTTATGAACTAGAGTATAGCTTTACAGGACCAAATAGTTTTAAAGATATTTATTTAGGATATGAGAATCACATAAATGTGATAGATGGTGATTATAGAGTAAAAATGGGAAATATAAAAATTCCTTTTTCACTTGAGCGATACTCAACATCAAAAAATATAACTTTTATGGAGCGATCCCTTAATGATGCATTTAGTGAAAATAGAAAATTAGGTGTAGAATTACTTTTATCTAAAAAAATAGATAACTCAAGAGTAAATATTTTTACGGCCCTCTTTACAAACTCTATTGATGAAAATAGAGATGATGAGCGAGTAAAGAATGGTTACTCATTACGAACAACCTATTCATACAAGTTTGCAAAACGCCATCTCTTATCTTTTGGATTTGCTTATCAAGGCCGAGATATGAATGGTGAAGATGTAAAATTCAATCAAGGTGCAGAAGCAAAATTTGTAAATAAAAAATATGTTTCTGCAACTATAAAAGATGTGCAAAACCTCACAAAACTCAACCTTGAGGCACTTTATATATACGATAAATATTCATTGCAAGCAGAGTATACAAGCACGATGGTTGAGGCATATAACACTAAAACATCTTTACAAAATTATCAGTTTGATGCATACTATTTACAAGGAAGCTACTTTTTAGTGGGAAAAGGAAGAAAGTATAAATTTAAAACTGCTACACTTGGAAAAATAAAACCAAACAGAGATGGAGCTGTAGAAATTGCAGCACGTTATTCGTCTATAAATCTCAATGATACTACACAGGATAAAAAAGAAGAGGGTGGCACTCAAGATGATTTAACACTTGGGTTAAACTGGTATATAAATAAAGAGACAAAGATAATGTTTAATTATATTGTTGCAAAACCTGATGTATATAAAAATAGTCCAGAAGACTCTTATCAAGGGCTCTATCAATTAGTACAAGGAAGAGTGCTTTTTAGTTTTTAATATTTAAAAACTCACTGAAAACTCACAATTGTTAGATATACTTCTAAAATAAAGGGGATAAAATGAAATTAATAATAAATAGTGTGATTGGATTAATGTTGTACTTTTCTGTTGGGTGTTCAACTTCGTCAATAGTAATGACTGAAAAATCACTTCCAGTAGTTTATGAAGATGTGAATGGAACACATGAAAAGAAAAATAATGTTACAATTTCTTTGTTTAGATTAAATAATTATACAGATACACCACGAGCAGGTATGAGAGCTTCTAATCTTATTGAAGGAATTCTACTCACTAAGGGTTACAATGTATCAAGTCATTTAAAAGATAAACTTCCAACAATGAAGAAAGCTAGAAAAAAAGCAAAAGAAGATGGAAGTAAATACTTCATGTATGGTGGGGTGAGTGAATGGCGCTATAAGACAGGAATAGATGGTGAGCCAGCTGTAAGTTTTCAAGTAAGTCTTTACAAAACAAAAAACTCTAAACTAGTATGGAGCTCTACTGCATCTGACAGTGATTGGGGTAATGCTTCGATAGGAACAACTGCACAAGACCTACTCGATGAAATGATGTCGAATTAGTAAACATTATGCAGAAAAAAGCCTTAAGAGTTAAAGAGCGTACTGCGTTAGAATCATTTTTAAAGATTTTACATAGTTATGCCTATGTAGAAACTCTCATTATCGTAGGTATCTATCTCCTTATAGGTTTTTTTATAAACCCAGATGATATCTGCATGCTTAATGATGAGATATCATATATCTTAATACTATTAGCGATTATTACACTTTTTCATGGTTTTGAAAATGGTGTTCTTACTCTTGGTATATTAGCTGTCGCTATGTGGTACTTCTATCCTTTTTTTCAATACACAGAGTTTTTAATAGCACTTCTAATGACAATGATTTTTGCAGAGTTTCATTACTACTGGACACAGAAGATTAAAGATGCACAAATTAATGCTGATTATAGAGGGGACAAGTTAGATGAACTTTCAAAAGCCTTTTATTCTCTTAAAATTTCCCATGATCAGTTAGAAAAAAATTATGTTATTAAACCTATGAGCATTCGGAATTCTATTGAATACATTATTAATAAAAATGAAATTATAGATAGTAAAAGTGAAATTGTAGATAAACGAAAAGAGTATTATAAAAACTTTTTAGAACTTTTAGAAAAATCTTTTAGTGTAAATTCTGCTGTAATTATTTATAATAGTGAAGAGGATTTAGAGAGTTATTTAGAGTATAAAAATGCAGCACTAGTCTTGAGTTCAACAACTGAAGAGTTAGAACTTGAACAATTATTTAGTGATTATCTTATAGATAAAGCTATTGGCCGTTCAACAGCTATCTTTATAAGTGATATTGCAGGAGAACCAACGATTGCAACTGATAATAATAGTGATTTTATAGCTGCTATACCTACTGTATATGATGGAAAAGTAATTGCAGTTCTTGCAATTAAAAAAATGCCTTTTATGGCCTTTAATAGAGAGATGTTAACCTCTATATCGATTCTACTCGATTACTTTTCGGTGGAGATTAATAAGAAAAATACACTCAGTTATTATGATGAGATAGATATTGTACAAGATGAAATTTTTCGTTTTGAGTATCACAGATTAAAAGGGTTATATGAGAAGTATAAAGTAAACTCAATTATACTTGTTTTACGTATTAAAAGTGAGCTTCAATCCGTAAGAATATATGAAAAAATTGAAAAGATGTTACGTAGTTTAGATATGGTTACTATGGTTGAAGAAAACGGTATTTACTATATTGTGCTTCTATTCCCACTCCATGATAACTCTGCAGCTCTTGGTTATCTAAACCGTTTAATAAACTTTTTAGATGAGGAACAGGATAAAAACTTTAATCATATGACTTTTGATCTTTCTCAGACAGAACTCCTAAATAAATATCTAAGAGAAGATTATGGCGAGTAATTATCTTGTAGTTATTGAACCCTATGTCTTTATAATCTATTTTTTTCATACAGTGATTAGTTTAATTTTAGCAGTTATCCTCTCTCAATATACAGTTGAGCGCTATAAGAAAAAGAGTAAAGAGATAGTTCTCAAAGATAAAGCACGACTTGAAGGTATATCAAATCGAGGTTTTATATATAAGAAACTTTTTAATGTATCACTCCATAAAAACAATCGAAAAAGTAATATTTTCTTTATTTTTCTCTTTAATTTTGCGATGCCTGTTGTTGGCTATATCTTCTCTATATGGATCACTTGGTATTTGAAAAATGTAACTTACGAAAAACGAGTATCTAATACAAATATCTTAAATCTTGATGAGTTTGGTATATCATTTTTAAAGGTAGAACGTATTTTTGGAGAAGGATCGATGAGTGAACTTATGAATAGTGAATATGCACCAAGATCTAAAAAACTTAAAGCGCTCTCCTCTCTTTCTCATACACTCTCTCCTGCAAACTTAAGGATTATCCGTTCAACACTCTCTAGTACAGATGATGAAATTCGCATGTTTGGTTATGCAACAATAAATAAAGCAGAAAAAAGTTTAAGTATAAAGATAAATACAAATTTAGAAATATATAAAGAAGAGCAATCCAAAACTGTCCATAAAGATCCTGAAAAAGAAGCAAACGCTGCTAAAGAGCTTGCTATGTTATACTGGGAGATGGTTTATACAGAACTTTCACATGAAAGTCTCAAGTACGGTTTTTTAACTGAAATTAAGAAATATGTGAAAATAGCAAAAAAGTATTATGTTCCAAAGTCTCATGCTATACAAAAAGAGCTTGCAACTGCACAAAAGAGACTAGAAAAAGCACAAGAGTATGAGAGTGAAAATCCGCAAGAGAAGCTTGCAAAAAATAGAAGTAGTGAGTACTATAGAAGTACTATAAAAGAGTTTAGAAATCAGTTACGAAAGTATAATGATGTAGAGACTAAACTATATGTTTTAATGGGGAAAGTTTATATGAACGAAAAAGATTATGAGCATGCAATTACTGAGTTTACAGTGGCACAAGAGCTCTATGAGGGTAGTTCTTCGTTTATCTTACCATATCTTGCAGAAATTCAGTTTTTAACAGGTAATTATTCAATTGTGAATTCTATAATGAGTAAATCAGAAGAACTCTCTTTAAATGCGACACTGCATCCTATAGTAGAGCAATGGAAGAGTTCATGATTACAGAAAAAGATTTTCCTAAAAGTAAAAATGTTGATATTATGCTTTTCTCAGAAGGAACTTATCCCTATGTGAAGGGTGGTGTTTCATCATGGATACTACAACTAATAAAAGGACTTCCAGAGTTTACATTTGGGGTTTGTTTTGTAGGAGCACAAGAATTTGTAGATGGTAAAAAGATGGAGATTAGTTATGAATTTCCACCAAACCTTAAACATCTTGAAGTGCATTATCTTTTTGATGGGGATGCTGCAGATACACCAAAAAGAAAAAAAGGAAGTAAAGAGGGTTTTGAGGCTGTAGAATCTTTATATAACTCATTTAAAAGTGATGCAAAAGAGATTCCTACTGTACTACAGAAAGTCTCATTTTATATGAAAGATGTAACTTTTACAGACTTTTTACACTCCGAACGCTCATGGGAATTTATTAATAAAATTTATTTAAAAAATTGTCCTGATGTTCCTTTTGTAGATTATTTTTGGACTTTAAGAAATATACACAAACCTATCTGGATTCTTGCAAAAATTGTAGAAAACTTACCAACATCAAAAATTTATCATGCACCCTCAACTGGTTATGCTGGTTTTTTAGGTGCCCTCTCTTCATACAATACAAATCGTCCTTTAGTTTTGACAGAGCATGGAATATACACAAGAGAGAGAAAAATAGATATGCTCTCAGCTGATTGGGTTGAGTATAAAAAACCGAGTCTCTTGCAACAACCAGAAGAGTATAACTATATAAAAAGAATGTGGGTAAACTTTTTTGAAAAGATAGGACTCTTTTGTTACCATCGCTCAAACCATATACTCTCTCTCTTCTCCGGTGCACAGAGAATTCAAGTGAATTTTGGTGCAGATGAAAACAGAACAATGATTATTCCTAATGGAGTAGATGTCGATACTCTTAAGAAGACAATGGTAAATCGTGCCCAAGTACCACGTCCTATTGTGACACTTATTGGCCGTGTTGTTCCCATTAAAGATATTAAGACTTTTATTCGTGCTATAAAAATTGCATCACAAACACTTCCTGAGATAGAGGGCTGGATAGTTGGAGCAGTTGAAGAGGATATAGAGTATGTAACAGAGTGCCAGCAGATGGCTATCTCTTTAGGCCTTAAAGAAAAAATGCAAGTTTTTGATGGTAATAAAAGTGATATGACTCCCCAAGAGATAGAAGAATCAAGTGATAAAATAAAACTCTTTGGCCATAGTGATATTAAACAGATTTTGCCAAAGTCTGCACTACAAACCCTCTCATCTATTTCAGAAGGGATGCCTCTTGTTATTCTTGAGGGATTTGCTGCCGGTGTTCCTTGTGTCGCTACAGATGTTGGTTCTTGTCGTGACCTTATTGAAGGTGGAATAAATGAAGAAGATATTAAAATAGGCAAGGCGGGTGCTATTACAGGTATAGCAAATCCTGAGGCCTTAGCAAATGAGTATATAAAACTGTTGGATTTTGATAATGGCACATGGAAGAGAGCCCAAGAAGCTGGACTTGAGAGAGTAGAGAAGTATTATCGTCAAGAGCTCTTTTTACAAGACTATAGAGATATTTATAATGAAGCAAAAGATATCTCGTGGTCAGAACTTAAATCAAGAGTATTCCCTTTTTATCTTCCAAAGAGAGTGCCTTTTGCACGAGTGATGCTAAAGCGTTTTGAAATAGTTCGTTTTACAACCACAAAGGAAATGTAATGGCCGGGATAGGATTTGAACTAAGAAAGATACTTAAAGAGGATAGACTTCTCTCTTTAGGAAAAGTGTATGGATATTCGGCGATTCTAAGTTCAGGCCCATGGGTTATATCTATTTTAGCGATTGTATTAGTTGGTTTTATTAACCTTGCTAACCTTGGTGAGACTAGTGATGCATTTCGTTTTCAAGTTGTTATTACTTATGCTATTGCACTTGCTTCAAGCTTGATAGTAACAGGTGTATTACAACTCCCTTTTACACGATATGTGGCAGATCTTATCTTTAATAATAGAGAAGATGAGATACTTCCTTCCTATTTTGGTGCAATTTTTATGGCTTGGGCACTTGGCTTACCTTTTGTAGTTCCATTCTATATTTGGGTATTTGAAGATCAAAGTCTAATTTTTCTTATTGGTGTTATATCAACATTTCTCATTCTCTGTGGAGTGTGGATATCAAGTATTTTAGCTGCAAGTCTAAAGTACTATAATGGTGTTGTCTGGGCATATTTTGTTTCATATGCCTTAATAGTGCTTTTTTCATACTACTTTGGAAACTCTATAGAGATGCTTATCTTTATATTTTTTCTTGGAAATGCTGTTTTATTTGTTATTTTAATGACACTTATAATTAAGAGTTACAACTCAAGTATTTTTATGAAAGTAGATTTTTTTCTTGCAGAGAATTGGTACTGGAGTTTAGGAATAGCAGGTCTGACATATAACCTTGGTGCTTGGATAGATAAGTTTATCTTCTGGTACCATCCTGCAACTGGTCATACAGTTATTGGAAAGTTAAATGCATCCATAGTGTATGATATGCCGATATTTTTAGCATATCTCTCTATCCTCCCAGGTATGGCAATCTTTTTCTATAGACTTGAGTCTGATTTTGCTGAGAAATATGACCTCTATTATGATGCAGTAAGAAGTGGTGGAACACTTGCTACTATAAGAAGGTATAGAAATGATATGGTTGATGTAATACGTCATGCTATTCATGAGATCTTAATGATTCAAGGGATTATAGATATTATACTCTTTCTCTCTGCACCAAAAGTTTTTGATCTTTTAAATATTCCTCAACTCTACTTAGGACTATTATATATTTTAACAATTGGAGCAATGTTGCAGATATCATTTATGTCAGTTCTCGCTATTTTGTATTACCTTGATAGAAAAAAAGTAGCGATGTGGCTCTGTATCGCATTTTTCTTTTCAAATGCGATACTCACACTTGTGTCAATAAATATGGGACCCGCAATGTTTGGTTATGGATATACTGTTTCACTTCTTTTAGTCTTTATGGCTTCATTGATTGTGATCAGAAATGAGATGGATAGGTTGGATTATGAAACATTTATGTTGCAGTAGATTTTTTCTTGTTATTCTTCTAGGGACAACTCTTTTCGCTTCACTAAATAAAAGTAGTGCTGTAGTGTACTATGGAAAAGATATCTCTTACCCTATGGTTGGAATCCATGACTATATAATTGTTAAACCAGAAAATATTAATAGTTACCGACACGGTTTTAAAATATATAAAGAGAAGATATATGCATCAGTTGATTTACG
>Ga0256836_1000212_pt1 | contig 34852 bp, 41 predicted proteins | sample 4561380metaG_FD_185974 | JGI IMG/M metagenome (GOLD analysis project Ga0256836, IMG submission 185974) | Hydrothermal vent microbial communities from Guaymas Basin, Mexico - 4561-380 | ecosystem: Environmental > Aquatic > Marine > Hydrothermal vents | place: Mexico: Guaymas Basin | collected...
AATTTAACCGATACATTTGGAGTATTGAAGCAAAGCTTTAAGGAGGTTTAAAATGGCTTTAAAATATAGATATGATGCGGATTTGGAGTTTTTAAAGGAGCTTGATTCAAGGGATTTAGATCAGTTGGTGGAGTTATTAATTTATGATCCAAAAGATAAAGAAAAGAGAATCTCTGAGGAGTTGAGTGAGTGTGAGGAGTTTAAGAAATATTATCCTCAGCATAATAGGTATTGGGATAAAATAGCGGCTGAGTTACAAAAATATGGAGGAAATACTTTTGCAAATTTGTTAAGGGGAGGAGTTGGAGTTGTTTATAGGGAAATTTTAATGGATGTTTGCGATAAGTTAAAAGTCAATTACAATAAATATTCTTCGACGGAGATGATTGAAGAGAATTTATTAATGAAGATTTTAAAGGATGCGCTTGAAGAAATGAGCGAAGAAGAGAGAAAAGAGCTTTTAGAGAGTATGGGAGTTAGTGGGATTGGAGTTACACCAGAAGCTTTATTTGGGCTTTTTCAAGCTATATTTAGAGCTGGTGGATTTAAATCTTATCAATTAACGGTAATTATTGCGAATGCTGTATTAAAGGCTTTGATTGGAAGAGGATTGAGTTTTGCTGGTAATGCTGCTCTTACAAGAACGATGGCAATTCTTACAGGACCTATTGGATGGGCTGTTACTGCACTTTGGACTGCTATTGATATTGCTGGTCCAGCTTATAGGGTTACAATTCCGGCGGTTATTGAAATAAGTTATCTTAGAAAAAAACATAAATATGCGGAATTTGATAATTTAGCACAAGAAGTAAAGCTCTAACTATCCTTTTTGGATAGCATTTAGAGCTCTTTTTAGGAGTTCTGCGTGGTAGAGTTCTTGGCGAGAGATAAATAGTAAAAAGTCGCTAAGTTTTTTATTTCCGATTTTTTCCGCTAAGATTAAGCACTGTTTCTCAGCTCCCATCTCCTCTTCAATATTCTCTTTTAAAAATTCAACAATACCCATATTTTCGTATTTTTCTTTTGGAATTGGTTTTGGCAAAGTTAAAACTCCCATTTTTGCTGCAAGTTCTGCAAATCTTTTTAGATGATAGATTGAATCATAAGCAAGGTCCATAAAAGCGCTATTTGCAATTGCTATGTCTGTGTGCGCTTTTAAGTAACTATAAATAATAATAAGCTCATACTCTTTAAAAATTTCTTCCATTAAGAAAAATACAAGTGCCGATTTTGAGTTTTCATCAAGTTCAACTCCTGGAAGTTCTCTTTTTTCGTTAAATGCGGTAATATCTCCTTCTACGTCAAGTTCTCTTAACTCTTCAATAAAGTAACTGTCATCGCTTCTTAGTCTGTTAATTGTAGGGTCGTCAATTCCTTCGTATAAGGCTATGTTATTATCTAAATCATCAATTAAAAACTGCAATAAATCCTCTTCTCTTTTTAGGAGTTTTAATTTTAAAATTTCTTCTTCGTTAAAGTCCATATCAAATTTTATTTTTTTAGCTGCTGCATCCTGCATAGTCCAAAGCATATGGCGATATTTAAATTGAGCAATATCTTCGAGTTTTGCTTTTACATCGTTCTCTTTTACCATTACACTTGCATAAATAAATTTAATAAAGCTTTCGTGTTGAAATCTTATAATTTTTCTTAAATCCATAACTGCTCCTTTTTTAATTAATTGTATCAAAAAAATTGAGTCATTTTCTTGATTTATGTCAAATTTAGGATATATTTAATCGCATTTTCATAGCTTTTTGTCTTTGCTATTTTTTTATACGCTATATCAAAAGCTGTGCCATGGTCAACTGATGTTCTTAAAATTGGTAAGTTTAAACTTACGTTAATACTCTCTTCAAAATACAAAGCTTTAAGTGGTGCTAAGCCCTGGTCGTGATACATTGCTATAAAAATCCCGTTTTGAGTAAAGGCTGTATCTGGCACAAAAGGACCAAAAAATATCTCTTTGTTTAAGATTTTGTTTGCTTCTTTTATAGCTGGTATTATCTCTTTTATCTCTTCATCCCCAAGTACCCCTCCATCACCGGCGTGGGGATTTAGTCCAAGCACTTTTATGTTTTTAAATTTTGTTGAGTTGTAAAAGTTGATAAAAAATTTAATAAGCCTCTCTTTTTTTACAAGATTTGGGACCTCTTTTAAAGGGATATGCTCGCTAAACAAAGCCACATACATCTTTTCACATCCAAGCATCATAATCGCGTCTTTTTTAAACTCATCCCTTAAAACCTCAGTGTGACCTTTGTATTTTATTGAGGCTTTGCTCCACGCTTCTTTATGGATTGGAAGAGTTGTGATTGCATCTACTTTTTTCTCTTTTGCAAGTTCAATTGCTTTTTTAAACATCTCAAAAGAAAATTTTCCCGCTTCTTTATCAACAACTCCCGGTTTTATTTCAAAATCCCCATCAATTTCCACTATCTCAAAATCAGCTGGAATTTTAATATTCAAAAGATTTGCCGCTTTTGTTAGCATCTTTTTGTTGGTTACGTAGAGTGGTTTTACCCATTTCTTAATCTTTTCGTGTGATTTTAATGCAATTTCTGGACCAACTCCGTTAAAATCCCCAAGGCTAATTGCTACTTTTTGCATATTCTCTTGCCTTTTCTAAATCCTCTTTTGTATCAATTCCAAAGCTTTTTGTATTAACTTCAATCATAGCTATCTTTTTGCCGTTTTCAATAACTCTTAGTTGTTCAAGCTTTTCAATATGTTCTAAATTTCCTTCCATCTTTACAAACTCATCAAGGCTTCTTTTTAAAAATCCATAAATCCCTATATGTCCAAAATAGGTGTGTGGTAGGTTGTCTCTGTTATAGGGAATTTTGCTTCTGGAAAAGTAAATGGCATCTTGGTTTTTATCCATTATTACTTTTACGATGTTTGGATCTTGGGCTTGGAGTTCGTTTATTTTTTTATAACAACTAACCATTACAAAGTCTCTTTTTTTTATTTCAATGAGCTTTTCTTTTACTTTTTGTAAGATTTCTGGCTCTAAAAAAGGCTCATCTCCTTGCATATTAATAACAATCTCATCTTCACAAAGCCCTACAATATCAGCTGCCTCTTTTATCCTATCACTTCCACTTTGGTGGTTTTTATCTGTCATAACCGCTTCAAATCTATACTTTTTGGCAACTTCAACTACCTCCTTTGAATCGGTTGCTATTAATACATCATCTACTTTTTTGGCAACATTTGCACACCATATAATCATAGGCAGTCCGTTTATATCGGCTAAAACTTTATTTGGAAGGCGGCTTGAAGAGAGTCTTGCTGGGATTATTATCATTGCTTTCCTTTTTAGATATAATTTTACTAAAAAAGGGCTAAAATGATTGATAAAATTAAAGAAAAAGTAAAAAAAGCAAAGCATATTGATGAAGAGAAAAAGAGCGTAATTTTAGAAAAGATTAAGGAGTGGAAACACGATAAGGAAGCTGTGGCTTTGATACCAACTCTTCTTATGAAGTATTATCAAGAGGATATTAAACCAATTCTTGATGAATTGGGGCTTACTGATTGATGATACTCTATCAGCCAAATGGAGGGTATTGTTATAATTCCGATACTATGTTTTTGTATGATTTTATAAGCCGTTTTAAAATAAGAGGAAAAGTGCTTGAAGTTGGCGGTGGATGTGGGGTTTTGGGACTTTTGATAAAAAGGGATTTTTGGGATATTGAATTAACTTTTATTGAAAAGCAAAAAGTTATGGCTGAATTTATTAAAAGGAATTTAAAAGAGAATAAGATTGATGCTAGGGTGATTGAAGAGGATTTTTTAAAGACTTCTTTTAAAAAAGAGTTTGATTTTATCATCTCAAATCCCCCTTTTTACAAAGGCACTTTAAAGAGCGAAAATGAAATTATAAGAGTTGCAAGGTATGAGGAGTTTTTGCCGATGAGAGAGTTTTTTAATAAGGTAAATGAGGCGTTAAAAGAAAGAGGAGAGTTTATATTCTGTTATGATGCAAAAAGGCTTGATGATATAATAAAAACTCTTCCAAAACCTCTTAAAGTTATAGATATTCGCTTTATGCACCCAAGAATTAATAAAGATGCGACTCTTGTGATGGTTAGGGCAAAAAGACACGCAAAGTCAATGGTGAAAATTCATCCTCCTTTAATTGGATTTGATGGGGATGGATATAGTGATGAGGCTGATAGGATTTATAAAAAAGCGGCTACAAAAAGTATAAAGGTTTAGAGTGATTATTCAAAAAGAGGGATTTCCTTATAAATTTGATAGTAAGGCGTGTAGTAAGTGTGATGGGAATTGTTGTATAGGTGAGAGTGGGTATATTTGGGTATCTCCAAAGGAGATAAAGGAGATAGCTTCTTTTCTTAAAATTGATGAAGAGATATTTAAGAAGAGGTTTTTGATAAAAGTTGGATATCGTTACTCAATTAAAGAGAAACCTTATAAAAATGGGTTTGCGTGTATCTTTTTTGATAAGGGATGTAGTATTTATGAAGTTAGACCAAAGCAGTGTAGGACTTTCCCTTTTTGGGATTATTTTAAAACTCGGGTGGATGAGTTAAAAAAGGAGTGTCCGGGGGTGATTGAATGAAGAGAGTTTTATTTTTGATTTTGAGTTTTGTTTTTTTGTGTGGAGGGGAGGTTGAGATTGAAAAAAAAGCAATTGAGGCTTTTTACGCAAAGAGTAATGGAAATTATGATTTAGCTATAAAACTTTACAAAGAGCTTTTTGATAAAACAAAAGATAAGGAATTTTTGCTAAATTTAGTAGATAGTTATTATCAAAAAGGAGACTTTGATACAATTATTTCTCTTATAAACGATAATTATCAAAAATATCCATCAATTGCCCAAAAACTTTTGGAGTATGAAGTTTATGGTTTTTTAAAAGCGGGAGATTTGGAGAGTGCAAAAAATGTAGTAAAGTTAAAGATGCAAAAGAGTGAATTTTATTATAATATGTTAGCTTATATTGCTTCTTGTGAGGGGGATAATGATAAAGAGGAGCAGTATTTAGAGGGGCTTTTTAGTTTTAAATCAAGTGAGAAAAATCTTTTAAGTCTTGTATCAGTCCTTATTAGGAATGGTAAATATGATAAGGCTATTAGTTATTTAAAAAGCTATTTGTTAACTAATAAGCCAAGTATTAAAGTGTATAGAAGTTTAGCGTATATTTATAGGTCAGTTGGAGATTTTGATGATTTGTTTAATGTTTATGATAAACTCTCAACTCTTGATAAAGAGTATTCAAAAATGGAGCTTTTATTAGCTCTTAGATTTAAGTTAGATAAATTAAAATATGTGCTAAAAAAATATCCAAGTAGTTTGGAAAATGAGCTTATTTTAAATGAAAATGAAAAAAAAGTTTTAGCAAAGGAGGTTTTTTTTCTTTTAAAAGAGAGATTAAATAAGCATTATCTTAACTTTTTGCTACACAATTTAGGTTATTTGGATTTAAAAGAAGAAGATATTGCTTTTTTAGCATCGGTTGTTAATAAATTTAATAATGAAGAATTTTACTTGCTTTTTGGAAAGTTTTTGATAAAAAGAGGAGATAAAAGGGGGATTGATTTTTTAAGGCTTGCTTTTTTAATGAATAACTCTATTGATAACTTATGGAATTTAGGCTTTGGGCTTTATAAGGTGGGAGAGTGTAAGAGAGCTTGGAAATTGATAAAAGATGTTAATTTTGATAAGAATAAATCAGCTTATAAAGAGTTAATAAAAAGGTGTGCGAATGATTTTGCAAAAAATAATAAGTAAAACAAAAGAGGATTTAAAAAAGGTAAAAAATAAAGAAGATTTTAAGAAGTTTTTGAGCGTTAAAAGAGAGTTTAGAGATGTAAAAAAGGCGTTGAGTTATGAAAAAGACAATCCAAAAATTATTGCTGAGATTAAAAAGGCAAGTCCTAGCAAAGGGGTTATAAGAGAGGATTTTGACCCAATAGCGATTGCAAAAGAGTATAATGAGGTTGCCGATGCTATGAGTATTTTAACTGAGCCTCACTTTTTTCAAGGTAGTTTGGAGTATCTAAAAGAGATAAATAAATTCAGTAAAATTCCTCTTCTTAGGAAAGATTTTATAATAGATGAGTTTCAAATAGCTGAGGCTTACTGGGCTGGGGCTGATTTTATTTTGTTAATTGCCAAAGCGCTTAGTGAGGGTGAATTAAAAAGACTTTTTGATTTTGCAAAAGGTATTGGGCTTGAAGTGCTTTTTGAAATTCACGATGAGGAGGATTTGCAAAAAGCTTTGGAGGTTGGGGCGGATATTATCGGCTTTAACCACAGAGACTTAAAGACTTTTAATATGCATATGGATTTAAGTGATAAGCTTATGCCAAAACTTCCAGAAGATGTAATAGTTGTGGCAGAGAGTGGGATAAGTGATGCTGAGGTTGTAAAAAGACTTCACAAAAACGGAGTTAGTGCCTTTTTGGTAGGGGAGCATTTTATGAGACAAAAGGATATAAAAAAGGCGGTTTTAAATCTTAAATTCCAAAGAGTATAAAACTTGATAGTCTATCAGCTACTAAGAAGTCTTTTGAGTAGATTTTGTTTTGTTTTTTATAAATTTTTCCTTCATCCATTAAAATCAAAGCCCTCTTTTTCTCTTCTTTGTCTAAAAGCCCCTCATCAAATCCCACAATTGAGCGAAGTCCAAGGAATATTTTCTCTTTTTTGATATCTTCATCGCTTAACTTTTCTACTGAGAGTTTTGTTGGGGTTTTTAGGTATTCGTATACATTTTTTTGAGTGTAGTATCTTTTTTTGTTTAAGTATCCAACCGCCCCAGCACCAATCCCGATATATTCTCTCCCTTCCCAATATCCAAGGTTGTGAAGGCATATTTTTCCAAAGTTTGAGATTTCGTATTGGGGGAGCTTTTCTTTTATCTTTTCTATAAACCAAACTTCAAGCTCTTCATCCTCTTTTCTTTTTAAAAAGTCCCCTTCCCATTTTGAGCCTTCTTCAATACTAAGAGAGTATGCACTAAGATGGGTAATTGGCAGGGAAAAGGCAGTTTTTAAGTCATTTTCTAATAGTTTTTTATTATCCATTGCAGTAGAATAGATAAGGTCTATGTTTATATTATTAAACTTAGCTTTTTTTGCGTTCTCAATTGCTCTTATTGCTTGGGATGGAGAGTGATTTCTGTTTAAGAATTTTAGTTTCTTTTCATTAAAACTTTGAACTCCAAAACTTATTCTGTTAACTCCAAGGTTTCTTATTTCTTTTAGCCACTCATATGAAGTAGTTGGGTTTGCTTCTATTGAGATTTCTTTTGTATTTTTTGTAAAAGGTGATAAAAGTTTAAATAATTTTTCATAAAACTCAATTGGCATAGTGGATGGAGTTCCTCCTCCGATAAAAACAGTATAAAAGTTTTGCTTTTTTATTGTTTGAAATTGCTTTTTAATAGCATCAAAGTACTTTTTTTTTAAGTGATTTAAGTTGGTATAAGAGTTAAACGCACAATAAAAACATTTGCTATCACAAAATGGGATATGGATGTATAAGAGTCTCATTTGATGCCTTATTTTTAGATATAATTTTACAAAAAAAGGCTGAGTTTTGAAAAAGTATAGACCAAATGTGGCGGCTGTTGTTTTATCGCCTAAGTATCCAGAGAAAGTGGAAGTTTTAATTGCAAAAAGGACAGATATTGATGCCTGGCAGTTTCCACAAGGGGGGATTGATGATGGAGAGAGTCCAAAAGAGGCTCTTCTTAGGGAGCTTAAAGAGGAAATAGGCACAGATGAAGTTGAGGTTATTGCACAGATGCCAAAATGGATAAGTTATGATTTTCCAGAAAAGATTGCAAAAAAGATGGCTCCATATGATGGACAGATTCAAAAATACTTTTTAGTAAAACTCAAAAAAGGGGCAAAAATCAATCTAAATACAGACAATCCTGAATTTAGAGAGTATAAATTTGTGCCGGTTGATGAAGTTTTTAAGTATGTAAAATCTTTTAAAAGACCAGTTTATAAAGATGTGATTTCATATTTTAAAAAAGAGGGATATTTATAAAGGAGAAGTATGTTAGTAGTTCAAAAATTTGGAGGAACTAGTGTTGGTGATTTAGATAGGATAGCAAATGTTGCAAATATTGTAAAAAAATATAAAGAAAGAGGAGATGATGTTGTTGTAGTTGTATCTGCGATGGCTGGGGAGACAAATAAGCTTCTTGAATATGCCCATCATTTCTCAAAAACCCCTCCTCAAAGGGAAGTTGATTTATTGGTAAGCAGCGGAGAGAGGGTTACAAGTGCACTTTTATCCATCGCACTTCAATCAATGGGGATTGATGCGATTGCTCTTACTGGAAGACAGGCCGGTATTAAAACCACAAGTGACCATACAAAAGCAAGGATTATGGATATAAATCCAGAGAATATGCAAAAACATCTAAAAGAGGGAAAAGTTGTAATTGTTGCTGGGTTTCAAGGGATTGATGAAGAGGGAAATGTAACAACCCTTGGAAGAGGTGGAAGTGATTTAACGGCTGTTGCGATTGCTGGGGCTTTAAATGCCGATAAATGTGAAATTTATACCGATGTTGATGGAATTTATACAACTGACCCAAGAATTGAGCCAAAAGCTAAAAAGATTGATGTAATAAGTTATGATGAAATGCTAGAACTTGCAAGTCTTGGTGCAAAAGTAATGCAAAGCCGCTCAGTAGAGCTTGCAAAAAAACTTGGAGTTGATATTGAAGTAAAATCAAGTTTTAAACCAGAAGTAAAAGGGACATTAATTACAAAGGAGACAAAAGATATGGAAAAGGTACTTGTTAGCGGGATTGCACTTGATAAGAATCAAGCAAGAGTTAGTATTTTTGGAGTAGAAGATAGACCTGGAATTAGTGCTGAAATTTTTGGCAAACTTGCGGATAAAAATATTAATGTTGATATGATTGTGCAAAATGTAGGAAAAGACAATAAAGCAAACTTAACTTTTACAGTTCCTCAAACTGAACTTGAAATGACAAAAGAGGTATTAAAAGAGTATGAGGATAAATCAGAATCAATTGAGTATGATGATAGCATAGCAAAAGTGAGTGTAGTTGGAGTTGGTATGAAGTCTCACAGCGGGGTTGCAGCAAGAGCATTTAAGACATTGGCTGATGAGAATATCAATATCTTAATGATTTCTACGAGTGAGATAAAAATTTCAATGGTAATTGATGAGAAATATGGGGAGCTTGCCGTTAGAGCGTTGCATAGAGCGTATGAATTGGATAAGTAATGGATGTTAGTCGTTTTATTTTGGAATTTGCAAAAAAAAAACGGCTTGATTGGTTAGAGAGGAGGTATCTTGATTTAATCTCTCCTCTTAATCAGTTTTTAGCCAATATACTAAAAGGTAGAGCAGTTTTGATTTTAAGTGATGATGAGAGGGAGTGGTATATTGATTATACTATCAATAAAATAAACGATTTTAAAAGTTTTAAACCGACTTTGATTCCTATATTTAATCTTTATTCCATAGTGCCTCAAATTAAGTATGCCAAGACTCAGACTCATTTTAATATGATTGAGGATATGCTTGGGATTGCTTTTAAGGATGATTATACTTTTTGGTATATAGGCAAAGAGGATTTTTTGTTTGATTTTGTAAAGGATAAAGAGACTTTTTTTTGGGTTTTTGATAAAGATTTTCAAGATAATTTTTATTTAAATTCAATGGATGAAAATCTTGATAGAAAACTTATTGACTTGATAGAGCTTGTAAAAGAGGGGATAATTGGAGCGATTTTAGGAGAGATTAGCGTATGAATAAGCTTATTTTAACTAACGATTTTGAAAAAGTTATTGAAAAAATAAAGCCAGATGAGATTTTTTTAAGGGATGAGCTAAAAGTAGAAGATGTAAATAAAATAAAAGAAGTTGCTTATATAAAAGATAAAAAGAATAGAAAAATTGTAATTGGAGCAAAGAAATTTAATATCTACTCTCAGAATGCACTTTTAAAGCTTCTTGAAGAGTCTCCAAAGGGAGTTGAGTTTATTTTGCTTAGTGATTCAAAGTATAAGCTTTTGGATACGATTTTATCAAGACTTGTAATTAAAAGAGAATTTTTTGAAAAAGAGTTTGTAAAAAGAGATATTAAAATTTCAAATGAGATTATTTTAGAGTTTTTAAGGAGCAATTTACAAAAAGAAGAGGTTATTGAGATTATAAAATCTTTACTTGATAAAGCAAAAAATTCAGAGCAGTTAGAAATTATTAACAAAGCCCTTTTGATGTTGGAGCTAAATTTAGACAAAGAGGCGGTTTTGAGTATGGTTATGCTTGGATTAAAGGATAAAAGATGAGGGTATATAAGCTAAATTGCGATATTAATTTAGAATCTTTGTTTAAAAAACTTGGGGTTGATAGAGTTGGGATTGAAATTATGAAAAAGAAAAAAAGTGAGTTTTTGTTTTACATAAAAGATATAAGTTGCGGTGCTGCAAATATCTTAAAACAAGACGCCCTTAGCATTGGAGCTGAGCTTGCGGTGCCCGTTGGAGTGCCAAACTGTAAAAGAGAAGTGGTGGATGTGGTTTTGATGTGTAATAAAAAACAGCTTGAAATTCTTGCCAAAAAAGAGCTTGCCCAGCCTTTTAAATTAAAACTTCTTGCAAAAAAATTAAAAGAGTTTATAAATTTGCCAAAATTTCCTATAAGAATTATGGGAGTTATTAACGCAAATGATGATAGCTTTTTTGAAGGGAGTCGTTTTAAAGGAGCTGATGCTATAAAAGCAATTGAGAAGATGATAAGTGATGGGGCTGGGATTATTGATATTGGAGGAGTTTCTTCTAGACCGGGCAGTGAGTATCCGGGGGTTGAAGAGGAGCTTAGAAGAGTTAAGCCCATAATTGATGAAATTTATAAAAGCAGGCTTTATGAAAAGGTTGTTTTTAGTATCGATACCTTTGAGCCAAAAGTGCTTGAATACGCACTTGATAGAGGCTTTAAGATAGCAAATGATATAACCGGGCTTGAAAATGAGAGTTATGCAAAGGTAGCGGCAAAATATGGGGCTAGTGTTGTTATTATGCATAAAAAAGGAAATCCAAAAGATATGCAAAAAAATCCATTTTATGAAAATGTAATTTTAGAAGTTGATGAGTTTTTTGAAGAGAGAATTGAAAAAGCTAAAAGTTTTGGGATAAAAGATATTATTTTAGATGTCGGGATTGGGTTTGGAAAAAGGCTTGAAGATAATTTGGCTTTGATTAAACATATGGAGCATTTTTTGCATTTTGGATATGAGCTTTTAATAGGGGCTAGCAGAAAGTCAATGATTGATATGATTATGCAAAAGAGAGGGATTTCTGTATCTCCAAGCGAGAGGCTTCCTGGGACTTTGGCTTTGCATTTAGAAGCTGTTAGAAATGGGGCTAGTATTGTAAGGGCTCACGATGTAGCTGAGCATTTTCAGGCTATTAGAGTATTTGAAGAAATTAGAGAGTTCATTTAAGGAGGGAGAATGGATATTAAAAATTCTCTTACTAATCTAATTATAAAGATAATTTCACTTGATAGTGCTTTTTTGGTTCCTCAAAATGAGGTTGGGATAGTTGAGAGGTTTGGAAAATTTAAAAAAATTGCAAGGGCTGGGCTTAATTTTAAACTACCTTTTATTGATAGTGTTAGTTATCAGACTCTTAGAATCCAGCAGCTTGATGTTGATGTTTCTACTAAAACAAAAGATAATGTGTTTTGTACCATTCAAGTTTCCGTTCAATACAGGGTTGAAGATGATGATGAAAAGATTTATAAATCGGTATATGAGCTTGAAAATGCAAGAGAGCAGATTACCTCTTATGTATTTGATGTGGTGCGTTCAGAAGTTCCAAAACTCAGTATTGATGAAATTTTTAACGAAAAAGGCAAAATCGCAAGGGCTATAAAAGAGGGGGTAGGAGAGGCGATTGAGAGTTTTGGGTATAAGATAATCCAAACACTTGTGACTGATATTAAGGTTGATGAGAGAATTATAAAAGCTATGAACGATATAGTTGCAAGCGAGAGAGAAAAAAGAGCGGCTATTGAAAAAGCTGAGGCTAAGAAGATTTTGATGATAAAAGAAGCAGAAGCCGAGGCTGAGGCTAAAAAACTTCAAGGTCAAGGTATTGCAAACCAAAGAATTGAAATTATAAAAGGCTTTGCACAATCTATAAATGAGCTTAAAGATGCTAATATCTCAGAAGAAGAGATTTTAAGGTTTGTGCTTTTGACTCAATATTTTGATACCTTAAAAGATGTTGCAAGCAGTGAGAGTAATACTATTATGCTTCCAGGTTCCCCAAAAGGATTTAGTGATATAAGCGAAGAGATTAGAGAAGCGATAATCAGTGCTAATTTAATAAAAGAGAAGTGATGTATAGAAGGCAAATTGAAGTTATAGGTAAAGAAAGTCAAGAGCTTTTATCAAAAAAAAGCGTCTTAATAGTTGGAGCTGGGGGGCTTGGGAATATTATTGCAACGAGTGTTAGTTGTATAGGGCTTAGAAGAATTTATATTATTGATTTTGATGAGATTGAAATTCATAATATCCACAGGCAGTTTTGGTTTTATGAGAATGATTGTGGGGAAAGTAAAAGTATTATGTTAAGTAAAAAGTTAGATCAAAGATGCAAAGATACAGAAATCATAGGTATTAATAAAAAATTTGATAGTAGCTTGAAGTTGGATGTGGATTTGATATTTGATGCGAGTGATAATTTTGAAGTAAGACGTGAAATTGATAAATTTGCTAAAATTCACTCAATTCCTTGGATTTATGCAAGTGTTGAAGAGTTTAGAGGGCAGGTTGGGGTATTTAAAAATACTTCTTTTGAAATTTTTGCTACAAAAGAGCATAATGTAAAAGGACAAATTCCTATGATGGTAAATTTAATTGGTTCAATTGCTTCAATGCTTGGGCTTAAAGTTTTAATCGCTAATCAAAAAGAAGTATTATATTTTGTGGATTTTAAAGAGGATTTGGAGGTAAAAAAATTTTATATTTGATATAATAATGCTAAAAAAGGTTGCTTATGATGTGGGTAATTTTGGGAGCTGTAATCTTATTAGTGATAGTTGCTATTTTTATCTTAAAAAAATCAAAGCCAAAACCAAAACCTAAAAAGACAATTACTCTTCCAAACGATTTAAAGCTTATTGCAAAACCTGTTGATGAAATTAGAAAAGAGATAGAAGAGGGGATAAAAAAAGGAGCGGCTGAGTTTGGAATGGATGTTAATGAATTTAAGCACGAGTTATTGCCAGAATTATTATCTCAAATTGATAATGCAAAAGATAAACTTTTGGAGTATGCCGAAAAAGGAGATTATGAAGCTATTGATAAGCTTAGCCATTCGGTAAAAGGGGCAGCTTTGAATATGAGAGTTGATATTTTGGGACTTCCATTGCAAGAGATTAATAGAGCTACAAGAAGAAGAGAACCAATGGAGCATATAAAAGCTTATATTAAATATTTTTATAAAAAATATGAAGCAGCAAAAGAAGGAATGAAGTTTTAAAAAGGGGAGAGAGTTAGGTAATATTCGTTTGTAAGAGGAATGTAAAAGTTTGCGCTTTTATTCTCAAAACTTTTTACATTATTTGGGTCTTTAAAGAAGTCAATGATTGCTTTTTTATACTCTTTTTTTAAATCTAAATCTTTAATGTAACTTTTGAAAGGTTTGTCACTCTCGCTTTTTTGCAATAGCAAAGAAACTTGAATTTTGTTTTTGAGATGAAAATATGATTTAATAGCTAAAATTCTTTTTTTATCTATTCCATCTTCTATTATGCCTGTGGCATTTTTTGGTTTGCTAATTACAATTTTATTATCTTTTTTTGTATAAGAGAGTTCTAATTCGTATTTTTTATTGTCTTTTATAAGAAAAGTTAATTTTGTATCATTTGATAAATTTTTAAAAGTTTCATTTTCTATACCAATTCCTACTTTTTTAAAATTTAAACCTAAATAAGAGTTAAAAAGCTTTACGTATTTAAAAGTTCTTTTATTAAATGGAGGAGCTTTTAAGGCTGTTTTGTCCCATTGAAAACATCTATCAACTTTTAATTTTCCAAAAAAAGCGTTTGTATAAAGTTTTATATCATTTTCTAAGGCTTCTTTTGTTGTTGGCACGTCAAAAACTAAATTTTTTGCATACTCTTTTTGCTTTTTTGTTAACATTGTTTTAATTTTTTCTTTATCATCTTTGCTAAGCTCGTTACATTTTTTTAAAAGCACTTTTTTTACAAAGTCTACAAATTCTAAAAAAGACATACTTTGATAAGCTTGCTCTATTTTGCTTAAAAGAGTGATTGTTTCCTTTTCTTTTTCTTCTTTTTTTGGTAAAAAACCACAATTTTTTTTAATTTCATTTGGAATGCCTTCTAAGGATTTGATTTTTTTGCAATAGAATTCTTTTAGAGACTGATTTTTAAGCGTTAATTTATACAAGTCTTTTAATAACACTATATCTTTATTTGCAATTGCTTTATTAATTTCGTTTTTAATTGATTTAAGCTCTTCTTGATAAGAGTAATTTTTAGATTCGTTTTGTTCTTTTTCTTTTTTAACTTCTTTATTTTTATTTTTTTCGCTTGTTAAATTTGTTTCCATTAATTTTTTTGGCTTTGATGTTTTATTTTTTGAAGAGATAAAGTAAATAGTTACTAATACGCTTCCAATGATAACAATAATATATCTTAAAGAAGATTTATTTTCAGTGTTTTTACTGTTTTCAATTGCATTTACGATATCTGTTTCATATGTTTTTATTGAATAGTCATCTCCTTCGCATTTATCTGTTTCAGTTCTTGCATTAAGTCCTTCAAAAGAGTCTTTTATTTTGTCATATTTTTCCTCAGGAATTACAATATATTTTTTAGCGTTGCTCTCTTTTAAAATTTTAATAATTTCATGCAAATTTGCTTTATTCAAATTACAATCTACAAAAAAAATAATTAAATTTGCATCATTTATATTGCTTTTTATTTCAAAATTTGATAAAATTCCAATTCCAAATTCCTTATCATTTTTTACATCTATTAAGATGCCATCTTTAAATTGATAAGGGTAATTTACATTTGCATTTATGTTTTTTAATGCGCTTAAAACTTTGTCTTTGTTTTTTGCAATAATTAACAATCTCTCCATTATGGCTCCTTAGATTTGGTGATGGTTTGATTTAAAAAAAGGCGGATTTTTATGATATCAATATTTAGAATTATTGTCAATGCTTCTTTGCAAGATTTAGCTCTTTTATGAATAAAATTGAGGTAATTCCTTGACTTGCTTTATATTTTTCTTTTAAGATTTGCAACTTTTTTGAAGATACCATTTTATAAACATTTGGAGGTTTTATTTTTTTGATAGGGTTTAAGTAGTTATAAAGAAAGGGAATATTCTCTTTAATAAGTTTTTGGCTGAATTGTTTAATTTTTTTACTGATATGGAATTTATAATCTATTAAGTTATATGTTATATAAATTGCTGCGTTATAAGGGATGTTTGTTTGAGTAATGAAAGTTTTTAAGGATATTGCTCCATTTTTTATAAAAGTAACTAATGTGTATGATTTTTCGGTTACTGATGTTATTTTTAGTAATTTTTGAAGAGGAGAGATATTTAGTGGTTGTCTTGATAAGGTGTCTTTGTCTTCTTTTGCTTTTTTTTGAATAACTTCTTTTATCTTTTCAATCTCACTCTCTTTTGCGGTTAGTATTTTTTGTAATATTGATTCGTTTGAGTTTGGATATTTTGAGTAAAGGATATAAAGATAGCGAGGGATGGTTTTGTGGTTGTTTATTGGAATTGGTTCGTTATAATTTGTAGAAGAGAGAATTTTTATGTATTGGACTCTTTTTAGATATTGGATGATTGCTGAATTTATAATTAAATTGTTAGAGAGAGTTATTAAAAGTTTTTTATAGATTAACCATCTTTTTTGCTCTATTGAATATCTATTTTCAATTGTGTTTGCAAGAGCATATTCGCTTCCTTCATATCTGCTAAATTTTGTGAAATTGTAGAAGATTTTTGTTTCACTCTTATAAAAATTTACCCATTTTGGTATTGGAACATATTTGAAGAGGATAAATTTGCTTAAATCTTTATAATTATTTTGTTTTATGAATCTATTTGCAAAGTGAGTAATAATCATTGCGGATATAAACTCTTTAAATTCTTTAAACTCTATGTTATAAAATCTTAAAAAATATCCAAAAGCTAAGATAAATCTTTGGGCTTGGGAGGGGTAAAATTTATTTTCTCTTAGTTTCATATAAGTAAAGCTAAGTTCATTTGAAAAGTCTTTATTTTGAGTTTTAATATAAAAAATTCCATAGATTTTACTCTCTAAAAGTTCTTTTAAATACTTCTTTTTTAGCCTTGGACCATTAAATAGTATAACTCTCTTAAACTTCTCAAACAAAAATTTAGGAGGTTTGTTAGGGTAAAGGGCAATTGTCTTAGCAAGAGCTTCTAGTTCAAATGGGGTAAATTTTTTTAAAGTGTTTAGATTTTTTAGGGCTTGGGAATTCGTAGAGGAGATGTAAGCAGCAATCACAAAAGCATTAAAGTATCTTAAATCTTTTGTTAAGTATTTTTTATAATTGCTATTATCGTGTTTCCAAATAAAAAGAAGTCTTTGAAAAAACTCTTTTTTGGGAGGAGAGATATTTAATTTAAAAAGATTAGTTTTTTCAAGTCTTAAAAATAAATTTCCCTCTTTAAAAGTTTTTAGCATAACTTTTAAGTATTCTTTATCTTTTTTTAATTTTTCTTTTAGCTTTTTATTTTTTATATGCCCATAAAGCAAAATCGTATCGCATCCAAACTCTTCGGCTTGACCTTGGATTATCTCATCTTTTATAAATTGAGGAAAAATCATATTTTGGACTTTGCAATCTCCAAACAAAAAAGAGAATAAAAGCAAAATAAGGGCTAATTTATTAATCTTATCATCCTTTCTACTGCTTCTTTTAATCCAATGAAGATAGAATTTGCAATAATGCTATGTCCTATATTTAACTCGCTTATCTCTTTAATTGAAGCAATCTCTTTTACATTCTGATAATTTAGCCCATGTCCTGCTGCCACTTCTAAATTAAGCTCATTTGCAAGCTTTGCTCCATCTTTTATCAAAATAAGCTCATCTTCAAGCATTTTTTTTAAAGTGCTTTTATCGTAATTTTCAAATACTTTAAAGGGGGTTTTGTTTATGTTTGTATTTAAGGCTAAGTGGAGGTTTGCATATTTTCCTGTGTGAAGTTCTATCATCTGAGCTTTAAGGGCGGCTGATTTTTTTATTTGCTCAAAATCTGGGTCAATAAAAAGAGAAACTTCTATATTGTTTTTATTTAGTTTTTCAATTGCTTTTTTTATTTTGTCTTCAAATTTAATTACATCAAGTCCACCTTCTGTTGTAACTTCTTCTCTTCTCTCTGGCACAAGAGTGGCACGATGGGGTTTTAGCTCACAAATTATCTCTATAATTTCTGGATTTATGCTACACTCTATATTTACTGGCAAAAAGCTATTTTCTATTATTCTTTTTGCATCAAAATCTGTTATGTGGCGTCTATCTTCTCTTAGATGGATTGTTACTTGTTCTGCTTGTGCTTCTTTTAAGATTTCTAAGGCAAAGAGAGGATCTGGTTCGTTGATTTGGCGAGCGTTTCTTAATGTTGCTATGTGATCAATATTTACTCCAAGTCTCATTTTCTTCCTTTTTTGTTATAATTTTAATAAAAAAAGGGATAAAATGAAATATTTTATTGGCACTGACCACGCCGGATTTGAGGTTAAGCCTTTTGTGATTGAGTATTTAAAAAAAAGAGGTATTGAAGTAGAAGACCTTGGGACATATTCAACTGAGTCAGTAGACTATCCTGATTTTGCCCATAAGGTTGCAAAGGCTGTTAGTGAAAATAGAGGCTCAAAAGGGATTTTGGTTTGTGGAACTGGAATTGGTATGAGCCTTGCTGCAAACAAACATAAAGGTATCCGTGCTGCTCTTTGTCACGATGCTTATACTGCAAAGATGGCAAGACTTCATAACGATGCTAATATTTTATGCTTTGGGGCAAGGGTTGTTGGACTTGGAGAGATTGAATCAATCCTTGAAGCTTGGTTAAATACCGAGTTTGAAGGGGGAAGACACGAGAGAAGAGTAAAAAAGATTGATATTTAAAAGATTTTTTTTAAGATAAAAATTAAAATCAAAGGCACTACCAAGAAGTTTATAGCCGCTTTTATAAGAAAAGTTTTGGATAATCCAAGCAAAGCTCCTACTGCTTGGGTTGTAGATGTTGTAAACATTTCAATTATTGTTTTACTATCTCCCTTTATTACGAAATTTTCAATCTCTTTTAGATACTCTTTTATTTGAGGATTAAAATAGAATTGATTTATAAAATAATCAACGAAAAATGAAAGGGGAATAATAGAAATTGCTACTAAAAATAAAAACAAAAGTCTCTTTGTAAAAGAAGTTTGAACAAATATTGTCAAAAGTGCAAATAAGATTACAATAACTCCTACTATTTTATCTTGGTTTATTTTAAGTGCTGATGAGAGTTTTTTTAGAATAGTTATATAAAGATTTATTGTATCAATTGCGTCTTCGCTTGCATTTTTTATTGGTATCATATATTTTCCGGCTCTAAATTTGTCTTGGGGAGAGAGGTGTTTGTTGTTAATTGTTGATGAGATATAATTTTTAAAATTTTTAATTTTTATTAAAGTTTTTGTTGTAAAGTCTAATTCATTTTTTACATATTTTGAACTAATATCAGAAGTAAATTGCACAATTAATACCATCAAAATCGCACTAATTGCTAAGAAAATGGGATTTTTCATTACTTTTTCCTTGGTCTAAACGCTGTTTTACTCTCAATATAGTCTCCTCCAATTAAATCAATCGTATAAGGAATTGCTGCCCAAACTGCTTCAAGATTTTCTCTTATTGCTTTTGGATTTCCTGGAAGATTTAAAATAAAAGTATTATCAACAACTCCTCCAATTCCTCTTGCAAGGATTGAGGTTGGGACATATTTTAAGCTGTGCATTCTCATAAGTTCTCCAAATCCTGGGAGTTCTTTTTGAATTACCTCTCTTGTAGCTTCTGGGGTTACATCTCTTTTAGCTGGTCCTGTGCCACCTGTTGTTAGGATTAAAGAACATTTTTTTTGCACTAACTCTTTTAATGTTTTAACAATTTCATTAAATTCATCCGGTATTAAACGATAAATTATTTCAAATTCATTTTCAATATTCTCTTTTAAAAACTTCTCAATCTCTTTTCCACTTTTATCTTCATAAATTCCAGCACTTGCTCTATCGCTTATAGTAACTACTCCAATTTTTAACATTTTTATCCTTTTTTAAAAGATTATAGCAGAGAAGAAGATATTTTTCAATAAACTAAGAATATATATTATGTTAAGGAGCGAAATGATAGATTAAACTAATAAAAAAAGAAAAAAAGAAGACTACTCAGCGTCGTAGTCAATTCCTTCTTTTTCTTTAAGCATTTTGATTAAATGTTGTTTATATCCCTCAACCCATTTATCAACATCATCAACTTTAATTCTTGCAACTCCACTCTCAATTGCTGCTCTTGCAACTGCTACTGATTCATCAACAAACACTCTTCTATCAAATGGTTTTGGTAAGATATAATCTTTTCCAAATTTTAAATCAACTCCACCATAAGCATCTTTTACATATTGAGGTACTGGTTTTTCTGCGAGGTCTGCAAGTGCTTTTGCTGCTGCAATTTTCATTTCCATATTTACAGCTTTTGCATGGGTATCAAGTGCACCTCTGAAAATAAATGGAAACCCTAAAACATTGTTTACTTGGTTAGGGTAATCGCTTCTACCAGTTCCTATGTATAAATCAGGTCTAACTTCAAGAGCAAGTTCTGGTTTAATTTCTGGGTCTGGATTTGCAAGAGTTAGAAGCAGTGCGTTTGGATTTAGAGTTTTTACCATCTCTTGGGTAATACAATTTGCAACAGAGTTACCAACTACAACATCCGCACCTTTTAGTGCATCGGCAAGAGTTTCAATATCTTCATCAACAGCCCAAGGTTCTTTATATTTATTCAAATCATTTCTCTTTTTAGTAATAGCTCCTTTTGAATCAGTTAATACTATATTTTTAATTCCAAGTGCTTTATACATTTCAGCCGCCGCAAGTCCAGCCGCACCAGCACCGATAATTACAACTCTAAGGTCTTCAAGCTTTTTACCTTCAAGTTTTGCCCAGTTGATAATTGCCGCTGATGAGATAATTGCAGTTCCATGTTGGTCATCGTGGAAAATTGGAATATCGCATCTTTTTTGAGCTTCTTTTTCAATGTCAAAACACTTTGGAGCTTTGATATCTTCAAGGTTAATTCCACCAAAAGTTGGAGAAATTGCTTCAACAATTTCAATAATTTTCTCAGGGTCTCTCTCTTTTAGTTCAATATCATAAGCGTCAATAAAAGCAAATTTTTTAAATAAAACAGCTTTTCCTTCCATTACCGGTTTACCAGCAACTGGTTTTAGGGTTCCAAGTCCAAGTACCGCAGTTGAGTCTGTTACAACTCCAACAAGATTTGCTTTATTTGTATAAGTATAGGCTAATTGCTCATCTTTATCAATTTCAATACAAGGAATTGCAACTCCTGGGCTATATGCAATTGAGAGGTCTCTACTATTTCTTACAGGTTTTGTAACTTCAATAGCAATTTTACCAGGGACTGGTTTTGCATGATATTCTAATGCTTCTTCTTTTGTGAAAGTTGGTTTATTTGCCATAATAGCTCCTTTTTTGTAAAATTATAATTAAAAGTTACAAAAGTTTACAACCTTACTCTTATATTAAATTGTAAAATGTTACGAAAGGAAGCAGAATGATAATTGATACTCATACTCACCTTGATAATAAAAAATTTATAAACGATGTTGATGAGGTTATAAAAAGAGCAAAAGAAGTGGGAGTTAAAAAGTTTATTATTCCAGCAGCTGATCCAAGAGATTTGCCAAGGGCAATTGAGCTTGCACAAAAGTATGATGAGGTTTATTTTGGAGTGGGATTTCATCCAGTAGATATTGATAAGTATGATGAAAAGCTTATAACTTGTTTTATAAACCATCCAAAATGTGTAGCGGTTGGAGAGATTGGACTTGATTATCACTGGGTAAAAGAGAAAGATAAACAACAAAAACAAATTGAGCTTTTCCATCGCCAAATTGAGCTTGCAAAAAAATATAATAAACCAATTATTGTGCATATAAGAGAAGCAACGGAAGATAGTATAAAAGTAATTGAGACTCATCCTGAAATTAAAGGAGTTTTTCATTGTTTTAACGCAGCTGAACAGCTTTTGAAATTTTCTGATAGGTTTTATTATGGAATAGGAGGGGTTATTACTTTTAAAAATGCAAGAAAACTTATAAATGTGTTTCCAAAAATTCCAAAAGAGAGGGTGGTAATAGAAACCGATGCTCCATATCTTACGCCTCATCCTTTTAGAGGTAAAAGAAATGAACCTATGTATACAACTTTGATAAGAGATAAGATTGCTAAGCTTTGGGGGGTTAGTAGAGAAGAAGTTGAGGATATTACTACAAAAAACGCAAAAAGACTTTTTGGAATATGAGAGGAGTAATTTTTTTACTTTTTTTTATAACCTCCCTTTTTGGAGATATTTTTAGTATTAAAAATATTAATGTCTTAAATGCTTTGGATGTTGATAAAAGTTTTTTATATTATAAGCCTTTGCAAAAAAAGTATTACTACTATGCTCACAAAAAAAGAGAATTTTTTTTCTCAATTATTGAGAGGGGAGTTAATTTTTATCCAATTATTAAAGAAGAGATTATAAAGTATAACTTGCCAAGAGAGCTTATTGCAGTTGCAATGGCTGAGAGTTATTTTAGCTCGCGTGCAAGGTCATATAAAAGGGCAATTGGACTTTGGCAGTTTATGCCATACACTGCTAGGCAATATGGGCTTAGGATTGATAGGTATGTGGATGAGAGAAGAGACCCTTATAAGTCAACTTACGCTGCAATTAAGTATTTAAAGTATCTTCACGATATGTTTGGGAAGTGGTATTTAGCCGTTATGGCTTATAATGCTGGGGAAGCAAGAGTGATTGAGGGGGTTGTGAGGGCAAAGGTTGATAAGATTTGTGAGACTCTTGGGAAGAGAAGATGTAGAAGAGATAAAATGATAAGAAAATATAGACGAATTATTAAAAATTATCAAAGAAGAGGGGTTAGAGGATATAAGGCATTAAAGGATTTGTATAATAAACTCTCTTTTGTAAATGTTTCTTTGAAAGATTTGCTTAGGTATCAAAAGGGATTAAGAAGACAATATTTTCCCCAAGAGACAAGAGATTATATTTTAAAAGTGATTGCTATGAGCTTTTTGTTTAATGATGATGAGTTTTTAAAATCCTCAAATGTCTATATCTTAAATAGCGGAACTTCTTCAAGATATGTAAAAGTAAATATCCCTCCTGGAACTTCTCTTTTTTATGTTGCAAAGATTCTTGGAATTAGCTATCGTGAGTTAAAACTTCACAATCCCCAGCTAAAATACTCTTTTACTCCTCCTTATAATTACTATATTTATATTCCTTATGATAAAATTTTAACCTTTAAACAGAAGTTTAAATCAAGACCGGTTTATATTTATCTTTATCGGGTAAAAAGAGGGGATAGTTGGAAAAAAATTGCAAGAAAGTTTGGGGTTAGTTATAAGAGGTTAAGAGAGTATAACAAAGGTAAAAGGTTAATTAGAGGTAGAATAGTATTTATTCCTTTAACTCATAAATATATTGTTTATAGAGTAAAAAGAGGTGATACTTTAATTAAGATTGCAAGAAGATTTGGAGTTAGCGTAAGAAGAATTAAGATTGTTAATCATTTAAGAAGTAATTTATTAAGGGTTAATCAAAAATTAATTATTCCACATTAAAGGTTCTTTATGAGAGGATTGATTAAAGGGGGAATTTTAGTTATTTTTTTGCTTGGATGTGCAAATAGAAGTTACAACTCTCCAACCAATAAACCGTATACAATTCATGGGGTAACTTACAATCCCCACAAAGATGTGTATGTTGGATGGACGCAAGAAGGGCTTGCAAGTTGGTATGGACCAAATTTTCACGGGAAGTTAACAAGCAATGGTGAAGTTTATAATATGTATGCTTTTACAGCGGCTCATAAAACTTTGCCAATGGGGACAATTGTAAAGGTGACTAACTTAAATAATGGCAAAAGCGTAATTGTAAGAATTAATGATAGAGGTCCGTTTGTAAGAAATAGGATAATTGATTTAAGTTATGTAGCTGGGAAGGTTATAGGACTTGATAAAACTGGTATAGCTCCTGTTAGATTAAAAGTGCTTGGAATTGGGATGGGAGATGTTTTTGCAAGAGGGTATAAAGTTCAAATTGGTGCATTTACCGATATTAAAAAAGCAAAAATTTTAGCGGGTAGGTTTGAGGCAAAAGGGTATCATACTGCAATTATTGAGAGGAATGGAATTTATAAAGTGTATGTGGTAGGGTTTAAAAGTAAGCACGATGCTTTATTGTTTATGAGAAAAGAGATGATTAGAGGATTTGTTACAAAAGGATTATAATGGTAGAGATTAAAAGAGAGACAAAAGAGACAAAAATTTTAGTAAGAGTTGATATAAAAGGGAGCGGCAAAGCGGATGTTAAAAGTGGGGTTGGCTTTTTTGACCATATGTTAGAAACGCTTGCAAAGCATAGCGGGATTGATATTTTTGTTAGATGTGATGGAGATATTGAAGTTGATTATCACCATACAATTGAAGATATTGGAATAGTATTAGGGGAGGCTTTATATAAGGAAGTATTTCCTGTTAAAAATATTGAGAGATTTGCAAATGCAGTAGCTATTTTGGATGAAGCGGCAGTTGAAGTTTGTATTGATATTGGAGGTAGACCTTATTTAGTTTATGAGATGCCAGATGGAGCTATTAGGGATTTTGATTTGGAGCTTATTGAGGAGTTTTTTAAATCGTTAGTATTTAACTTTAAAATTGCTGCTCATATAATTTATAAAAGAGGTAAAAATAGACACCATATTGTTGAGAGTGCTTTTAAATCTTTTGCGGTTGCCCTAAGAAGGGCACTCTCTTATAGAGAAAATGGAATACCTTCTACAAAAGGGTTGATATGATTGAGCTTATTGTGATTGATGTTGATGGCACACTTACTGATGGGAAGATTTATTACTCAAATTCTGGTGAAGAGATAAAAGCGTTTAATATAAAAGATGGATTAATGATTGCTTCTTGGAATAGACTTGGGAAAAAGAGTGCAATTATTACGGGTAGGACTTCAAAAATAGTTGATAAAAGAGCAAAAGAGCTTGGAGTTACATATGTTAGACAAGGTATAAGAGATAAAAAAAGAGAACTTTTATCAATTGTTGAAGAGATGAAGATAAGTTTAGATGAGGTTGCAGTTATTGGAGATGATATGAATGATTTGTCTATGATGAAACTTACTAAAAAAACTTTTGCTCCAAAGGATGCAAATCCTTTTATTTATGGATTTGTTAGTTATCCTCTTAGTAAAAGAGGAGGTGAGGGGGCGGTTGCTGAAATGATAGAGATTTTGTTAAAGGAGAGTAATTTATTTGATAAGTTTTTAGAGCTATGGGAAAATTAGTCGCTTTTTTTTTGATTTTGTTAATAATTAGTATCTATCCAATTATTGAGGTTTTTAATATAAAAGTTGTTAAGGCTTCTTATAAAAAATTTGTTCCTACTGCTATTTTTGATGGGAATTACTCTTTTTATAATCCTTTGTTAGAGAGAGATGGGGATTTTAAAGAAGTAGATATTTATTCTAAGAATTTTTTGAAGGCTTTTGATTTGTGGATGAATGATTATATTAAAAAAGAAAAAATTTTTGGAAGCGAATTTTTATATAAAGACAAAATTTTATATGGCAAGAGCGTAAATTTTTTTACGGCTGATTATAATCTCTCAACCATTAAAGGAGTCTATTTTGTGGATAAAAGAGAGTTAAAAGGAGAAGAGTTTGTGATTAATGGTGAGAGGTTTTTTGGTAAGGGGAAGAGTTTTTTAGTGGATAAAGATAAAAATGTTTTTGCAGATAAGATAACTTACTATTTAAAGGTTAAGCAATGAGATTTTTAATTATTTTGCTTGCGGTAATTTTGTTTGGAGCTGAGCTTAGGATTAGTTCTAAGAAGTTTGAGTATAATTCAAAAAATCTTATTAGTATTTTTATAGGGGATGTTAATGCTACAAAAGGAGAAGATACTATTTTATCAGATAAGCTTTATATCTACTTTACAAAAGATAAAAAACCTTTTAAATTTGAAGCAATTGGGCATGTTAGATTTAAATTCAAAGATGAAAATGTAACTTATGTTGGGCATTGTAATGAGCTTATTTATCTTTTAAAAAAGGGGCTTATTACTTTAAAAGGGGATGCTTTTGTAAGAAAAGTTGAAACAAATGAGAGTGTTAGCGGAGATTTTATAAAAATTAACAGATTTACTCAAAATGTGGTAGTATTAGGTGGCAAAAAGCCAGTAAATATCATAATAAAGGTTGAATAATGAAAGTAAAATTTTTAAAGTCAGCTCAATCTATTAAAGATGCAATTGAACCAAATTTTACAGAGGTTGCACTTCTTGGGAGAAGTAATGTTGGTAAGAGTAGCTTTTTAAACGCTTTTACAAATCAAAAGATTGCAAAAGTCTCTTCAACTCCTGGAAAAACTAAACTTATTAACTTTTTTGAAATTGAGGATGAGGGGAGAAAGTATGTGCTTGTTGATTTGCCCGGGTTTGGATATGCAAAAGTTTCTAAATCTATGATAAAAGAGTGGGGTAAGAATTTGGATGAGTTTTTAAGAAATAGATTTAATACTAAACTTTTTATCCATCTAAGAGATGCAAGACATCCAGATTTGGAAATTGATAATATGGTAGATGATTATTTAAAATCTTTTCTTAGAAAAGACCAGCAGATTTTAACAGTCTTTACAAAGATAGATAAGCTAAAACAGAGTGAACTTGCAAAATTAAAAAAAGCTTATCCAGATGCTTTATTTATTTCGAATCTTAAAAAAAGAGGGATTGATGAAGTAAGAAGAAAAATCAATGAGATTTTATGGGGAGAAGGTAGTGAGGATAGTTAAGCCTACTTTAAAGGATATTTTTGATATAAAAAGAGTGGTAGAACCTTATGTTAAAGAGGGGATTATTTTAAATAGAGATGATGATGAAATCGCTCAAAATATTCGTTCTTATCTTTTAGCATATAACCAAAATACCCCAATTGGGGTTGGGGCTTTACATATTTACTCTACTTATTTAGCCGAAATTCGCTCCTTAGCGGTTGATAGGGCTTATCAAAATAAGGGGGTTGGTAGAGAAATTGTAAATGAGCTTTTAAAAGAGGCAAAAAAGCTTGATGTAAAAGAAGTTTTGGTATTAACTTATAAAAAGGAATTTTTTGAAAAGCTTGGATTTATTGAGATTGGAAAAGAAGCAATACCGGATAAGAAGATATGGGCAGATTGTATAAAATGCAAATTTTTTCCAAACTGCAACGAAGTAGCTCTTTTAAAACGGCTATAAAATTACTTTTTTATTTTCTTTTAGCCGTTGCAAATGGGAGTAGTTTAGCAATTCCTTGGCTTATGGGATATGTTTTTTATAAAGAGTCGTTGGTAGTTGGAGGTGGGTATATAATTTTTTTCTCAATTTTTCATAATCTTCCTATTTGGAAGAGTATTTTTATTTTGGTTATGTTTTTTGTTTTTAAAGAAAAAATTATCTTTTGGATAAAGGCTTATATTAATGAGAAATTTCAAATAGTAATTGGCGTTTATATTGTCTATCTTTTATTATTTGTACTTTTTTTGAATAATTTTTTAGATAACTTCATTTTAATACTTTTTTATTATAATCTATTATTTGATACTGTCTTGTTAATTCTTGAAGAAGCGAAAGAAGAGGTTAGTGAGGACTAATATAGTTTTAGGGTTTATCTTTTTGTGTTTTTTGTTGTTGATTTATAGAGTGTATTATCTTAGCGTTATTTCTTATGATAAATACTCAAAACTTGCAAAAGCAAATATTCATAAAAAAATTCCAATTTTCCCAGTTAGAGGGATAATTTATGATAGAAACGATATCCCAGTAGCTTTTAATGAGTTAAAGTTTGATTTGGCTTTAAATCCTCATTTAAAAAAAGAAGAGGTTGAGTGTGCTTTAAATAGTATTGCTTCAATGATGGATATTAACAAAACAAAACTTTTAAAAATTTATAATGCAAAAAATTCTCCTTATAATCATAAACCAATTGTTTTAATGAAATATTTAGATGAAGATTTAGTTTATAAGATTGAGCCTGTATTATCAATTAACGGCAATATCCATTTTCTTCCTTCTTATCTTAGAAAATATCCAAAAAAGTATTATCTCTCAAATGTCCTTGGGTATGTTTCAAAAGCCAATAAAAAAGACTTAAAAAGAAACAAAGTTATTGAACTTACCCAAATTTCTGGAAAAAGAGGGGTTGAGAAGTATTATGATGATTTGCTCCAAGGAAGTCCTGGGTATAAAGAGGTTTTAGTAAATGCGAGAAATGAAATTTTAAAGGTCATTGAGGTAAAGTCTCCAATGTCTCACAATATCACTCTTAGTATTGATTCAAGGCTCCAAGAGTTTATCTATAATCTTTTAAAAAAAGAGGATAAAAAGGGGGCTGTAATTGTAATGAGGACAAACGGGGAGATTTTAGCCCTTGTAACTTATCCAAGCTATGATAACAACCTTTTTGTAAAAGGAATTTCATTTAAAGAGTGGAAAAAACTATCAACCAATATCTACCACCCCCTTCTTAACAAACCAGTAAGCGGACTCTACCCCCCAGGCTCTACCGTAAAGCCAGCAGTTGGGCTTATAGCCGTATCAAGCGGGAAGTGGAATCCTTGGAAAAAGATAGAGTGTCCGGGGTATATTATCGTTGGGAATAGGAAATTTAGGGATTGGAGAGCTTGGGGGCATGGGAAGGTTGATATTTTTAAAGCCATAAAAGAGAGTGTGGATACTTACTTTTATCAAATAGGTTTAAAACTTGGGATAAATTATATTGCAAGCCACCTTAAAAAAATGGGATTTGGTAAGAAAACCGGAATTGATTTGCCAAACGAAAAAAGGGGAATTGTGCCTGATAAAGAGTGGAAGGCAAGAAGATACCATCAGCCTTGGTTTATAGGCGAGACTCTAAATGCGGTAATTGGGCAAGGGTATTTTTTGGCTACTCCTTTGCAGGTTGCTATAAATACCGCATTAATTGCAAGCGGAAAACTCCCAAAACCTTTTGTTGTTAAGAAAATTGACAATAACTTAACAAAGCCTATCTTAAAAGATGTGCTAAGCAAAAAAGAAAAAAGAAATCTTTGGATGATAAGGAAGGGGATGTGGGAGGTTTGTAATGCACCTGGTGGAACGGCAACTGAGCATATCCACACAAAAATTACAATAGCCGGAAAAACAGGAACCGCCCAAGTTTATTCAATCCCCCAAGATGTTATTAAGCGTAAAAAAGAGGATGAGTTAAAATACTTTCACCGCTCTCATGCTTGGCTTACAACTTATGGACCTTATAAAAATCCTCAATTTGTCGTAACCGTTTTAATAGAACATGGAGGACATGGGGGAAGTGCTGCGGGAGAAATTGTAAGTAAGATTTATAACTGGCTTGTAGATAATGGGTATATAAAATGGAGAAGATAAAAAAGATTTTTTTGATTGTAATGGGAATTGCTTTTTTTGTGCATATTGTTTTTTATACTCTTTATCTGTTTGGTATTATAAATTTTGATACTTATATTGACCTTCTTGTTAAAGCTGGATTAAGAAGGACTTACTCTTATAGTTTAGAGTGGCTGAGAAATTTAATCTATTTTATACTGCTTGTTTTAATAATTAAAGCTCTTAAAAAATCAAATATTTAGCAAACTCTTTTTTATCTTTCTTTTTGCCTTTATAGATTGTATTCCCTATCTTTACCTCAGCTTCATCAAATTTTGTATAGCTTACCATCATATCAGCCGCTATTTCTTTAATTTCTTCTTTTGCATCTTTTTGAATAAGTCCAATAGGACCTGGTTTATTGATTATAAACATCTTCTCAAAAATCCCCCCTTCATACTCTTTTAGAGGGATATTTTCATCTTTGTTTCGTGAAATAATTATTTTAACTCCATCTACATTAAAATGTCTTCCAACTTTTAAAATTTCAATTTCTTTTGGAGTTAGAGGTAAGTGTTTATGATAATCTTTTAGTCTTTTTGAAAATCCAATATCAGTCAATAAACATCCTCCACTTGGAGATTCAAAATTTTCTAATCCATACTTTTTTGCAAGTTCAAGCTGAATTTTCCTATCTCTTCCGCTTATTCCAAGCAGTTTTTCTCTATCAACCCACCCCTTAATCTCCGGGATAGTAGGAGGGAGGAGTTTTGCACTAAGCGGTCTTAATACAAGGTTGTTTGCGTTTGAGAGTTTATTTACCGCATTTAGTGCTGGAAGTCTTTGGCTCATTGGTCTTTGCCCTACTACTTCTCCGCTTATTATAAATTTTGCGTTGCTCTTTTGCATATACTCTTTTGCTTTTCTTATCATAAAAGCGTGACAATCAATGCAGGGGTTGAAGTTTTTGCCATATCCATAAACTGGGTTAAATAAAATTTCTTTGATATATTCTTCTTTTGCATCAATTACACTAAATTCAATCCCAAGCTCTTCTGCAAGTTTTTTAAGATGCTCTATTTTGTCTTTATTTGCCTCAAATCCAAGGTCAATATAAACCCCCTCAACTTCAATTCCTTGTTCTTGAATAATCTTTATTGCCAAAGCACTATCAAGTCCTCCGCTAAAAAGTGATATAGCCTTCAAGTAAATCTCCTTTTTTAATTTTTAATAGTTTTTGCATAATTTGTTTTATTTTGTGCATCTTCTCATCCGTTGGGATTTTTGGATTAAGTTTTAAGAGTGCTATCTCTTTTTCATAAAGAGGCAAAAGCAATTTTGTAATCTGTTTTTTTAGCTGTTCATAATTTAAAACTTTAATTTCATCTCTTAAAACTATATCCAAAAGTTTTGGATTTTCAAAATCTTCTTGATAGAGGGCTTTTAACTCTTCTTGATGGTATTTCATCATCTCTGGGGATAAAAATTCAGCTATTGCATCTATAAAGTGAGAATTTTCATATAGAGTTTTGATTATTTGAGCCTCTCCTAAGTCTATTTTATTTGAAGAGGATGTTAAAATTTTTGTATTAAAAAGTCTTGGATTGATTTGTAAATATACCCCAGCTTTTAAGCTAAAATCTTCTTTTAAAATATCTGGCAACTCTTTTATGTAGTTGTTAATCTCTTCAATTGCCATTTTTTTTTGGATGGGATTTTTTAGGTTGTATTTTTTTAAGCTATATTCAATAATAAAGGTATCAAACTCTATTTTGTTTTTAAGATATTCTCTAACATCTTTTCCCTCTTTTATCATATCGGCTGGGTCTTTTCCTTCTTCAAATAAAACAACTCCTCCTTCAAAAAAGTTTTCATATAAAAGTTTTGCTGCTTTAATTGCTGCGTTTATTCCGGCTGTGTCACTATCATAGGCTATCGTTACTTTGGTTTGGAGCTTTTGGAGGATTGGGAGATGCTCTTTTGTAAGGGAGGTCCCAAGGGTTGCTATTGTGTTTTGAATGTCTCCTTGATGGAGCATAATAACATCAAAATACCCCTCAACTATAATTGCTTCTTTTGAGCGAAGAATGTGCTCTTTTGCAAAGTTTAATCCATAAAAAGTTTTTGATTTGTTAAAAATTTTTGTGTTTGAGAAGTTTATATATTTTGCTGGATGATTTTTTATTGTTCTTCCTCCAAGCGCTATTATCTTATTGCTTTGGGAAAAGATTGGAAAAGTTATTCTCTCAATTAATCTTGGATAGTTTTTATCGGTAATTGCTCCAAGTTCTTTTAACTTTTTTAAATCTAAATTTGCATTTTTTATAAATTTAAACTGCTCATCTACTACTGGGGCATACCCGAGTTTGAATTTCTCAATGGTTGAGTCATAAAGCCCTCTTTTTTTTAAATACTCATACGCTTCTTTGTTTTTGTAAAGTTCGCTTTGGTAGAAGTTGTTAAGCTTTTCTAAAATATCAAAGCTTACAAATGAGTCTTTTGTGTATTCAAGTTTAAAATTATAAAAGGTTGCAAGTTTCTCTATTGCTTCTTTGTAAGAGAGTTTTTCAATCTCCATTACAAATTTAATCGCATCCCCGCTTGCACCACATCCAAAGCAGTGGTATATCTGTTTTGCCGGGCTTACTACAAATGATGGGGTTTTTTCTGCGTGGAAAGGGCAGAGGGCTTTATAGTTACTTCCGGCTTTTTTTAGCTGGATATAGTTTCCAACAACATCAACAATATCAATAATGCTTTTTAGCTGTTCTATGGATTCTTTGCTTATCATTTTGATATTATATTAAAAAAAGGCTTGAAATGGATATAAGGGACCCTTTGTTTAGTGTAATTGCTTTTTTTAGCATTGTTTTAATTTCAGTTTTAATTACTCTTGGAGTTGGAAAGATAAGAGAATTTTTAAGAGAAAAAGAGATAAAAAGACTTTTAGATGAGTTTGATTATGTTGAGGTTGAGAATATTCCAGTTACCAAAGACTCTTCAAATGCTTTATTGCTTCTTGCAAAAGCGTATGAAAAAAACGGGGACTATGAAAAAGCTTTAAAAATTTATCTTCTTTTGGAACAAAAAACTCCATCAAATAGTATTTTAAAAAATATCGCTTATCTTTATTTTAAAGCTGGCTTTTTAGAAAAAGCAAAAAAGATAGTTTATAAAGTTTTAAAAGTCTCTCCAAGAGACAAAGAAGCTCTTAGACTTTTGATTTTAATAGATGAAAAACTTGGAAAGTTTAAAGAGATTGTAGATATTTTAGAAGTTTTTGAGGAGCTTGGCGAGGAGCTTGATAGAGAAAAGGCAAATGCTTTAATTAAACTTTTTACTTTTAGAAAATGTGATTTAAATGAGTTTTGCCATGGTATAAGCAACTTTGAAGATATTTATAAAAGGTATCCGTTTGTAAGGAGGGAGTTTGTTGAATATCTATTTAGAATTGATGCTAAAAAAGCTTATGAAGTTTTGGATGTCTATTTGGATTTGGATTTATATTGGAATAGGAATGATATACCAAAGAGTGATAAGTTTTGCAATATTTTAGCTGCTAAGAAACTTACAAAATGTGATAAAAAAGCTCCTTTTGAGATTGAAGCTTTGAAGTATCTTCCGAGTAATTTAGCCGAGCTTGAATTTGAATATTTATGCGAAAATTGTAAGAGAGTTTTCCCTCTTTATTCAAGTAGATGCCCAAATTGTAATGAGCTTTTTACTCAAAAACTTCTTACCAAACTTACCAAAAAGCAACCTATTGAGAATATTGAATTTTAATGGTAAAATTCAAATAAAAAAGGTTTAAGATGGGGTATATGGAAATTGATAAGTCTAAACTTAATGAAATTTTAGCTCAACATAAATTAAGTAAAGAGGATTATGAGCATATTGTAAAAATCCTTGGGCGTGAGCCAAATTTAGTGGAGCTTGGGATTTTTTCGGCTATGTGGAGTGAGCACTGCTCTTACAAATCAAGTAAATGTTATTTAAAAGGATTTCCAACAAAAGCTCCTTGGGTAATTCAAGGACCTGGTGAAAATGCCGGGGTTATTGATATAGGCGATGGAATGGCTGCTGTATTTAAAATGGAATCTCACAACCATCCAAGTTTTATTGAGCCATATCAAGGTGCGGCTACTGGGGTTGGTGGGATACTTAGAGATGTATTTACAATGGGAGCAAGACCCGTTGCAAATTTAAATGCTATTAGGTTTGCAGATATTAGAGGAAATAGTGAAAAAGCAAAACTTCACAGACACTTGCTTAGCGGGGTAGTTGCTGGGATTGCCGGATATGGTAATTGCGTTGGAGTTCCAACGATTGGTGGTGAGAGTGCATTTGAAGAGAGTTATAAAGGAAATATTTTAGTTAATGCTTTTGCACTTGGAATTTGTCCACAAGATGAGATTTTTTACGCTAAGGCTGAGGGGGTTGGAAACCCTGTAATTTATGTTGGAAGTAAAACAGGACGTGATGGGCTTGGTGGAGCTGTTATGAGTAGTGATAGTTTTAAAGAAGGGGATGAAGACCAAAGACCTACTGTTCAGGTGGGTGACCCTTTTACTGAAAAGCTTTTAATGGAAGCGTGTTTAGAGCTTTTTAAAACTGATTATATTGTGGGAATTCAGGATATGGGAGCAGCCGGGCTTACTTCTTCAAGTTTTGAGATGGCAGGAAAGAGTGGAAGCGGGTTAAGGCTTGAACTTGATAAAGTTCCTATGAGAGAAGAGGGGATGAATCCATATGAGCTTATGCTTAGCGAATCTCAGGAGAGAATGCTTATATGTGCAAAAAAAGGGTATGAGGATAAAATAATTGAAATATTTAAAAAGTATGGGCTTGATGCTGAGATTATTGGTGAAGTTACCGATACAGGAAGAGTTGAGCTTTACTGGTATGGGGAAAAGGTTGCCGATATTCCGGTTGCTCCTATTACAGAGGAAGCACCAGAGCTATGTCGTCCGGTAAAAGAGCCAGAGTATTTAAAAGAGATTAAAAATGTAAAAATCCCAAAAATAAATCCTCAAATTGCTTTTGAAAAACTGATAAAAGAACCAGAAGTTGTGGATAAAGCGTGGATTTATGAGCAGTATGATAGTATGGTTCAGACTAATACCGTTGATACAAAAAGGGTTGATGGGTCTGTTATTAGAGTTAAAGAGAATGGGAAATTTTTGGGAATGAGTGCTGATTGTAACGCAAGATTTTGTTATATAAACCCAAGGAAAGGGGCGGCTGCTGCTGTGATGGAAGCTGGAAGAAATATTGCTGTTAAAAAAATTACTCCAAAAGCGATTACCGATTGTTTAAATTTTGGAAATCCAGAAAATCCAGAGATTATGTGGCAGTTCAAAGAAGCGTGTGAGGGGATTAAGGAGGCTTGTAAAGCACTTAATACCCCAGTAGTGAGTGGGAATGTTTCTCTTTATAATGAAAATGAAGGGGAGGGTATTTATCCAACTCCTGAGATTGCAATGGTTGGGGTTTCTGATAGTTATAGAAGCAGTGAGCTTAAAAAAGAAGGGAATACAATTTATCTTTTAGGAAAAACAAGAACGGAATTTGGAGGAAGTTTATATTTAAAAGTTTTTGGAAATAAAGTGGCTGGTGAACATCCTGAGGTTGACTTTGATAGTGAGTTAAAGCTTTGGGATATATTGGGGAGTGATTTAATTGAGAGTGCAAAGGATATTAGCAGTGGAGGTGCTGCAATTGCTCTTTACAAATGGGCTTGTATTAGTGATAAAGGAGTTGATGTTAAGATTAATGTTGAAAATGAAGAAGATATTTTTGCTGAGAGTTTGAGTAGAGCTTTTGTTGAAGTTAAGCCAGAAAATGAAGAAGAATTTGAGAAACTTTGCAAAGAAAAAGGGATTTACTTTGAAAAAGTTGGCAGAGTTGGAGGGGATAAAATAAAAATTAACGATGTAAAAATAGACCTTCAAAAAGCAAAAGATATCTACTTTAACACTTTCTCTCAAATCCTCAAAAACGAAATAGACTTTGCCGATACTATCTTTGAAGGGTAATTTTTTTCCTTTTTCTTTTCTTTTATTGATTTTAGG
>Ga0256836_1000213_pt1 | contig 34849 bp, 56 predicted proteins | sample 4561380metaG_FD_185974 | JGI IMG/M metagenome (GOLD analysis project Ga0256836, IMG submission 185974) | Hydrothermal vent microbial communities from Guaymas Basin, Mexico - 4561-380 | ecosystem: Environmental > Aquatic > Marine > Hydrothermal vents | place: Mexico: Guaymas Basin | collected...
CTTGAACTTCTTCTTGAACTTCTTCTTGAACTTCTTCTTGAACTTCTTCTTGAACTTCTTCTTGAACTTCTTCTTGAACTTCTTCTTGAACTTCTTCTTGAACTTCTTCTTGAACTTCTTCTTGAACAGCTCTTTTTCTAAAACTTATCATTCCCATAAGTCAGCCTTTTACGCTAACTTATGTTTAAAAGCAATCATACGGATGTTTTTATCTTCATATACTTTGCCCCAGTTTGTATCAGTTACAAGATCTGCATTTGTTGGGTTTGCAGTTGTTACAGCCCATTTAACACCGCGTGGGTGCATAATAAAACCAGAACGAGAAGTAAGCACATCAACACCGCCGAGTGTATCTCTGTCTGTCTCTACTGCAATGTCTCCAAGTGCCACATCTGCATAACCTATTGCACCATTGCCAAACAAATAAGTTGTATAAATGCCGTTAGTAGTATCTACAGGAAGCCCATCATCTACTACTACCGCATACCCAAGGTATGTAGGGATTGTAATTTGCTGATTTGCTACTGTCTCATATACAATAAGCTGGTCTTTTTGCAGTTTCGCATACGTTGCTGAGTGCATAGCCATAGCAGTTAATCCACCTGCCTTATCTCCAAGAAGTGATTTAGCATCAATCGTTGAGCCTGCGTCAATAACAGCCGCTGCACCAGTTCCACCACTAATATCAAGCACGTGAGTAGAAGATAACGCTCCAGCAAACACACCGCCTAGTGAAGCGATAAGGGTACGTTGCTTCTCTCTGTTCCAAAACTCTGTTACACGGCTTGCAATAGCTTCCATAGGTTTTGCACCACTTAAAAGCCCTGCAAAGTCTGAACTATCCCAGCTGTTCGCACCGAAAATCTTAACCGCTACATCTTTTTGTGTTGTGATTTTTTTAGGTGTAAGTGCCGTTCCATCAAACCCGATGCCGCCACGCTCAGCTTCTCCTGTTAAATCTTGGAAGAAAGGCATATTTACAAACTCACCCGCACCATTTGCAAGTGTTTTAATTGCATCGTCATTTGCTAAAATACCGCTGTTAAGCAACACGTTCGTCTCTGCCGTCTTTTCTAAAATATAGTCATTCCATACGTCAGGAATTATCATATCTGCTAGTCTTGTACCCATAATTAGTTACCACCTTTTAATTTTTCATACAGTGCTTTGTCTTTTTTGTAAAGCTCTGTTTTTTCATCAAGGCTCAGCTCTGAAAAACTTTTGTCTTTAAAGCTTGTGCCGCCATTATCCGTACCGCTTCCGCTATTCCCTTTTGGGTTAAGCAAGTTCGGTTTAGATTCAAAAAACTTTGAAAGTCCCTCATCGAGGCTTAAAACATTCTCGCCGTCTTTGAACTTCAAATTATCACCGTCTAACGCAACAAGATTTTTCAGATAGTTTTCTACTAAGTCAGTATCAACTACATCAAACTTTGAAAGAGAACTTTTTAACGCCGTCTCAATCTTTAGCTCTTTGTTTTGTTTTGATATTGCTTCAAGCGTTGCCTGTGTCTCCTGCAATCGTGACTTTTGAGCCTCAAGCTCTTTTACAAGTTCACTTTTACCGTCCTCTTTGGCTTTTACTATCTGCTCATCAAAACTGCCTAACTTTGACTCAAGTTCATCTTTGGCTTTTGAAACGCTCTCATAACTTTTGTTTAAGTCCTGATATTTCACTCTCCAAGATGCACTCTCATCTCTTAGCTTAGAAAATTCAGGAGAAATATCTCCGTCAATCTCTTTTGCAACATCTTCTGTAATCTTCCCTGCCTCTAGCAGTTGTGTTAGTATTTTTAACAATTTTAAGCCCTCCAGCTGTCAATTTAAAAAACTTTACACCTCTTTGTTGTCATAAATCGAAAAAATGGCAGAAAAGAAGATTAATATTTTAAAAAATGTATAACAAAGGCAAGATATGGATTATAAAAGTAGCTGGAACTTTGCCAAAGAGGCTTTTGAGGGTTTTGATAGTAGTTATCTAGTGCAATTTGCAAGAGAGCATGAAGACAAATTTACAAACAGAAAAGAGCTTGCATACTGCGTGAACTATATGAAGCCAAAAGCTAAACAATTTGTCTCATACCTTGCACAAAAAAGCATAAGACGCAACATTAATAACACTCTGTTAAAACCGATACTTAAAAATATTGATCTAAAGAATAACTCTATTGATGTCTTTATTCAAAACTTTGCTATCAATGCAAAGGTAAGAGGTGCTAATCTCTGCATTATAGATATGCCAAAACAAAAGGCAGCTAATCTTAAAGAGCAGGTAGAGAATAGAATGCTTCCTTATTTTATAGAAGTATTCCCTGAGAATATACACTCTTACAAGCTTGACAAGTTCGGATATTTTGAGTGGGTTGTCTTTGAATTTAGCGTTGACAATACAGAGCCGTTTAAAGAGACTAATATCGAGACCATTTACAGATACTATGACAAGACAGAGTGGCGTGTTCTTGATAAAGACAAAAACATCATTGAGAGTGGCGTTCATAACATAGGTCGCTGCCCTGTTGTAGCGTTTAGTGAGAGTGGCACATTCCCAAACGTTGGAGAGTTTGTCCAGATTGCAGATATTCAAAAGCGTATTATGAATCTTAGAAGCGAGCTTGATGAGATATTAAGAGGGCAAACTTTTTCACTTCTTACTTATAATGTAGAAAATGCTGATGATATAAAAGACCTCAATGTCGGTGTAAATAATGTCCTTGTTTATAAAAACCAGAAACCAGAATTTATCTCTCCACCTGATGCACCTGCTAAAGTGTATCAAGATGAGATTAAAAGGCTTGAGGACTTAATAGAAAAAGTCGCCCATACGGAAGTGTTTGAAAGTTCAGGGAATGAAAGCGGTATTGCAAAGATGTACCGATTTCAGGCTTTAAACTCAGCCCTTATTGACTTCTCACAAAGACTTGAAGACTTTGAGCGTAATTGTTTTGATATTGTATGCAAATGGTTAGAAATTGAGAACAAAATAGAGGTCTCCTACCCTATGGACTTTAACATCAAAGATATAAAAACAGAAATAGAGACAGCAGATGCACTCTTTAACTACAATCTCGGCAAAACATACGAAGCCATCAAAAAAGAACAGCTTGCATTTATGGACTTAGAAGGTTTAGAAGACTCTCAAAAAGAGCAGATAGTAAAAGAGATAGAAGAACTTGCACAAGTGAGAGACAATGGTACAAATAAACCAGAGTGAACTTGACGAAATAAATCAAACTTTTGAAAAGCTAGCGGATGTAGATAAAAGCAAGACTATGAAAGAGTTTGTAGATTATGTCTATGATAAAGCCATAGAGAGAGCTGATAAGCATACTAAGACGGGTGCAATGATGAAAGCTGTGTTTCTACACAAGCAAGGCAATGCGCACTATGTAGGAGTAGACAAAAAACTAGCTCCTTATGCTCTCTTTGTGCATTGGGGAACTAAACCGCACTTAATCAAACCAAACAAAAGAAAAGCGTTAAGATGGGCAACTCAGAACACAAAACAATTCGCAAAACAATCTAAAAAAGGAGTCTTTAAGCTCTACAAAGTCGGAGCAAATAAACATTTTGGGTTTGCTTTTGCAAAAGTAATACACCACCCAGGCTACAAAGGCGATCCGTTCCTAACCCTCGCACTTGATGACGGACTAAAGAAACTACCCGAATTTTTTAACAAACTAGAAAAGGAACTTAAATAATGGCACTACAATACACATACCCAGACGAATACCTAGCCAAGAGAATTACAGAAGATAGAGAAACAAGAGCTATCAATGAAGCATCACTTACAGGCATTACAGACACCGCATATCTTGAAAAGCTCTCCATACTCAAGTGTTACATTATCACATCCCTTGAGTGTAACTCTAAACCAGATGACGTCTTTGCCCAAAAACTTAAGATTTATTCCAAAGAGTATGATGCACTTCTTAGCACAGCATTAGAAACTCAGCGTGAAGTAAGCGGAAAATCACTCTACAGCATAGAGATAGGGAGGGCATAATGTATGAAGCACTTTTAGCTATTAAAGCAAAACTAGAACTCATTCCAAATATTGCTACATGTAAGGTTGGTTTAGAGGATGACATTTCTCCAGATGATTACCCGCTCATCCGCATTGTTGCATCTTCAAGTGATGATATAGGCTTTCTAAAAGAAAAAAACACAGTAAAAATATACTTTGGCTTTGATTTGAATGAATATGATGGTGTGGAGTCTATCTATGAGAAGTTATACGGCTTAGAAAAAGAGATACGTGATGCAATAGTGCCTGAGCTTTCAAGTGAGTTTCTTTGTCGATGGAAAAGCACCATCAGTGATGAAGACAGACTTGATGGATATAAGGTGCTTTGTAGTGTTTTTGAGGTTGAGGGTTAATCTTTAACTGAGGGGAACAGTATCTTTTCATACTCTTCTTTGCTTATGTTTTTATTCACAAACACAAGGCTGTTGTCTTGATTCTTTAGTGGCTTTGTATGTGGGTTTTTCCCTAATATTATCTCGCTTGGTATTTTCTCAAAGGCCAAGCATGAAAGATCGCCAAAATAGTGTTTACAGTTATAGCATCTATCACTTGTCATTATCTATCTCCTTAAAAAGTTTTAACATCCTTTCTGGAACATTCTCGGCTCCATTAACTCTATACTCAGAATAATGCTCTGCAAAGTACTCTTTGTAGTTTGTTATTGAATATTCTGAAACTGCTTTTATTTTATCAACGTGATACACATCTTCATAATTAAAAAATACATCATGTCTGTGATGTCCAATCTCATGCTTTATTGTAGCATAAAGATTGTCTTCTGTTTTTTCAAATCTTGAAGAAACACTCCATTTTTTCGCTTTTTGTCCAGATAGTATCTTGTCACGTGTTTTATGTATCTCTGCCTTGCTTCTATTTAAAAAACGCCTTATATCTCTTTGATTATATTTTTCATTTCCTAAATACTTTTCGGTCCACTCTTTAATATCCTGCTCAATCACCTTTATTCGCTCTTCATAGCTGACTATATCTTCTACTTTTATGTCCCCAATATGTGCAAGATTAATTCTAATTTGTTTTAGACTTCCGCTATACCCTGCTCTCGCCGCATCAGTTTTTTTCCTGTATGTAGAGATTTTATACAGTTTGATTGGTGAGATTTTATGTTCTTCTTCAAAAGCTCTAACAACTGCATTTAATCCATCTTTTTTGAGACCTTTTAGAGATACATCTTCAATGCCTATAGATTTCAATCTATTCTCTGCATCTTTTATTGTTTTTACTGGAATAAAATCTTGCATTTTTTGTGTATTACTTTTTATTTTACCGCCAATGTATCTAACATTATTAATATCATCAATATACATAGGAAAGCCCATATAAGAGCTTTTTAATACATCCCCACTCTTATAAAACATATCAAGTCTTCTTTGCGAACCGACTATCAATCTTCTTTCATATGAGTTAAACTTCTCCATGGCTTTTTTATCTGCTTTGGCGTCATAATGCGCATCTTTTGCACTTCTGCTGATAATCTCTTGTAATCTACATCTGCAGAATGGATGAAAAGGTGGAATCGGTGCTCTGCTTTTTGGATAGACACCTTTCCCAAGCCCAAACTTATCAACACTAGCGTGATAATCGCAGATATCCACTCTCTCGTGCGTCTGAGACATCCTAAGCTTCACTACCTCGACCTCGTCATCATCTGCTAACATTTTAGCCCTCTCGATGCTGTATGACTTCATTACTTCATTTTGCGCAATTCTATTTGCATAGTACCGGCTCTTTTCATAGAATGCCTTTTTAAGTAGCTTCTGTTGTTCTTGAAAACTTTTTGACTTGAGTGCTTGAGTGTAAGATGCTTTGAGGGCTTTTGTTTTAATTGTACTCACTTGTTTAAAGCTTCTTTGCGATGGTGGCTTATTCAGTTCTTCCTTGAGCCATTTAGGAATAGTCTTTTTTTCCTTTACATGTAACGGGTCCAACTTAAAATCATAGCCCTCATACAAAAGCTTTGATATCTCGGCAATGGTTTTATTCTGCTTGACTGCATCGTTGATAACTTTCGTTGTTTGCAATGCAACATCACGAGAATTTACATAGAGCCTTTTTGAAAGCTTTACTCCATGCACTTCAAAGTTCTTAACATACTCAGCTGTTACAGTTGTTGAGAGCACATTACTAAGTGATGCGGCGATAATTGCAGCAGACTCTTCATTAATGGTTGAAAGTGCCTCTTGTATCTGCTTTCGTGCTTCTTGAGGGGATATACCATCTCGCACCATTGCGATTAACTGTTCATATGCTTTTTTAGTTAATTTTGTAATATTCTTATCTACGCCATTTAGCAGTTCGTCAATCTCATCTTTAGTCATAATGCCCGCTCTCCTCTATAAGTCTGTATGCCTGTCGCTCACTCTTTGCAAACTCATAGCGAACCAAGCAAACGGTCTGTGCTCTTGAATTCCCAAGCTTCCTAAGCGATGCTACTCTTTGATAAATTAACTCTTTTTCATTTGCTTTTTCACTTCCATATACAAGCTTCATAACCATCTCGTTAAAGCTTTCTTCATCTGTTTTGATATCACATTGTTGCAGTATAAGTTGTTTGACCTGGTGGAAATTCATATATTTATCCTTAATGCTGGTGTTTTTGGAGTGTATTTTGCAGTGATTTTATCTGATACGCTGTATCTGCAGCTGTCCCAAAAGTGGTTAAAGTCATCTATCGGCTTATTTGTAGGTTTATTTGTTTTTCTGTCAATCGCCCAGGTGTAGTTATGTGCTTCTTCCATAAATTCTTTCAAGTGAGCGTTAATAATTATTTCATAATCAAGAAGGAAATCTATACCGGCGTTTATGCTGTCCTTGCCTTTTATAGCACCTCTTATTCTACTTATGCCGTCAAGTCGTAGTGTATCTATACTCTTTGGCTCTGCACTGTCTGCAAAGATGATATGCTTATGTGCATTTAGCTTTTTAATCTCGTTTGCTATTTGAGAGTTAAGAAGCCCTTTTTTATAAAACCCGTCATAGATAAAAAGCTTTTTATTCACAGTGTCTATATAGTTTATACAAAACGTTGTAGGATCGTTTGTGTAGCCAAAGTCCAAACCTTGCACACATTCAAGTTCTTTTATTTCATCTTCTTTTATGGCTCTACATGTAACATTCTCAAAGACAAGATCCTCAGCCTCTCCAAACTGCCCTAAATAAATATGATTATATTTTGCAGGTCGTTTTTTCTTCATGTTCTCCGCGTCTTCTATTATGCTTTCAGGTGCAAAGTTGTTATCTAAGTATGTGGAATGAATTATTACAGCATCTTCTTCATGTTCTTTTTTTAAAATCTCAATAGCGTCTGTCTCATTCTTTGGATTATAAGTAAAAAAAAGTTTATTTCCTTGGGATCTTATTGTTGGGATAAGCAGTTCAAAAGAATATTCACTTACTGTCTGTGCTTCTTCTACCCAGCAGTAATGAAAACCCTCTAAAGATTTAATACTATCTACAGTATGGTCTTGAAGACCGTTAAATATAATAACACCGCTTCCCGTCTTCATTCTTATCTCAGACTGTAATACGTCAAAATAATCATTAAGACCCAATGTGTTTATTCTGTCTGCCAAAAGCTTTTTAGATGAATGCTTAATACTTTTTTGAACTTCCCTAAGACAAACTAAATCTAAATCAGGGTTTTGTACTAAATGCGCAAGAAGATAATCAGCCATAGCCCAACTCTTAGCACTACCACGCCCACCTCTAAGAAAATAAAATCTTGCTTCTTCTTTCCAAAGTGGCTTGTAAACTGGTGGGATATCAAGCTGCATCCTATTCCTCGTCTAAAAAGTTAATGTCTATTTTTGACAGTTGGTTGTTTTGGTTATTGTTTTGGATGTTTACCTGATTTTGTGAAAAGCGTTGGTTTACCCCAAGCGTAAGAGATGCCTTATCGACTGCATCCTGTAAATCTTTATAGTCTTTTGACTGCAAGTCATACTCAACAACAGATGCACTGCTCCCTGCTTCTCCTAAACTCTCTGTTACTACCTTCTGAGCTTTGCCACCTTTGGCTAACTTCTCTATTCCTTGTAGTATGGTATTTGAAATATCATATACCATAAGGCGATTTTTTACTACCTCCTCTACTGCTAAAATCTCCTGTGCATTTTTCGTGCATTTTTTAGCACTCTCTGCAATGGTGCAAAGCTCAACAACTTCGGCGTTTTCTTGGGGTATTTTTGTGCAAATTTTCTTAACAGAATTAACGGAAATTTTATGCTTTTTTGCAAGGGCATTTAAACTATATGCTCCGGTTTTCCAATCAGCAATAACAAGATTCTTTTTACGAGTTGAAATCGCCATCTAAAACCTTTAATATTTTATCTCTATCTTTTAAAGACAAACACTTGCACTTTTTGCTTTTGATTAATTTTAACATTGCTGCTTTCATAGCTCCCCTTCCCTAACTTCACTCATCTCCACCTCAAGACTAAAACTATTCGCTAACTCTTTCTGCCTCATATCAATAGCTCTCAACAGTTCATCTTTAGTCTCTTGCTTTAATCCCATTGCGGTATGTACGGTAAATGCAAAGTTTTCAAGTGTTGCGTTGTCCATCAATTCTATTTGTTTCTTCTTTGTTCTTATCTGGTTCTTATTCATGATTTTTTCCCTTTTAAAAATTTATAATATGCTTCGTATGTCTGTATCTTTTTAACTTCTTTGTCTGCTGCATCTTTTGCCCCTATTCGCAAACGATACTTAAACACTGAGCATTTAGCCCAAGCCATCAACTCCTCTCGTGTAAACATCTGCTCCATTCTCTCTATTGCTTCAACACCGTCAAACATTGAATAGTGCTTTGACGCGTCATTAAGTAATGGATGTTTGTTTTCTCTCTCAAATTCTTCTCTTACCATGCTCATTACTTTTCCTCTTTTATAATCTTCAAAACTTCTACTATCTCGTTCCAATTTTTTATGTGCTGTGATCTAAATCTTCCAATCGCATTAGACTCTTCTTTTCTGATTTTATTCTCAAAAAACTCTATACACTCGGCAGTGTTATAAAAAATAATACTTCTTATCACATCACGATGGTTCTTAGCTGCATTTTCATTGAATGTTCTTACTGTTTTTGCATATCCTAAGTTATGTCTGTTCAGAGTATTACATTTAGCGTATGATGCACTTCCTAAAATCTCAACTAAATCACTTCTACTAAATTCAGTCTTCATCTTAAAAGCCTAAACAGTTGTAAAACTTTTTCTTTGCTTTCATCATCCATAGGAGTATTAAGTAACTCATACACAATTTCTTTTGCTTGATATACAATCTCTTTTGCTTCAATTATCTTTTGTTTTACCGGCGTCATATTTTTAACCCTTCTCCCTTGATTTTTATCTCTTTTACCTTTTTTCTATATGTGCTAATAACAGCTTGAAGTTCTTCTACCGTCCACGTCTTTAGTGCTGTTTTATTGTCCTCTAAAAACTCAACTTCTTTCAAGCCTATTTTTTTTATAAGTCCTACTCTGTATTCCGCTACATTCCCACTTAAATGATCGTTGCAGATATTACATTGCGTGTTAATATTTCTCTCATCAAATCTAAGAAGTGATGATTTACTTCTTGCTATGTAATGCCCTGCGTGTTCCTGTCTTCCATTATTGAAGTTATGACCGCAGCTGATACACGGTAAGCCTTTATCTCTTAGTCTTATGTACTGATTAACAAGCTTTTGTGCCAACTGCAATAAAATAGGCTTATCGTTCTTTTTATACTCTCGCAGTGCTTTTCTTGCTTCCGTCTTTTTTGTCGCCTCACGCTTATCTCTGAGTTGCTGAGCGTACTTAATTGCACATTCCATGCTGCATGTTGTTTGCATCTGTCGTTCAGGAGTGAATTTCTTTTTACACTCTTTGTTTTTGCAGGTCTTTTGTCTCAAAACAAACTCCCCAACTCTTTAAACTTTTTATATCCAGCCTCAATAGCTTCACTTGCCAACTCAAACTTTTCTTTCAAAGCCAACTCCCCGTTTCTGTCGACAACTACAAAGTGGATAAACTTTCCGTTTTCGTCACGTACCATGTTCACTTTGAAATTTCCTATGTCTGCGTAGTGTTGTCTTTTCATTACGCCACCTCGCATAACATTTTCTCTTTAGCGTCTCTATACATTTCACGGGATATCTCAAAGCCATAACAGTGTCTATTTAATTCTGCACACGCTCTTAGTGTTGATGCACTTCCTGCACACGGATCAATTACGACATCGCCCTCATCTGTAAAAATTCTAATAAGCTCTGCAAGTACGGCGATAGGTTTCTGTGTTGGATGAAGTTTAGGATAGGATTTCCCATCTTTTTTCCACTTGAACCAATTAAAAACCATTTTCCCATTATTGTTAAATTTTGGAAGCTTCTCTCTGTAGAGCACAACAGCATATTCAGTTGCACCGACAACTTTCATATTTGCTTTTAAAACTTGAGGAGAATAATCTTTTATAAAAGTAATTGGATAGCTATTTTTAAAGCCGTATTTTTCGCCATATTTTATAACTGTTTGCATCTGTTCAAATGCGCAGAAGACAATCATTGCTGGAGCTTTACCTGTCTCTTTTGGCTCTTTTTTGAGTAGCTTTGAGCAGAAGTGCATATACTCTGCAATGTTAAAACTGTAGTCACTGTTAAAAAACGCCTTACCTGCTTTTTCACTCTCTCCGTTCTTGTTGTCTCCGTCTTTGTACCACTCTGTGCTTGAAGCATAAGCGTTTATCCCTAAATTGTACGGGATATCAGCAACAACAAGCTGTGCCTTTGGTATGTTGTAACGCTTAAAGTTTTGAAAGTTGTCGTTATATAATTCAATCTTTGTGCTTTCATCCACAAATAAATTCACGCTTGAAATACTGTTTTTCTTTTTTGTTCCAAATAAATTACTCATCCCTAAAACCCCTCTGCTATTTGTTTTCTCTCAAGTATCAAATTGTTTTTTATGATCAACTTTTTACCCGCGAATGCACTCTTGTTCTTTTCAATTCCCATCTCCTCGACAAGATAATCAATCACTGTGCTACTGTTAGCCTCTGCTTCGGCATCATCTGTTGAAATGATTGCGAACTGCTCCATTTGCTTTTCTGTAAGCTTTAGAAACTTTTGCATTTCAGAAGCGAAGTAGTTATAAACTGCTGCGATGGTTGTCTTTGCCTCAATCTTCATTTTTTCTTTTATAAAATGATTTATCGTTGCTATCCATGCTTTATCAGTTGCGGTCACTGCTGTGAGAAAATCTTGTCTGTTAATACTCGCTCTTTGTCTCATGAACTTTGCACATTTCTTACGAATTTTTTCGCCTGTGCTGTTTAATGCGCCTGCTTCATACTCGTTAAAAAGAGTATTTATAAGTGTTGCTGCTGCTATTGCTTTTTGTAGATTTGTCATTATGCTACCCCCTGCAGCATTTTAGAAACACGCTTGTCTGTAATTGCATTGCCAGTGTTAAGATACTTCGTAATTTTTCCACGCTTGATGATATTTTCTATTTTGTCTATTGCTACTGCTGAATTTGCTAAAAATCTAATATCGCATAGCCAGCTTCCACCGCCTAGTTCATTGAGAACATACGCCTCTTGTTTTGAAAATATCTTTTGACCGTTTACATCTGCAAGTGTTTTATAGTCTTGTGCTTCAAAAAAAGCCCTATCGCTTGGTATTGTTTCTCTGTTCTCACGGCAATAATCAAGCATTAAGCTGCATCTGTTGTAAAATTTATCGTACATTGCCTTTGCCTGCTCAAATGTGCCTGCAAGTATGAGCTGTTCTTTTTTATTTGCGAATTGTGCCGCCACATTTGCAACTCTATCCATCGGTTTTGAGAAATTGTGCTCACCGGAGAGTGCTTTAAAAAATTCAAGATACTCATCAGGGTTTATACTCTCGACATAGCTTTCAATCTCAGCGTCAATGAACTGCCCGCCTGTGATACCTAGCTTCTCTTTGATGTCTGCTATAAGATTTTTCATGATGCCATTCCTTGCGCTCTTAATAGCTCTAAAGCACTCATTCCTGTTTGGCTGCTCACTGCTCGCATCTTGTCATAGTCTGATATTTTTTGATTTAAGTACCCGTCAAATTTATTTGAGTAAAGCGTTTCAGGCCGCAGAAACTTCTCAAAGTCTGTACCTGACCATTCTGCGTATTTGATGATATGGACCTGCTTGAAGTCATCTACGCTAAAGCCCTCTTTTAATCTTGCCTGTATGAGTGCTTTTGTTTTTGCAGCATTTGGTTTGTAGTGTGTGTGCAGTAGTTGGTTTAGGTGTGAGATGATTTCCCGTGCTTTGTCTGCAGTAGTGTCCGCAGGGCTACATACTTGTACTTCTTCTTTACCTTTACCTTCTTCTTTCTCTTTATCTTCTTCTTTACCTTTTACTTCTTCTTTCTCTTCTTCTTGCTGGCGACCCCCCTCGGAGGGTATAGCTAGGGGTGTGTTTTTTGCCTCTTTGGGTGTTTCATATACCCCTAGAAATGGGTTTTCTGCCCCTTTTTGGCTATTTAAGTAGCCCTCTATGCTCTTTTGAATGCTATGTTTTTGCGATTTCCATACTATGTTTAGTATTTTGTCTTCAAAGTGAATGTCGTCTATTTTTACTCTTAAGAACTGTACATCAAGAAGCGATCTCATATACTCTGCTATTTGTTTGTCTGTGAGGTCTTCGATAATGTCATCGAATGATTTATAAAATGTGAATTGATTTCTCATTATGCACTCACTTCATCATAAATCTCAAACTCTGCTTTGATATTTTTAGTGAGCCATACAGTGCCACGAGGAGTTAAAAAAGTTGTATATCGTACTTTGCCGTTGATTTTCTCTTTTGATGGTTTACGGACAAAATATCCACGTTTTACGTAAGGCTGGTAAGGTTCTAAGTTGTCCATTAGATACCCTCTAGCTTTACAAAACTTAACGACATTGTTTCTTCCCATGTTTTCAATTGCTAGATTTTTAGCAAAGTTTGAAAATGAAACTTCACCAACTTTTATATTTAAATCTGCAACTGCTAAAATAACTTTGTCTTTTTCTTCAAGCTTGCATTCAAGTTTTTTGTTTTGTTCATCTAAGTTAGCTGCTAATCGTAAAGCTTCTGAAAAGGTTTGAGGGATTTGAAAGTTTTGTGTAGCTTGTTCTAATTTATTAACAAGCTTAATGATATTTGAGCTGTCAAGCCTAGCCCCTATCATAAGCGCTTGTTTTTTAGTATATGAGTAAGTATCAATCTCTTGACCTTTATCATTATACACGATGCGAATTTTTCGCACCGTCCCAAACCCATCTTTTCCTTGGATTTCTTCTGCTAGTTTTTTGGAATCACTATGTCTTTTTTCCATAATCTTACAAATCTCATATAATGAGATAACTCTTGTCTCAACTGATCTAGCTTCGATAAGTTCTTTCATATTTATTCCCTTCTAAAGAATTTATGCCTTTTACAACACCTCTCCCCAACTTTAGAAGGGTTAGAGCGAGAGAGGTTGTAAAAAGGCTCTTTATTGACACTTGGGAGAAGATGCTATAATTAGCGTTCGCCTTTGTGCGATAGTTTTTCGGTTATGAGTGCAAGTTTGGTTGCTGAACACTCATAGCCTTATTGGATACTCACGAATGAATATCTATAAAGCTACTTCCTCAAATAAGCTATAAGTTTCCCTATACCCTCTTTCTCAATGATGTTAAACGCAAGGTCAATGATTATCTCTTGTGTCTCCGTTTGGTTATCGCTGTCTAATTTGTGCATAATCTCTTGGAACTTTTTTGCCATATCGTCTTCAACTTTAAAGTTAAGGGGATAATTTTTCATATTCATTCCTTCTTACTTCCTATTACTTGATTGTTTAGGAGTTTGTTTTGTATCATTATTTTGTAGGTAGGATTTGATGTCCCTCCAAGCTGAAACAGGGATACCAAATTCATCCTCAAGTTTGAACATTTTGCCGGCTGTTGGTCTTGTTAATCCACTCAGCCATTGGCTAACAGTAGAGTGAGATACATTTAATTTAATTTGTATTTCTTTTCTATTTATTTTTTTCATAGTCTTATTGTAAGATATTCTTACTTTATTCAAGTTTAAAAGGAAAGAATATCTTACTTTTATGTTGTTAGTATAACTTTCATAAAGGAGTTGTTATGAGTTTTGGAGAATTATTAAAAGAAGCTAGAAAAAAAATGAATATGTCTCAAGACGATCTTGCCTCAAAGCTAGGTGTTAATAGAGTATCTATATCAAATTATGAACAAAATAAAAATACACCTACACTTGCAAATTTAAAAAAATTAAGAGAGGTTCTAGGTCTAAGCCCAGACTATTTTGAAGACAACAAAAGGAAGACAGTAAGGGAAGTCAATATTGTTGGCACTGCTTCATGTGGTGGCGCGGATATTAATTATCTCCAAGAAAACGACAGGGTTTGTTATTATAATGGGGAGCATTATAAAAAAAATCTTTATTGTGTTATTGCAAACGGAGATAGTATGGCAACGGACATTGAAGATGGGGATGAAGTGATATGCGATCCTGATGCTGTTCCTCAAAATGGAGATATAGTTCATTATACTATTGGAGACGAAAGTGCAATAAAAGTATATGTCGAAGACAAAGAAGCTTTTATTATTCAATTTGTCCCATTTAATGCTTCAGAAGATTTTAGAACTAAGACAATAAGGCTTGACGATGATGAAGCACAACAGATAAAAATTTCAAAGGTTATTGCAATCAACAAGCTAAAGCTTAATAATCGTGCAAAAAGATTAAAGCTAATTGGGAGGATTTAAACTAATCAGATGCTTTTTTTACTAATATTTCGTACTCTATAAAAGGCGTTTCTTTAATTTCTACTCCAATTAGTCGGGCTTTAATTTTATCATCTAACTCATTATAGACTAAATCATCTGCTATTTCAGCAGCGATGTAGCCTAGTTTTCTTTCACCTGTTGAAGATTTTCCATAGACCGCTATTGCATTACTATCATATTTATTATTATTTTCTCTTTTAAAATAAATTTGGCAATTATCACCTTTTGCCCATTTAAGACAATCATTAAATCTATGCTTAACGCCATGCACAAAGAAAGTATCATCTTCGTAAACTTCATATCCTGAAGGTATATCATTTATAGTAAATTCTGATTTACTCTTAATCTCTTTCTTTTTACCTATATTTTTTTCAAAGAATTTTTTATAAATGTAAACGCCTATTGTTACGACCAGTATCCAAATTAATAAATTTTCGTTCATTGCAGAGCCTTGTAATATGTATTGTTTGATTATATCTTAGAGGGCAGTAAGATATTCTTACTAATTTAAACTGCTATTAAGTAAGTATATCTTACAATACTCCTACACAAACAAAACACCTCCTGAAAAAAAGAGGCTTTGTTTGAGACAATGAGAGTTCAAGAGAGAACGCCTGTCAATGTAAAGAGATACTACGGTATCGCAGTCCGTGAGATAAGCAGCGTGCGGACAAAGACTCTCATTTTGATTTACTGATGTATCACGCAGAATTGATACTTGTTACATGTAAACACCCACTAACCTATTAAGCGAGGTTATGGATTGAAACTTTTTGATGGAGCATCAAATATAATACAAGCTTTCTCAACATACATTGACGGCGTTTGAGTGTAATTTGATGTTCCACAAAGAAGTTATATAAGCACAAAAGTCCTCTTGCGATGCCAAGCTAAGGCTTAAATCAGTTTAGCATACTGTGAGCAAAGGCTATGTGCAAAAAGTTTAACAAAATCAAGCGAACAAAAGCATTACTATTATTTACATACTTATTAATTTATTTGTGAGATACATCTATTTACAAGCGGTTTTTTGTTGGGATGCGCGTTTAACCGTGCTTGATTTTGTTGAGCTTTTACAGAGGGTAAGAGTGAAGTCGTGAGCGGTAGGACGCCCACAGTGTTAAATCATAAGGAAAAACACAAATGAAAGTATATCGTAATAAATATAGGATTAAAAGAGTGTCGTTACATGTAAAACACTTACATGTAAGAAGAGTACATAAATATGTAAATGCGGCTACGGCTTGGGAATGGGATTTTAAAGGAGTGGATTATGTTTGTGACTAGAGAGCGATACAAAGGCGTGTGGATAAACACTTACTTCTCGACTATGCACGATGCTAAGAAGCTGTGCAGAAAAATATTGAAAGCCGGTGGCGTTGCGATTTGTTTGAGGAGTGCAAGATGACTAAATTTGATATCGAAAACTTTTTAGCCCACTTCTTTAAAAAAGATGAAGTAGTAGAAGTTAATGCAGATGAACTGCAAAGGCTTGTGAGAAAAAGCCGTGAAAGAGACAGAGAGATACAACGGCTTAAGGAATTAGTTGACAAGCAAAGCTACACGATTGATATGAAAAACTCGACAATCGCATTGCTTGAAATTGAAAAAGAGCCTGTTTATCAGCTTGATTTGAGCGCATAGGATGGAACACATGGGATTGGAAATAATACTTGCAATAGTAAGCGTGGCGGCGATTGGGTTTGCTGTTGATGCTTATTTGTATAAAAAGAGAAAATGGGGATGTAATTATAAAAAGGGCAAAAAATGGAAATAAAACCAATTGATAAGGTTATATATTTAGGAACTTTTGAAACAAAAGAAAAAGCAGCTATGGCTTATGACAAAGCAAGCCATAAATATCACGGAGACACAGGGAGACGAAACTATGAGTAATTTACAAAAAGATGCTGCATACTATGAAAAAGCAGTTAAGAAGTTTAGAAGATATTTTAAGGAGATACAAAAATGAGCGCAATACCGAACGAGGCGATAGACGCTGAGATAGTTGAAGAAGAAAACAAAGATATAGTGCTTAAAAAAATTACTGATTTAAAAACAGTTGTTAAGACAAGCCCACTTATTCAAGAATACAAAAAAGTATCAGAAATTGATATAAATCTTCCTGTTGATGAAATTGCAAAAGATTTTATACAAATTGAAAAAGGGTATAAAGCATTCAGAAAAAATATAAACATTGTCACAAATACTAGAAAAAGCTTTACCGCCCCAGCACTTGCGTATCAAAAAGAGTGCATCCAAATAGAAAAAGATATTGTATCTGTTCTTGAGCCGTACAGCTTGAAGTTAAAGGCGCTTAAAGACAAAGTGGAACAAGAAGAAGCAAGAAAGCAAAGAGAAGCCGAAGAAGCCGAGGAAAAGCGTATTGACGAGGTAAACAGACGGCTTGCATACATGGAGCGTTTACCGCTGGAGATGATGAGTAAATCTTCTTTAGAAATTAGAGAGTTTTTAGGCGGATTTGATACCCCAGATGAAAAAACATTTGAAGAATTTTACGACAAAGCCTTAATACTACATTCTCAAATTCAAACACAACTTAGCAAAATGGCTGACGAAAAAGAACTTGTAGAAAATGCACAAAAGATACAGGCAGAGAAAGAAGCAGAAGCACAGCGTCTCAAAGAAGAAGAAGATAAAAAACTTCAAGCACAAAAGGACGAGTTAGCGCAACAGCAAGCAGAATTCCAAAAGCAAAGAGAGGAGTTTGAGGCACAACAAAGAGCAGTGCAAGAAGAAGCTGATAGGAAAGAGGCTGCAAGAATTGCCGATGAACTTCAACAACAACAAGAAGAAGAGATGAGAAAGCGGAACGAGGAGAGAACAAAGCAGTTTGAAAGAAACTACGATGAAACAAAGGCGGTTATGCTTAAGATTGACGATCCACATTTAATCTTAGAAGCCATTGTTTCAGGTTCAGTACCTCACGTACGATGGGAGGACTAAAATGAGTAAGAGCGTATTTGATAATCTTTTTCATATTGATTTAGGGAATAAACTAAAAAACAATCAGGGTAAAAGATACTTGCCCTGGAATACTGCCTGGGCTGAATTGAAAAAACAATACCCCGACGCAACATATGGGTTTCATTGCGATGAGGGCGGTGTTCCCTACTTCTACAGTGCTGTAGGATTGTTTGTAAAAGTGAGTGTTACAGTTGGAGATATTACTCACACAATGACGCGTCCTGTTTACAATAAAGCGTTTAAAAGTATGAAACTAGAGCCGTATCAATACACCACAAAAAGTGGAACTAAGGATGTGGCAGCGGCAAATGCTGATGATGTAAATGATGCTTTAATGCGATGCTTTGTTAAAGCTATTGCGATGCACGGACTTGGCTTGTATGTGTATCAAGACAATCCTTATGCCGAAGCGGAACTGCTTGATGCTGCACAAATTACAGAGATTAGCAATTTAATAGCAAAACACAATCTAAGCCTTGGCGAACTAAACAAAGCATTTAACATCAATAAGCTATCCGAACTTTACGCTGTTAATTTTGAAGCCGCTTTACAGTGGATCGAAGATGCTACTAGAACTAGCTAAATCAGCAGATGGGAGCTTTATTCCATCAACTGAAAACTCAATCGCCAAGTTTAAAAAAGTAAAGATTGGCGAAACAATATTAGTTGATTATAAAGCAAAGCGAAATGTGCAGTTCCATAAAAAAGGCTTTTCACTTTTAAATCTGATTTATCAAAACCAAGATAAATATGAAAGTTTTGAGGGCATGAGAACAGAGTTTAAACTCAAAGCCGGGCTTTATGAACTACATGTAACGACAAAAGGCAAAACGATATACGTTCCTAAAAGTATGAGTTTTTCAGAGATGGACGAGAACGAGTTTGAAGAGCTTTATAGTAAGTTTATAGATATTGCATTGAAACATTTCGTGCCTATGGATAGGCAAGATTTAGAGGACGCTGTGTTGCGTTTTGTGTGAATAAAAGCAGAGGAGTAGAAGCATGACGCACTACACAAGAGACGAGATAATTAATATCATGCATAAAGATTTTCAGGGGCTTGTACCAAAAGAGACAATAGAAGAATCGCTTGTGAGGTTTAGCTTCATAGCTATTGCATCAAAAGAGTGGCTAAAAGAACATTACATCGAAAAACAATTGTCGGCTAAAGAGATTGCAGATTTGTTGAGTGTTTCACTCGGACATGTGCAAAAGACAATAACTAAATACAGGCTCACAAAGAAAAAGCACGGCATTACTACAGGCAATAACCAAGCTTGGAGGCGTGCAAAATGGCGTGAAAGAGTTGCAAAGTCACAACCACATTCTAAGGCAGTCAAAGTCTATGTAGTTGGTCAAGAAAATCATATTTTTGTTATGAACTCAATATCAAGTGCTGCAAAAAAGTTAAACATTGCAAGAGAGCATATAAGAGATTGTCTTCACGAAACAAAAAAAAGAAAGACAGCATTCGGGTACAGGTTTGAATATGTAACAGAATTGCCAGAAGCAGGAAATGCAAACAGTGTTCAGGAGTTAGTGGATAATTTCCATATTGAAGAACAGAGAGAAAAAGAACTTAAGCAAATACAGTACAGATAAAGAGGATAAGGGAGTTATTAAATGACTAAAGATGAGGCAATAGGAGGAATATATCAAAATTCGGAACAGTGTGTAGACATTGCTTGGGTGCATTATATAATTAATAAAATCTATGATGATTTTGAGAAGCAAACTTGCAATAATTGTAAATGGTACAGCGAACCTATATGCGCAGCCTCTAAATGCGAAGATATTAATGAGCTAGGGCAGTATGTTGTTCGCCCTACTTTTGGATGCAATGAATGGGAGGGCAAAATTAATGACTAGAGAAGAGGCGAAAAATGAGTTTTTAGAACTACTCATTGACAACACAGAAGAAAATGGAAGACTTCCACAGACTTCTTGTAAGAATATGATTGAGGATTTAATCGATGAACTCTATGACAATTTTGAACAAGACTTGACAATAGCAGTCAGTGAAAAAACTTGCGATGGGTGCATCCGCAAACCAAAAGCAAATGAAAATTATCCTATTGAATGCGGAACTTGTAGCAGATTTTATGCTGATGGATTTAAGGAGAAAACAAATGTTTAAAAAAATAAGAGAAGATGCAATATTCCCCACAAGAGGAAGCAAGTACTCCGCTTGCGTGGATGTTTATGCAAATGAGGATGTAACTATCGGTGCGGGTGAGACTAAGCTTGTAGGGCTTGGTATTGCGATTGATTTAGATAATCTTTTGGAAAACGTACCGATGGTTAAAGATATGAGAAGATGGCACAAAGAGAGATTAGATGCTGGTATTAGTAGTGTTTTAGACGTTAAAAAAATAAATTATTTTAAAGACGAATTTCTAAAATCTCACTACCTTCAACTAATGCTAAGAAGTTCGTTAGCTGTTAAAGGCTTAATGCTTGGTAATGGGGTCGGGGTAATTGACCTTGATTATGAAGATGAAATTAAAATGATTATTCATAATCCGTTTACGCTTAGTGGGTTCAATATTGATGCTTATGACGGTTTACACCTACCAGACAATATTCCATCTTTTGAAATAAAAAAAGGCGATAAAATAGGTCAATTAACCCTACTAGAACACAAATCATATCTCTTTGGAATTGAGAGTGAAGATGAACGTAATGGTGGTTTTGGAAGCACTGGCAAATAAAAAATAAAAAATAAATAAAAGGATAACAAATGTTTAATAAAATAATCTTAGTAGGCAATCTCACACGAGACATAGAAATTAGATACTCTCAGAGCGGAGTGGGAATTGCAAAAACTGCAATCGCTACAAGCCGTAAATTCACAAGCAATGGTGAGAAAAAAGAAGAAGTTTGTTTTGTGGATATAACTTTTTTTGGCAAAAGTGCCGAAGTTGCTAACCAATACCTCAGAAAAGGAAGCAAAATCCTTGTTGAGGGTAGATTAAACTTTGAACAGTGGGCTGATCAGAACGGCGGGAAACGTTCAAAACACTCTGTAATCGCGGAGAGTATGCAGATGCTCGACTCAAAAAGTGACAATCAACAACAAGGGCAGCAACAGCAATATCAACAGCCAGCACAACAAGCACCGCAACAACCTGCACAACAATATCAAGCACCGCACGGACAAGTACCTGTTTATAATGAACCTGCACCGCAACAAAGTGGCTACCAACAGCCGCAAAATCGGTGACTCTGTTCCGACTGCTATTGATTTAGATGAAGATATTCCATTTTGAGCAGAACAGATGCAAGGCAGATAGTAATATTAAAGTTCTATCTGCTTATGCCTAAGATTAGGCGATTTTACAGGAGAAGAAAGATGATGAAATGTGAGATATGCAAGAAAAAAGCTAAATACACAGTTCGCGGCAAAGGCTACTGTGATGAATGTTTAATTGAAGTAATTTGAGGAGAAAAGATATGGAACTAGGAGTATTGAAAAATTTAGAACTATTGCCTGAAATTCTTGAAATGCAAAAGAAAAATGCAGAAAGGCTTGCGAGGCTAATTCCTCCAATAACCACAAAAGAAGAAGTTGCGAGACTTTTACATGTAACTCCACGTACTATAAACAACTACATTTCACAAGGGTATTTAAAAGAGGGATACCATTTTAAGCGAAAAAATGCTAAAGTTTTAGTGTTTATAGAAGATGCCATTCTTGATTTTCGCGATGAATTATCAAAAGGAATGGTAAATGAGAAAGTTACGGTTTAAAAATCGAAACGGTGTTCTTTATTTTGGTTATGGCGACAAACTTATATCTTCAAAGATGAAGTATAACAATTTCAGTAAAAATATAATCAAAAACAGAGTAGAAAATGGTGAGCTAAATGAAGCTTTAAAAATAGGAAGCAATATAGAAAAAGTTCCACTCATTACTGACCTGCTAAATGAAGTAATGAGCGAAAAAAGTGCGAGATTAAAGCACAAATCAATGTTAGCATATAAATCGGCTTCAACTGATAAAATTATACCATATTTTCAAGGTATGTTAGTATCAGAAATAAAGCCGATTCACATAAAAAGATTTCAAGACTACTTAGTTAGTCGTGAGCTTGGCGCGAGTAGTATAAATTTATGCAGAGTTCTTTTACTTGATATTTTTGATCTGGCAGTTTTGTCCGAGTATATAAACATCAATCCTGTTAGAATGGTAAAAAAACCAACTCTTAAAAAAGAAGTAAAAAAGATAAAAACTTTTACACTTGACGAGATAGACTTGATGCTGTCAACTTTGCATGGAAGCATAAGAAACTTTATAGGAATTTCTTTTTTTACAGGGATGAGAAGTGGCGAGTTGCTTGCTTTAAAATGGGAAGATGTTGATTTTACAACATATACTATTTCTATATCTAAGACAATTGCGGACGGCATTATAAACAGTCCAAAAACAATATCAAGCAATAGAGACATAGAGATGATAGAAAAAGCGAAAGAATTTTTTAAAATGCAGCAGCTTGAAACAGGGATGAAAAACAGTTTTGTATTTTTGTCAAAGAAAAATGAATATTACAATACAAATTATCATTTTTATACTGCATTTAAAAAAGTGCAAAGAGAGCTTAATTTTAAAGACATTAAGACTTTGCACACGACACGGCACACTTTTGCAAGTATCATGTTGAATAATGGCATCGATGCAATGTGGGTATCAAATACACTCGGTCATGAGAATTTGCAAATAACATTAAAAATTTATGCTCACTTTATGCCAAAACGTGAAAAGATGAGTATAGGCTTTTTAAATAAGCGGTACAAAAACGGTACAAAATAAGAATAAAGCCCTATCTACTGAGCTATTTTGTTAAAATCTTGTTAAGTCCCCTGTGTTTTTTTACAATTTATTTTCAATCAAAATGCGAAAATATGGCACTTCTATAAACGATACAATTTTTTACATTGAAAGTAGATTGAAATAAAACGGGTCAAAAACGGTACAAACCTTTTATAGTATGTTTTCTAAAATTTCACAATTCTCATCACATCTTCTACCAACATGCTTGTACCACTTACTAAACCTACTGTAACCGAAATTAAACATGACAGCATTTTAATAGAAACACTCTAATTTAAAGAAATATTACAAAAGTATTGTTTATCTATACTTTTTAAGTAATAATTAATATATTAATAGCTACAATATTGTATATCAAAAAAAAAGGACTTAAAATGAAAGCTGTTTTAAAAGAGATTTTATTAAAAATCAAAAAAGTTAATGATGAAAGAAAAAATAATAATGAGAACTACATCTCTCAAGACGATACAAATGAAGAAATACAAGATATTTTAACTGATTATTTCTTAGATGAATTCCAAAGCGGAATAGAGATTGATAGTTATGAATTTTTAGAAAGTAAGTTTGGTAATGATGCCGAGTTAATAAGAGATGCAGAAGCAGGAGAATATCCAAAATGGCTATAAAAAAAGCAACACTAAAAGAAATAGCTGATTTTCTAGGCGTTTCTGAAAGTGCAGTTAAACAATATAATAAAAAGAAGAAAATTTTAATGCAGCACGGGCTTCCTGTTCTAAAGAATATTTTAGAGAACAGATCTAAGTCATAATATTACGACTTAAATAAAATCATTTCATCTTCATTTCTTACATCAAGGTGTACCCAGCTAACGCCTAGTTCTAAGCCTTTAATATGCGGAAATAAATCTTTATTGCCAATAATATAGTTTCTCACTTCCTCCGCACTATAATCACTAAAAACTATATCAAAAGCATTAGCATAGCTATGCTGAGAACCTAACGAGTAGTAAGGGCTATCTGATGTTCTTATTCCGCTCCACTCTCTTTTGCCACCCCAGAAATAATTATTTATAGTCATAGTTCCAAGATTAAAGTGTTCTTTTAGTTTATCAATACTTTCAATCAGCCTTGGATCCACATATCTCCAAGCTTTATTTCCATATTTTTCATACAGGGATTTAGGTACTAGCTCATGAATTTTAAAATATTTAGATTTCATTTATTTTCCTTATAAACTTTAATTGACTTCTCAATACTTCTACCAACTACGTAACCACCCAATCCAAGTTTTAGTAAACCCCACATATCTGGTGGAATAGTTAAAGCAATTGCTTTGCCGCCAAATAATGTAATATAAGGATATAGGATATAGTTATTAGCAATAATAAAAACAAAAGTAAGCATTGTAATTGGTCTCCAGTTTCTTTGTAACCAGCCCTCACCGTTAGCTTCTGCTTGAATGATTTTACTTTGTTCTTCAATAATTGTTTTAGAGTACTCATTTAACTCCTTATTCATTTCAAGTTGATAAGCTTGAATACCTGCTTCTAGTTTAGCTTTCTGTTCAGGACTTAGATCCGGTGGGAAATAACTTTTAAATAAGCTTGTTCCTGCATCTACTACTTTACTAATTAAAGTTCCTACAATCGGTATCATTATTTATCCTTTTTATGTATAAGTTCTGCAACATCTCTAATATTTCTTTCTAACAAAACAGATATTTTAGAATTTAAGCTATTCATTTCACTAAACCCTTGTACTACGTAAGTACCAAAAGTTATTGAATAAAGTATAATTATTCCAGTAGCCCATCTAATAGTTGTAGGAGCTACAGCAGCAGCATCTTTCTTCTCTAACTGCTCAATACTCATTCTATGTTCTTCTGACAGCCCTATAAGTCTTGCAACATCTCTACTTATTGACTCTACATCTTTGTGCAGCAAACGAACACTATTACATCCATTCTCATCTTTTTGTATTACATCTATTTCATCCACTCTTTGATGAAATCTCTTAATTTTTTCTACTAAATCTTTATCCCGTCTAACAAAAGCTTCTTTAATTTCTCTATCCATTGTTTCAAGTTTATTAGTAAATATTGCTTGTTTAGCTAAATATTTACTAATATCCTTTAATTGCTCATTAGTCTCTGTTTGCGCTACTACTAAATGTTCTACACTTACAACTAATGATTTGATAGTAGCTTTTTGCTCTACTATATCTGTATCATGTCTCGCTAGTAAATCTCTCATTGCTTCATCTGTCATATTATTCTCCTAAACTTTTCAAGCAATGTTTGCTTTCAAACTTTCTTAAAATTCTACACAACCATTTAGCTTTACCTGTTCTGCCTATATGCGAGCTAATAGTTTCATCTTGCGAGCCATTGAAAAATACTACATTCCCTAGCTGGTCAAGAACAAGAAGCAGCCGCATAATTCTGCTTCTTTTTTTAGTATCATTTTCAAACTTTTTAATGTATTGTTCTTTATGCATAGCATTTCCCTATTCAAAAACAGGAAGTTCAGCAAGAACTTCATCAACTGTAGGCATATCTCTATTCCCAGCTTTTACATCTGCTTCAATCTGTCCAGCCGCTTTCCAACATGAACTAGCCCAAGCACCAAGTTTCTCAGCCTCAGTTCTAAAGTCATTATCGTAGCCTACATACTTACCAATAGCATTTATATTGTCATATCTAAGACTTTGTGCTTGCGTGTCTAAGTGGATTTGGATTGCATCATTAAAAGCTTTTTGTTGTTTTCTTAACATCTCTTCATCTGAAGGAGTTCTTAGTATTGTTAAATCTTCATCCGAAATAGGAGTTAATCCCAATTCTTTTATTTTTAACTCTAAAATTTCTTTAGGTGTATCATCTTCATAACTAAATATCTCGCTTTTATCATTTATGTAATTTTTCATATTTTCCCCCTTATCTTAATTCTTGCCAAGTGTTAATAATCCCTTGTTCAGAGCTTAAACGATATGTAGCATCAGATGGAACTATTGCTGAAAGTGTTACCCATATATCGCTCGAAGATACATATTGCTTAAAAAAAGAAACTTCCTCATCCCCAATAAAAAGACTTACCTTTTCAGTGTCTGTTGTTGAGGCACTGATGTTTATCATTATTGGCTTACCTGTTGTATTTGTATATGTAATATCATTTTTTCTATCATTCTTTACATCTTGCCAAGTTTGACCTACTCCGATTTCTTTTAAATCTGCTGTATTTGCTTTAGTGTCTAATTGCCCTTTATTAACAACATCATCACTAGCTGCACCAGCTTTTGCTTTAAATAGTTGAGTAGCACTACCACCAAGTAAAGCTTTACTATCAAGTTGAGATTTACTAACTGCTTCATCATCATTTGTAGCATCAGCTACTTTGAAAGTTTGAGTAGCGTCTCCACTCTCATTTGCTTTTGTCGCAACTTCATCCCTTAAATCCTCTATCTTTGTTTTAAATTGGGCTTGTGTTACTGTGTTTCCGCCCAGTTCTCCGCTTGCCGGTAATGCCATATTTTCTCCTTTAAATTTTATAACCCGTTAAAATTAGGTCACATAGACCGCCTACATCCGTTCCGCTTGCATCATAAACATTTATTGTGACGCTGTTATTGCTTTTTGTGTATTGAAAATTGATACCGCTCCCCCCTTGCAATGTTGCTTGCACATTTTTGATGATATCTATACTGTTTGATGTGTATGTTGTGCCGCCTGCTTGTACCGTGAAATCATTTAGTTTTTCTATGATGTCGTCTGCATCGACTACTATTTTTAGTGACGCAATGCTTGACTGCGCTTCTGTTTGTGGATAGTCTACTTTTATAGTCACATTTTCGCCGTAAACAACATCAAACCCATTTACATATGCTTGATACTCCACATCCTCATACATTAAATCTGTATCGTTTTTGTAGTACATAAGATTTTCAAAGTTATAAAGAGGTCGGTTATAGTCTTTTTTATAATAAAACTTTGCATCAAATGAGCCGGAGTATTGTAAAACTGCTTTTGCTGTCGCTCCAGCCGTAAAGTGGTCGATATATATCATCTCTTCATATGTGCCGTCATAAAAAATAGCGCTGTCTTGCTTGTCATAAAATTGCTCAGTGTCTGCTAAATCATACATTAATGCATTTAGCCCGTTTGCAATTAGCACCCCGTTTTCATCAACAATACAATTTGTCTTTTCTCCGATAAAGTTTGAAAAGTCATATGTTTCTATGAGATTGTTGATTTTTACATCGGCTACATTCATAACTATTGTTTCTGGGGATAAACTCTCGTTAAGTGATGTATCCATAGCTTTGATCATAAAAGTATAAGTGCCTTGAATATTTGGAAACGCCCCCTCGTAGGAGTTTACAGATAGGTATCCGTCAAATAAATCTACCCCGTTGTTCCAATCTGTAGAAGTGCCGTAGTTGTACTTTATTTTATAGCCTTTAAGATCCACTTCCGTGTTTTTGCTCCAAGTTAGCTTTTTCCCACTTTTATTTTCTTCAAATAAAAAGTTATTTACATTTGCAGGGATGTCGGACTTCCCTATAAATTTATGAGTTATCTCGCAATTGCCGACTTTAAAAACATATGTTTTGTCTTGAATGAGTTCATTTTTAAATTCATAAGTATTAGCGTATGACATGCCTACATAGTTTCCATCAACATAAACAGGGTTTTCCGACTTAGAGCTCGTCCAGCTAAGTGTGAGTATTTCATCAACTGTTCCCGTTGCATTTTTAATGAGTACTTCATCAGCTTGTAAGTTTGCAACGTTATCAACGTATATCACTTCTTCAACACGTATAACGGCGCTGTCATTATAAACATCCGCGTTGTACTCAATTGCTTGTATTTTGCGTGTCAAATCTGTGTCTCTTGTTACGCTTGCAACTCTGTAGAGATTTGTTGCTTCTGTTGTCTGCAAGCCAAATGCAAAGACATCAAACTGTTGTGGGATAATTGCCATTTCACTTACGGTCAGTGTGTCAGTTAATGTGTCTTCTGCAACTGCTGGAACGTCAATTGTTATGATTTCATCAGTCGCTAGACGTATTTGTATTTCATAGAGTTCGTTCGCGGTTAAAAATACTTCTTGATCAAGTGTAATAGTTGTGTTAGTAGCAGATACTATTCTTCCATCTGCCATTGTATTTGTCATATACTTTTTGCCGACTTTTATGACATCCCCAACCGTGCAGGCTATCGCATCGATGCTTGCCACAAATGATACTGTTTCAGTTATGTATCTGTTGTTGTTAAGTAGGAATTGTGCATAATTCGCAGCGTGTTGTTGCTTTGTGCATCCATAAAGATTAACGGCTGACTTCTTTTCAATCGTAGTGATGTCATAGTCATGTGACTGTACTTGAACTGTTTTAGACTTGTATCCGTCTGTTTCATCGTAGTATGTAACTTCAACTACATTTGAGCGCTCATTGTATGGTACATAGTCAAGTGAAAAGCTACTGTCAACTATGTTTCCGCTTGTAAAAAGAAAGGACTGAGTAGGAATTTCTACCGCTTTATCTATAATCGGCGTGAATGTACTGCCAAATTGCACGACCGTTGCACGTCCCAATATCGAAACCATGTTCAAAGCTGCTTGAAGCTCATGTTGTGCGTCTAAGTAGAGATTGCATGTATAGCCTTTGAAATTACAATACTCCGCCCATTCTTGAAACTTATCCAAGTTTATATCATTGTCTGATATTCCCTCTCGTTTAAGCAAATCATAGCACGCCCAAGCAGGATTGTTTTTCTGTTTTACAGTGCCAATATTTATACACTTACATGTAACAGTAGGCATCCCACCGTTAAGCTGGTCTGTTGCCATAGCATTTACACTTAACAGGGCTACATTCGGATATGTGAAGTCGTCATACACTATCTCATTTACATAATCAAGCGTAAAATCATTCGCAACTCTTGTGTTAGTGCTGTAATCACTCGTCCTGATAACTCTAATTTCATATTGATTCGGCAATTTGTTTGATAACTTATATGCCAATCTTTTTGTTGTTTTAAAAGTATCTGTTATTGATTCGCTATGTCCTAGATACCATGTCGTTTCTCCGGTGGGGCGATATTGAATATCAAACTGCACTGTCCTGCTTGTGTAGTTTCCATTATCGTTGACATAGTAAAGCCCTTTTGGAAAAGCAACAACTACTTCTAACTCTTGAACGCTATTTCCTGCTGTTGTATATGTAGTTACTGCGTTTAACTCGTTTAGCCCTCTTTGTAGCGATGTAGTTAATACGCTATCTCTGAAATTTCCTATGGCTGCTTGATTGTTTGCCCCTTTTGTGATTGAAAAAGAAACTTCATTATAGTTTGCAATAGGCTGCCCGTTAATTTCTACATCCGTAATATCGTCAACTACTCCATCGTTTACCGCCATTAAGATATTAATGTGCTGTTTGTCACCGGCAAGGGAGATATAACTTCCAATGATTGGCGGTGTTACTCTTGCCTCCCCAAGCATTATAGGAAGTGCGCTGCCTGCTGCCTGTGCATTACTTCCGCCGCTAAAAGAGTACGTCGGGGACACGTTTTCCAATGAACTGCTGTTTAGCCCTGCTGGCTGTGGCGTTGGCATTAGCGTGTTTATTAAAAGTCCGCCGCCGATTATAACAGCCGCTTGTATTCCGCCGTAAATTAAAGCCCCGGACATTCCGCCGTATACTCCAGCACCAACCATCCCCGCAGTTGCACCCATTAGCGCACCGGCTGCATATGGAGCAGCTATCACTAGCGCAACCATCGCAACTGTCTTAAGTGGATTACTGCCTCCGCCTCCTCCGCCTTTCGGAATAGCAACAAAAGCCAAGTGATCTTTTTCTTTTAAAATGTACGTGTAGTCTTCTATGATTGCGCCATTCACGGATGCTACAAACTCAATGCCCTCTTTTTCGCTGTTTAGATAATAAAAAACGGCTACCCCGTGGCTTATTTCGCTTACTTCTTTGTCGTTAATATCAAAAGGATTGTTTAGCTTTGTTAAAAGTGCCATTTATAAAACCCTTTTATCTGATTTTTTACTGTTGGATGTTCTATATCAATTATATGTGAATGTGCATTTTCATAACTGTGCAGCATTGTTTTATCATTTAGCATTACGCCGAAATGTGTAACAATCTTCGGGTGTTCTGCATTTAAACACATTGCCACGACTGCGTTTTTCTGCGGTGTTGTCTCTCTCCAATTTTTGCTTATTTGCTCTAAATATACGGCTAAAGTTCTGCGCGGTGTTTCTGCTCCCGTGTTAACTTCTGGGATGTCAATGTTTAGTTCGTTCTTATAATAAAGTTTCACAAGCCCGTAGCAGTCGCACCCTGCAAACGTTCGCCCTTTATCCAAATATGGGATGCCTATGTATTTTGTCATACTGTCACGCCTTTGTTCCCTATAGTTGGAAAACCGCCATAGCGATCAGAATTATCAAGCTCTCTGCATCTTGCAAGCGTTTTGTCACATGTTGTTTCTTCTCCCGAATAAAGACACTTTGTACCTTTAAATTTAAATCTACATAGATTCGGGAACATTCTATTGAGCGGTGTTCTGGCTCTGTACAAATCTCTAGCGGACACTGTAAAAGTAACTTCAAGCTGATTGACTGATTGCGTGGAAAGTGTTAAATTCTGCACAAGCACCGGTGTTGTATTTTCTAAGTCTTTGCTGTTGACGATGTATAAACTTAGCGTGAGCGGCGCAAATCCATTTGTTTTAAGATAGACATCATATTCTCTTATATACTGTCCGATAACATTATTTACATTTGCCACTTTTATTTGAAATTGTGCTGTTTCGGCGTTTGCGCTTTCGCTGACTTCTTGAATTTCAAAAGGAAAACGTTGCCACAGAATACTGTTCCATGTGATGTCTTCGGTATTGTTTACAATTCTAACTGTCTCTGCAACGCCGGGGATGTTTATTTCAAGCATGGCAAGAAATACGCTGTCAGATGTGAGTTTGTTCTTTTCAGTTTTTACTACAGGGCTTAAACTTAACATCTTACACTTCCTTCAATGTTAATGAAGTTGAGAAATAGCGAGGCATATCTTGATTGAAAGAGATGCTGTCACTTGTAAATCTTACTTGATGCGTTGTTGCAAATACTGCGTCATAAAAGTCAAACATAAAGCCTTGGTTAGCATCAAAAAAGTCTTCTAGCACTTGCGCTTCTGCCTGTGTTAAAACACTAAAAGTCAGTGAAAATTCTTTAATGTTTCGTGTATTTTTAAGGCGCTGCTGCTCATACCCGCCGCCGTAAGATTGCTTAATAAGTGGCTTGTTCGTTTTTCTGCTTATTTTCGTAATAGGGAGAGTTGGAAAAGTTGCCATTATCTGATTCCTTTTAGTACGTCTCGCATACCTTTAACATTTCGATTCACGCCGTCAATAACCATTGTAATAACTTTCTCTTGTTCACCCCGTTCATTCGTTCGTGTCATTTCGCTTATTGCGCTTGCGTCTATCTCTTGACCTGAATTGTTTTCTATGTTTATTACTACATTAGATGGGGAACTCTTTACGCCTAAATCGCCGCCGACTCTTGTGAGCGGCATAATCGCTTCCGCTCCCGCTTCTCCGAATACTCCAAGATTTGGCACACCGCCATTCGCGAACATGAAAGGCGTTGGTGTGTCTATTACTTTGTTTGAATACTGAGAAAGTGACGCGCTTTCGTAGGCCCCTCCGTGTGCGTTTGCAAAAAGACTGCCAAAGCCTCCTGCAAAAGCACTTGAAAATGCAGCGGTCAGTGGCTTAGTAATGCTCTGCTGTATAGACATTCGCACCATGTCAGATATGATGGAGTTTGCAAGTGAATTAAAGTCCATTTTTCCAGTCATCACAAAATTAGTCAACGAGTTTTCCATCCCCTTAAAAGCGTTAGTGAAAACATAGTTAATCTCTTTAGATGTCTTTTTGCTTGCATCTTCTAACTTTTTAAGATAGTTGTTTTTATAGCTGTTGACATATTTGTCATAATCAGCACCTTTTAACCCCATCAAATCAGCGTTTGTCGTAGCAGTTGAGCGGTCATCAGAAATAAGCCAAGCAGTTTTGTAATCTTTTAACTTGTTGTAGTAATCTTCCCATACTTGTTGGGATGCTGCAATTTTCGGCTTTTCATCAATAAACGGATCAAATTTATTAAAATCTTTTAGAGCTTTAATCCACTCTTGAGAATCTTTTATTTGTTGTTTTCTTGCTTTTTCCTGTGCATCAATGTATTTCTTGTTGATTGCTTCTGACATCTTATTGATGCCATTAAATGAACTTCCGTCAAGACCGTTTAAAGTTTCTTGCCATGTTTTATTTTCTTTTGTTAGTCCGTCACCTTTATTTGTTTTATTTATTTTAGAAACAACACTATCATACTCTTTTGTTAAATCAGTCAATTTATTTTGATATTCAAGTAAATCAGCATTAAGCTTTTTCTCACTTCCTGTCCACATGCTGAAACTTGTTTTTCTGCTTTGTTCTATTCTATCAAAAGTGTTTAGATAAAGTCTTTTCGTTTCTTCTAATTCTGATTTGATTTCAAATTGTCTTCTTTTTACATTCGCCTCTTCAATAGCTTTAAGTTTGTTTGCCATTTCGTCTATACTTGACGTTGTGCTTTTAATGCCTTCTTTGATACTGTCGAACATATCCGCCGTTAATATTCCGGCTAACTGTTCCCATGAGTTTTGAAGATTTGATACAGCCGTGGTCATGTTATCAACGGCTCTAAAGTCTTTTAGCTTACTATTTAGAAGTCCTACTACATCGCTACTTTCTTTTAGTTCTTTATTCGTTAACCCTAATCCACTTAAAAATCTTCCTAAGTCACTATTTGCTAAAACAGTACCAGTTGCAAGACCGTCAACACCTGCGAGGAGCGAATTAAATTCTATACCCGCAGCACCTGCCGCAATACTTACTTTTTTAGTAAGATTTATCATCTGTTCGTTAGATGCACCTGCTTTTTTCATAGATACATACATAGCTTTATAAATCTGGTTTGTTTGGTTGAGTGTATGCGGTGTTTCTGCGTTGATTTTTGCAAGTTCGTTAGCGGTTTTAATCGCCTCTTTTTGTGACAAGTTGTATTTCTCAGCAATAGATAAATGTTTACCCATAGCTGAAACATTGCTACTTGTTGCGACTGTTAAAGCGGTAAGCCCCGCGATAGAATCTTCCATATTTTTGTTGAAAGCAAAGCCTGTTTTGATTACTGCTTCAAAAGCTTTTTCTACTGCATAAATTCCGCCAACTGCTCCAGCTAATCCAAGAAGTGACGATTTCATAGAACTTACTGATGAATTTGATTTATTTACTTTTTTATTAAGTTCATCAAATTCGCCATTAACTACTTTAAGGCTTCCTGTGTCTTTGTCAATACTAATTTTTATTCGTAAATCTTTTTCCAAAGTAAAGCCCTTTTAGTTTATTTTTTATTTTGCAGTTCCTCTGCAAATATTCTTCCCATTTGAAGCACAACAGGTGTAAAATCTTTTACACTAAAATTATTCCATTTCAAGAAGTCTTTTGTCGCTTCGTAGTGCTTACCAGAAACAGAACCCATGCCGCCATATTCAAACGGTATCTGTAAAAATATTCTTGTCAGCACAAACATGTCAATATCGTCATCAAAAAAAACTATCTTTGATAACGGGTTATTGTTTATCTCTTCCCTTTCTTCGTCTTCAAGGGAGAGTTCGCCACTTCCCCTTGCATTTTGCCTTACCCATTCATAAAGACTTTCTAGCCTCTTTTGTGTAGCTTTCCCAGCTCTTCATCAAGCTGTCCTTTAAAGTCATAGATATTGCCGTTTTCGTTTTGATACTCGATGAGTTTTTCTACTGCCCCGTCTGCTTTTGAACTGAGACACTCTAATAGTGATTCTTTCGCATAAGCTAAGGTCTCTTTTACGCCGTCAATATCTATACCTTTGTCAATTTGTTTTGTTGTCGTCTCAAGATACTCATACTCAAACTTTGCACCATCTGGGAACTCAACTTCAAAGTTGATTTTTTTTCTGTTTAATTTAATTTTTTTCATAGTTTTTCCTTGTAATTTTTTAAGGCAGTTTTTTAGTGAGGGGAAACTACAAAAAACCCCTCTTTTATCTATTAACTGTAAAGCAACTCAAAATGGTGTCCACTTGTGCCATCTTTTAAGCATCTAAACTCCCTTGTAATACCAAGCTTTCCACTGTCGTCACTCTCTGAGTTTGTAAGTGGTTTAGCACTGCCAATAGTAAGCGTTACGGTTTTCCCTGCACCATTTCCGAGCGTGATAATAACGCTTTTAATGCTCTGCGTTGCCAAGTCATCCCACGCTGTAGATGCTGAGTCTTCATACGCCGTCAAAGAAATTTTAGGATCAAAATCAACTCTTTCATATTTAGCTAAGTTAATCGCGTAAATATCTTGAATATCATTGTTTAGCGAGAAATCAAATGATTTTAGATTTAATACTGCACTGCCCACTGTAATTGCTGATACTTTATTAACAATCATTAGCGATTCGCTATCAAGCGTTACGGTAGGGTTTGTTTCATTAACAAACAAAACATCCGTATATCCACTTGATGTAAACTCGGCGATTACAACCTCTCCGACAGTTCCACTTAGTTTAAAATCACTTACTATCCCATCAATAACACGCTTTCGACCATCGACATAAACAAGTGCCTCTGCTGGCTGCAGATTGCCTTGATTCGGATAATATTTCACACCTGTGTCATTTGTTCCATCATTTTGTACTTCTTGTGCAAGTCCACTTGATAACAATAAATCTTTAATTGCGGGAGGTGTTCCAAGTGCATCACCTGCTTTGTTATTCCCTCTTAGTTTTGCTTTGATTGCAAGTTGAGCGGTAGTGTGCTCTTCATCGACGAAGCTTTGTGTATTCCCCATCTCTCCGTCAAGTTCTTTAAAGTCTTGTTGCTTGATATCAGGACTCACTAGAACAATGTCGTTAATGTTTACAACATCATCTGCTGTAGGCGTTCCGCCATATTTAAACAGAACTACATTTTGTTTTGTGTCTAAAAGAGCCATCTATCTTCCTTTTGTTTTTTTTGGAGCTGTTTTTTTAGGATTTTCTTCTTGAACTTCTTCTTGAACTTCTTCTTGAACTTCTTCTTGAACTTCTTCTTGAACTTCTTCTTGAACTTCTTCTTGAACTTCTTCTTGAACTTCTTCTTGAACTTCTTCTTGAACTTCTTCT
>Ga0256836_1000215_pt1 | contig 34767 bp, 38 predicted proteins | sample 4561380metaG_FD_185974 | JGI IMG/M metagenome (GOLD analysis project Ga0256836, IMG submission 185974) | Hydrothermal vent microbial communities from Guaymas Basin, Mexico - 4561-380 | ecosystem: Environmental > Aquatic > Marine > Hydrothermal vents | place: Mexico: Guaymas Basin | collected...
CATTTGAACAAGCATAAAGTTTAACTTTTTTACCATTTATCTCTTTATCACGAACCTCTATACTACCATCTTCACAATAAGGACATTTACCTAAAATCATTATAAACTCCAAATAATTTTAGATATAATAATAAAAATATGTTTTAAATATTTATTTTATTGCATATTGTCATAAAATCAACAAAATAGAAAAAATATGAAAACAAACTACGAAGAAAAATTTAACAACTCCATAAAAAATACACTTTTTAACAACCTATCAAAAGATGAACAAGATTTTATAAAAGAAAAGTCTTTTGAACTAAGATTTTCACATCAAGAGATAAAACAGATTATAGATATGGCTAGAGACTTAGAGATGTGGGATGAGAAAAGCATCATAGATATTTTTCCAGAACATACTCAAAAAAAAGTTGTTTTTGCTAGACTGAAAAAAGCTTATGATGAGATTCGCACTAAACCAAACTCATACAAAGAGTTTAAACTAAAAAATATACCTCAAGAACAAAAGTTTAACTTTAAAACCCAAAATAAAGATGGATTTGGCTTAGGACTTTGCCCTGTTGCATCTGAAAAAACAAGATGTTGTAATCTTCTTACACTTGATGCTGTTGAGAGTTGTGGGTTTGACTGTTCTTACTGCTCAATTCAGAGTTTTTATAATCAAAACACTATAACTTTTGATAGTGGCTTTGCAGATAAGTTAAAAAACCTAAATCTAGATAAAAATAAAACTTATCATATAGGAACTGGTCAAGCATCTGATTCACTTATGTTTGGTAATCGTGAGGGTGTATTAGAAGCACTTTTTGAGTTTGCAAGAGAAAATCCAAATGTGATACTAGAGTTTAAAACCAAATCAGACAACATAAAGTATCTACTTGAAAATGATGTTCCTAAAAATATACTTTGTACTTGGTCGCTAAACACACCAACTATCATAAAAAATGAAGAACACTTAAGTGCTTCACTTGAAAAAAGACTAAACTCTGCTAGAAAAATAGCAGATAAAGGTGTAAAAGTTGGTTTTCATTTTCACCCTATCGTTGAGTATGAAAACTACTTAGATGAGTATAAAAAGGTTTATGAAAAAGTTTTAGATATGTTTGATGCTAGTGAGGTTGCACTTGTTAGTTTTGGTACTTTAACATTTATAAAACCAGTTATAAAACAGCTTCGTTCAAGAGAGTTTAGAAGTAAAATAACTCAGATGCCATTTGTTGATGCGAGTGGAAAAAGCTCTTATCCAGATAATATAAAAGAAGAGATGTTTAAACATGCTTATGAGTCTTTTAAACCTTGGCATAACAAAGGTGTATTTTTCTATCTTTGTATGGAGGAGCATCATATGTGGATGAAAACTTTTGGGTTTCAATACTCCACAAATAATGATTTTGAAAGGGGTATGCTTAGTTCATATTGTAAAAAGTTAGGATTAGATTTTCTAATCTAACTTTTAAACTTTACAAGTACCATCCCTGCAAATTTGTTTGAACCTTTTGTGTAGTATTCTACCCTATAAATACAACCTTTTTTATCTATAGAAAATCTTTTTGGCATTTTTGATTTTGAAATCTTTATATTTGTTTCTTTTTTAGATTTGTTTGAAAAACCTATAACATTTACTCTATAATCTTTAGTATCTTTTACTAAAAAATTATCTTTAACTTCTAAGATAGTTCCAAATGGTACTGTTTTTTCTTCAGAATCCACAACAAAACTAACATTTGTATTTTTAGTATCATGGTCTTTATATTGTGCTTTTAGCTGAGTAAGCTTTCTATTACCATACTGTATGACATAACAGTTATTTTTTTTATAAATAGTTACCAATGGATTATTTGCTTTAAATGTAACTAAATTATCTTTTTTTAATGGTATATATTTTAATGTATGTCTTAATTTTTGTAATGGCAATACTATCTTTCCATTGTATAAAGATATAGATATACCATTATTTAAGACATTGTAAACACCCATAGGAGTAAGTTCAAAATCTCTTTCATACTTTATACCCATAATATCCATATATTTTTCAAGTGCTAAAAGATGATAATAAACTCTTTTATGTGTTGGTAAATCTTTAGTAGCCTCATTACCAAATGCAGCTTTTCCATGATTTATAGCATAATATGTAAGAGACTTTGCCATCTCTTTATCACCCTCTCTAGTTCTTGTATTGTGTTGATGATATCTATCTTTTTCTGCTAAAAGATGATTATTTACATGTTTTACAACTTTAGAAGATATTTCTGCTAAATTAGAATATCTTTTTATATCTATACTCTCTTGGTCTATCACAGAACATTGTCCCCATTTATAAGGTGAATGGTCTTTATCTATATATTTTTTTCTATAATATCCACTTCCATCATGAAGATTAACAACTAAAGCAACTTTATCATTTGTTATAAGCTTTTTAATCCTCATAACAGTACCATATTCTGGGTCTTTTTTAGATAGATATGCAAACTTTCTATTCATATCCCCATAAGGTCCACGGTTTCTTTTTATAATACTATAAAAATTTAGATTTGGAACTATCCATACTGAGCCATCTAAGATTTTATAATGAGTAGCAAGAACTGAAGCTGACATAAACCCACCTGGTTCATCACCTTGAATACCACCAACAACTAACATAGTGTTATTGTTTTCTTTACCTTTTTTTATCACTTCAAAATCAAAACCATTATTTGCACTTAATGATGAAGCTAAAAAAAGTATAATTATATATCTATATAACTTCAACATGCCAAGGTTCATACCGTACTCCATCTTTATTGTTTTTATGATAACGCATCCCTATATAGTTCAACTTAGTCATCTCCTTAAATTCTTCTGTTGTAGCAAATTTTGCTGTAAAATTTAGATATCCAAACCCTTTAACACCAACATCAAAATCACTTATAGTATGATACGAATAAGCTGGTGGAGCTATGGAAAATGAGGCTTGAGTTATATTTCCATGAGTTCTATATATCTTGTTTACATATAAACTCATCTGTTTTATAACATTTCTAACACCTGATGTTAATGTTAAAGTATCTCCAATATCTCTTTTTAATCTATGATAATCAGATAATGTTTTACCTTTAAACAAAAAATGACCCGTATGTGGAATTTTTACTACATCTTTTGTTAAAACTCTATTATCAATGTTATAGCAAGTTTGAGAACCATAAAAACCATACTTGGCAGGTTTTTCATAAAACAACCTATCCATCATAGCTAATTCATCTTTTGTAAATGCACCGATAGATGAATAGTTTCTACCATAATGTAAAGCTTGTTGATAAGATATAATGTTAAAGTTTGCATACCCAACATATCTCTTTAGTCTTTTTAATCGTCGATTTAAACTAACTAAAGTCGCCCACTTTTTTTTTGAGAGGATAACATCATTACCAAAAAGCAACTCATTTGCCAATAAAGGTGCAGAAGCACCAAATAATAAAAAATCTCTTCTTTTCATAAAGACAATTATAGCAAATTATTTTAGTTATAATGTTATAAAAAGACGGAGAAACCAAAATGAAAATAAACCAACACTTAGAACTCGGTGTATTAAATACACTTAGAGTAGATAGAGATACACCCCATGGTGTATTTTTAATGGCAGAAGATGAAAAAGATGTACTTCTTCCAAAAGCTTATGTAACAGATGATATGATAGAAGACTCTTTAGTAGAAGTATTTTTATATACAGACTCAGAAGATAGACTTGTAGCTACTACACTAACACCAAAAGCGATGTTAGATGAGTTTGCACTTTTTGAAGTTATAGATGTTGCACCATTTGGAGCATTTGTTGAGTGGGGTTTGAGTAAAGATTTACTTGTTCCAAATATGCTTCAAAAACAACCATTTAAGATAGGTGAAAAAAGATTTTTAAAAGTCATCTATGATGAAAGAACTCACCGTTTGGTTGGTAGTGAAAAACTAGGCGATTTTTTTCAAAGAAAAGTAAAAGATTTATCTCCTCAACAAGAGGTAAAGATACTTATCATAGCTAAAACACCACTAGGTTATAAATGTATAGTTGAAGATAAGTATGAGGGTTTAATCTACCATAATGAGATTTTTGAAAATATCACCATAGGTGAAAGTAAAAAAGCTTATATTAAAACCATAAGAAAAGATGGTAATATCGACTTAAGTTTAAGAAAAGCTGGAAGTAAGAAAAATGGCGATTTAGCATCCAACATACTAGAGCTTTTAAAACAAAACAATGGGATTATGCCTTACAACTACAAAAGTGATGCAGAACTTATAAAAAATACTTTTAGTATGAGTAAAAAAGAGTTTAAAAGAAATCTTACAAAACTTCAAGATGAGGGTAAGATAGAGGTAAAAGATACTGGAATATACTTAAAATAATGGCTAAAAAAAAGAAAAATATAGAGTTGTCATCTAAAAATATAACCTATCAGATAGATAAACAAAACTATAAAGTTATCCGTTTTATACCATCTACTATGTGTGTAGATATATTGGTAACTAATGAGGGGATGCTAAAAGAGGGATTACTAAATATCCCTTTTGCACATCTTCCTAAAAATATCAAAAAAATTGTTAAACCAAATTAACTCTTTTTAGATAAAATATTTCAAAACAATAGGGGTAAATTATGGATATAAAAAAATGCAACTCACTACAAGAGGTAAGACAAGAGGTAGATAAAATAGATGCTAAACTTATAGACTTAATCTCTACAAGGTCTCATTATATCCGTCAAGCAGCAATGTTTAAAGAATCTGTTGAAGAGGTTAAAACACCTCAGAGGATAGATGAGATATTAACTCGTGTTCGCCATCGTGCCATAGAGTTAGGAGTATCACCAAATATGATATCTGAACTTTTTGAAATTATGATAGATGAGATGGTTGAAACAGAGATAGCAGAACTTAAAAATAGAAATAAATTCTAATGCTAAAATATCTCTTTTTTATAATTGTAACATTTATAAATCTTTTTGCTTTTGATGCTTTTATATCATCAGATAAACTAAAAGGTTTATTGAAAAATGATAATATCGTACTTTTAGATATATCTAAAAAATCCATATACAATGCTGGGCATATATCTGGTGCAATAAATGTTGACATATCTAACTTTATATCAAAACCTATAAATACAAATCCAGAAGATGCACAAAACAAAGAGTTTAAAAACAAGCTAGATATAGCTTCTGATTTTACTATAGAAAAAGAGTTAAGAAGTTTAGGTATAAATAACAACTCTAAAGTTATCATTTATGACCATAATACAGATGATGGTTTATCAAATTCTGCATATATGGCTTTTATACTTATATATAGTGGAATAAATGATATATCTATACTAGATGGTGGATATATGTCTTGGGTCTTTCAAAACCAGATATTGGTATCTGTAAAATCTCCAAATGTAAATGATGGAGATATAACAATAAAACCAAACAAAAATCTAATAGTAGATAGTTCATATATAAAAACAAATATATCAGATATAAAACTACTAGATGCTAGATCTTATCAAAAATACTTTGGTATATCAAAATCAAAATGTATAACAAAATATGGTCATATAAAAAAAGCATCAAATAGTTTTTATAAAGATAAGTTTTATAAAGATTATACCCTAAGAAAGCAGGAAGATTTAGATGATATATATCTAAATGGACACAATCTACAAAAATATAAAACTATTGTAGTATATGCAGACAATATGATAGAAGCTTCTATCGAATGGTATATAATATATCAAGAAATGGGCTTTAAAAATGCAAAAATTTATAAAAATTCACTTTATGAATGGGTTGAGAAAGAAGGTTATCCACTTAAAAGATTTAAGTGGGAATAACCTTATATGCCTTTAAACCTGAGAATGTAAATAATTGGATATTCTATTGTCGAATTCAGATTTTAAGCTTTTTTTCTCTCTTTTAACATTTTTTTATACTCTTTTTCAAACTTTTTTCTACGACTATATGAAAGCTTATCTATAAAAAGGATGCCATTTAGATGGTCTATCTCGTGTTGAATAGCTATACTTAAAAGTCCATCAGCATCAAGAGTATGTTCTTTACCATCTCTATCTTGATACTTTAATTTTATCTTTTCATATCTTTTTATATCTTCATAAAACTTTGGAACACTTAAACAACCCTCTTGATAAGTAGTCTCACCACTTTGTTCCAATATAACAGGATTTATAATCTCTAATAAATCTTCTTTATGCTGTTTATCATTTTCATCTGGAAGATTTATAAGTAATACCTGTTTTGCGTGTGCAACTTGTATAGCAGCTAAGCCTATACCGTTAGAATCTATCATAATATCATACATAGAATCTAACAGATCATAAAGCTTATCATCAAATACACTAACTTCAACAGATTTTTCTTTTAATCTTCTATCAGGATATTCTACTATATTTAACTTCATAATTTATACCTTAATTATCTTTCACAGCTACAGCATAGTCTATATTTTTCTGTCTTGATGCCATCTCTATACCATCTAGTGCATTAACTATAATTTCATCAGGAGAAGCATAACCATCAATATCTGCTATACCTATTGAAATTTTTAACTTTATCTCTTTATCTGCTAAAAAGAGGTTAGAATTAGAAACTAAATCTATAAGTCTTTCAGAAGCTTTTTTAGCACTCTCTAAATCAGTATGTTTTAAAAGCATAGCAAATACACCACGACCATAATGAGCAACAATATCACTTCTTCTAGAAGTTTTTAAAAGAAGCCTTGCTATAGTTTTTGTCATAAGCATAGTTATTTTATCACTTTTAACTTCAAGTATCAACTCTCTAGATAGTTCAATCATAAGCAATGAACTACTATATTTAAACTCCTTGACACTCTCTATCTCTTTTGTGATTTTTTCTAAAAGATATCTTTTGTTATAAACACCGTATTTATTATCAAATATAGTTTCACCTTCTACTTTTTTAAATACTTTAGCAGTATTTTCATAGTAAGTTTTTATCTGCGAACTTTGTTTTTTGAAAATTTTATTTAGTTTATCAACATCATTACCTAAAGCTTTTGCTATCCTAAGTGCTGTTTGAGAATCACTTTTTGTCATAAGCTCTTTTTTTCTTTTTTCAAGAATTTTACTCATTAAACTCATATTTTTAAAAAGTGTTGCTGTTACATCTAAAATATTTTTCATAGAGTTAAAGCCCTCTTTTAGGCTTTGTTCTAATACAACAGCATTCTCATCATCATTATCATCTTCAAGTTCTAGTATAGAATGTACCTGTTTTCTTAAGTTTTCACTCTTATCTTCTAAAAGTTTGTCAAAATAAACTGCAAAGTTATTTGGTGTTGGTGGTAAATTATCTGTAATAAGGGTATTTAAAACCTCTTGAGAATATATCTCTATATCGTTTGCAGGTTCATTCATATCTAAAACATTTGTACCTTTTGAAACTTTGCTCTTAGATATTTCCTTACGTTTCTTCCTTCTTGCATCCACCATCACTTGTCCTTAGTCAATTTCACTTTTAACCAAAATCTCATCAATTAAACCATACTCAACACACTCTTTTGCACTCATAAAGTTATCTCTATCTGTGTCTTTTTCTATCTTTTTAACACTCTGACCAGTATTTGCAGCTAAGATAGAATTTAACTCTTTTTTCATACGAAGAATCTCTTCTGCTTGTATAGCTATATCACTTGCTTGACCTTGAGCTCCACCTAGAGGTTGATGTATCATAACTCTAGCATGTGGAAGACAATATCTCTTACCTTTTTCACCACTTGAAAGTAAAAAAGCACCCATAGAAGCAGCTTGACCTATACATATAGTAGCAACCTTAGGACGGATATAGTTCATAGTGTCAAAGATAGCCATACCAGCTGTTACAACTCCACCTGGAGAATTTATATAAAAATATATATCTTTTTCAGGGTCTTCAGCTTCAAGAAATAAAAATTGTGCAACTATAGTTGAAGCAACTTGGTCATTTACTTCTCCACTTAGCATTACAATTCTATCTTTTAACAGGCGAGAGTAGATATCATAAGACCTCTCTCCTCTACCTGTTTTTTCAACTACATAAGGGATATAGCTCATTTACTATGCCTCTTTAATTTTTGAGTTTAAAAGAGAAGAAAGAACTTTATCTTCTACCATTGACATTTGAATTGCTGGTAAATAACCTGCTTCTTTATAATGCTCATAAGCTTTCATAGGGTCTTGACCCATTTGCATAGCTTCCATATAGATAGTTTGCATAACTTCTTGCTCTTGTACTTTTACATTTTCAGCTTGAGCTAGAGTATCGATAATAAAAGTAGCTTTTACACTTTTTTGGGCATCTTCTCTGAATGTTTCACGAAGCTCTTTTAGTTTATCTGCATTTTCACGAAGCTCTTTAATCTCATCTTCACTCATAGTTGAAGCTTTTTTATTAAGTGCCATATCTATCTCTTGTTCAACAACAAATTCTGGTAAATCAAACTCAATTTCAGCAACCAAAGTTTCTAGTAATGCTGGTTTTAACTCTTCATTGTAAAGTTTTGAAAGTTTTTCACCCTCTATTTGTGCTTTTACTTGTTTGTTAAGCTCTTCAACAGTAGCATTTTCATCTGCAAGAAGTTTTTTAGCTAATTCATCATCAATTTTAACTTCTTCTTTTACTTTTATACCATTTACTTTTACTTTAAATGTAGCTTCTTTACCAGCTAAATCTTTTGCTTGGTAATCTTCTGGGAAAGTTACTTTAACATCTAACTCATCACCTTTTTTAGCACCAATGATTTGGTCTTCAAAACCAGGGATAAACTGACCTGAACCTAGAGTTAACTCAAAGTTTTCACCTTTTCCACCATCAAAAGCTTTATCATCTATAAAACCTTCAAAGTCTATAACAGCTGTATCTCCACTTACTAAAGCTCTATCCTCTTCAACATCAACTAAAGGAGATTGAGATTCTGCTATATCTTTAAGTCTCTTTTCAACTTCTTCATCTGTAACTTCTGGTTTATCAAAATCTTTAACCATAGATTTATAATCACCCATATCTATCTCTGGTCTCATAGCTATTTTTACAGCTACTTCAATTTTATCATCAGTTTTTTCAAATTTAGTGATATTTGGCTCACCAATAAGTGATTCATTAGAGATATTTAACTCAGCAAGACCTTTAGATAAAACTTCTCTTAAAGCTTCAGCTTCAGCATCTTGAACAAGTTTTTCACCATAATGTTTTTTGATAATAGCTACTGGAACTTTACCTTTACGAAAACCCTGAATATTTGCAGTTTTACTTAATTCTTTAGCAATTTTGTTTAAATTTGCTTCAACTTCTGAGTTTAAAATTGTAGCTTCAATTTCAGCATTTGCACCATTGATTTTGTTTGATTTGATTTCCATTAGTTTCCTTTTAATTACTTTATATTGTTTTACACAACCATTATTTTTGGCAATATTATCTAATTTTTACAAAATTTCGGTTTAAAGTTTAAAAATAATATATAAACTACACCTATATCTATCATAACATCAGCAAAATTAAACACAGCAAAGTTAAATCCACAATGCCAATAAACCATATCAACAACACCACCATGGATAAATCTATCGTAGATATTTGATATAGCTCCACCTAATATAAAACCAGCAGGAAGTGCATAACATATCTGTTTTAGATAAAAAACATAACCAAATACACCCATAACCATAACAATTTGGATATATTTTAACCACTCATTTAAAAATGCAAACATAGAAAATGCCACACCTTTGTTATAAACTAAGATAAAATCTATACAATCTGTATAGTATCTAAACCCATCAACAAAAAGCATCTTTATGTTTTGATCTATGATAAAAACACCTAAAAGGCTAAAAACCAATACAACACTTAGTCGTAAATTATACTTATCCATTTAATGCTTTTTTAAAAAAATCAATAAGTTCTACCATATTTTGTTCCATCTCTTTTGCATCTCTACATTCAAGTAAAACTCTTAGTTTATTTTCTGTTCCTGAATATCTTATAAGATGACGAATACCTTTTTTATCTAATTTTGTTAATCTATCTTCCAAACCATCTATCTCAGCTAAAGGTTTTTTTACACTTATATTTAAGTTTACAAGTTTTTGTGGATATAACTTAAATGGTCTAAGAGCTGTTGATGCTTTTTCATTTTTTGAGATAAGAAGTGCTAAAGATTGCAGTGCTGAGACAAGTCCATCACCAGTTTTTGCAAAATCACTCATAATGATATGTCCACTTTGTTCTCCCCCAAAGTTAATACCCTCTTTTTTCATAACTTCTAAAACATGTTTATCTCCAACATTTGAACGATAAAGTTTTAATCCACAAGATTTCATATAATCTTCTAAGCCTTGATTACTCATAACAGTAGAAACTATACCATTACCTGTAAGCTTACCTTGAGAGTGTAGATGCTTACCCAAAGCACCTAATAGTTGGTCACCATCTACTACTTCACCCTTTTCATCTACTATAACAAGTCTATCAGCATCTCCATCAAGTGCTACACCCAAATCAGCTCTATATTTTAATACATTTTGACATAATTCTTTTGTATGCAATGCTCCACAGTTTTCATTTATATTAAACCCATCTGGTTTATCATGAAGTACAATAACCTCCGCACCTAATTCTTCTAATACTGTTGGACCAACTTTATAACCAGCCCCATTTGCAGTATCTAACACTATTCTCATACCATTTAGTGTCATTTTTGTTGGAAAAGAGTTCTTCAAATAAACAATATAACGACCTATAACATCATCTATCCTTTTAGCTTTTCCAATGTTTTTTGCAGTAGCCTGAGCTTCTAATATAGCTTCATCATCTAAAAATATCTCTTCTATCTCAGATTCTACATCCGTAGAAAATTTATCTCCGTTACAATCAAAAAACTTTATACCATTATCTTCAAAAGAGTTATGAGAAGCACTTATCATAATCCCTGCATCACATCTCATATTTTCAGTTAAATAAGCTATAGCAGGTGTTGGCATAGGGCCTATTTGAATAACATCATATCCTATTGCACTAAGTCCTGAAACTATGGCATTTTCTATCATATAGCCACTTCTTCTTGTGTCTTTACCTATTAAAATTTTGTTTGTTTTTGAATTTTTTTTAAAATAAATTCCAGCTGCCATAGCTATCCTCATAGCTAACTCAGCTGTTAAAAAAGAACCAGCCTCACCTCGTACCCCATCTGTACCAAATAGTTTCATAATATTTCCCAATTTTAAACTTTTAGTATATTCTAACATAAGTCTTATCCCCTTTAACTTAACTTTAATCATCTTTAAGCTATTATTTCGCACTTAAATTTCATGAGAAGGACTCATTCAATGGCAAATCACAAGTCATCAATAAAGAGAATTCGTCAAACGATTGTTAGAACTGAAAGAAATCGTTTTTACAGAACTCGTCTTAAAAATATAGTTAAAGCTGTTAATTCAGCAGTAGAAGCTGGTAACAAAGAAGAAGCTGTAGCTGCACTAAAAGTAGCTAACCAACAAATTCACAAATTTGTAAGCAAAGGTATCCTTAAAAAAGAAACTGCTGCTAGAAAAGTAAGCCGCTTACATAAAGCTGTTAATGCTATATAAGGCTAACAGTATATGTTAGCAGATAAACTACAACCGTTTATCAACCGCTATAATGAACTTAGCGATTTGCTAAGTTCACCTGATATAACTTCTGACATCAAAAAGATGACAGAACTTTCAAAAGAACAATCAAACCTTTTACCGATAGTAGAAAAAGCTAAAGAATATAACGCTCTTATACAAGAGATAGCAGATTCAAAAGAGATGCTAAGTGATTCTGAAATGGCTGATATGGCTAAAGAGGAACTAAAAGAGTTAGAACCACGAAAACCAGAGATAGAAGAGGAGATTAAAATGCTTCTTCTACCTAAAGATCCAAATGATGATAGAAATATTATCGTGGAGATGAGAGCTGGTACTGGTGGTGATGAAGCTGCTATATTTGTTGGTGATTTGTTTGATGCATATACAAGGTATGCAGATTTGAAAGGCTGGAAGATAGAGCTTATCTCAACTAGTCCATCTGAAGCTGGTGGATTTAAAGAGGTAACTGCACTTATCAAAGGTGAACAGGTTTATAGTAGGTTGAAGTATGAGGGTGGAACTCACCGTGTTCAAAGAGTACCATCAACTGAGAGTCAAGGTCGTGTTCACACATCAGCTATCACGGTGGCTATAATGCCAGAAGTTGATGATGTTGAGATAAATATCGAAGATAAAGACCTAAAAATAGATGTTATGCGTTCTTCTGGCTGTGGAGGTCAAAGTGTAAATACAACAGATTCTGCTGTTCGTATCACACACTTGCCAACTGGCATCGTAGTAACAAACCAAGACCAAAAATCTCAACACAAAAATAAAGACAAAGCTATGAAAGTACTAAAAGCTAGACTTTATGAGTTAGAGATGCAAGCACAACAATCTGAAAATGCAGCAGAGAGAGCTGCCCAAGTAGGAACAGGTGATAGAAGTGGTAGAATCAGAACTTATAACTACCCTCAAAACCGTATGAGTGACCATAGAATAAATCTTACTCTTTATAGACTAAATGAGATTATGAATGGTGGACTTTTAGATGAAGTTATAGAACCACTTATAGCTGACAATCAAGCTAAGATAGTTGAAGCTGCTGGGTTATAAAACCCAAGTAGCTTTAATCATCTTTAAATTTTAGTTATTTTAAAGAGATTAGATAACCATTTGTAAGTTCTTTTATACTGTATCCATAATAACCATCTAACTCTATAACAACTCTATAATAACCTTCATGGTTTCCTATCGTTATAGTTTTAAATATACTATTTGGATTCTTTTTTACATACGACAAGATATCTGACTTTTTCTTAAAATCTATAACTATTCTATGTGGTTTAACCAATAAAAAATCTCTAATCTTTTTACTTTTTGTTATCAGTTTTAACTTCTTATCTAAAGCTAAAAATTTTATATATTGTCTTTTTGCTATCTCTATAAATTTATCCGAAGATCTATTTACTTTTTGAGCAGGATTCTTAAGTGTATTTGATTTTACTTTTATATCTTTTTTCACTTCAGATGCAGAGTAATTTTGAGAGATAAAAATAGGAAGATGCCAATCTATAGAATTACCCAAAATAATAGTTTTTTCTTCAATAGAACCATTTAAAGTTTTATATGATACAGTAACTTTTTCTATAACTCTAGCAGTTGATGGCAGAGTTAATGCTGCTCTTTTTAAAGGTGGAAGATTTTTATCCAAATTTGATGTATATGGAAGTTGTTTCAATTCTGAATCAAAGAAAAAAGGGTTTTCTCTACCCTCTAGTGTAAGAAAAAACAAAAGCATTAAAATTACTATCTTTACCATCTAAAAATCCTATAAATATTTTATATCTATCTAGCAGATATCTCTTTTAACTCAAAATACTCTTTTTGAAGTGCTGCATTTTCATCTCTTAACCTAATAACATCATTTTGAAGATAAGTTTCATAATCTTGAAGTTCTAGTAGCACCTCAAAAGAATTTGTTCCATACAAAAGTATTCCAATATAAATACCAAGTAAAAGTATAATAATTAACAACATAAGAAACTTCCATAAAGACAATCCAAGATACCGCTCAGTTATATCCTGAGAGGTATCTATATCTTCAAAAAGTTCTTCTGTATCCATAATATTTTAAACTTTTAGTTAAAAATAGTTGAACCTAGGTATTCACCATACATAACTTCATTTTCTATCTCTAAAAGACGGTTGTATTTAGCAGTTCTTTCACCACGAGCAGTTGAACCAGTTTTGATTTGACCACAATTAAGTGCAACAGCAAAATCAGCTATAAAAGCATCTTCACTCTCACCAGAACGGTGACTCATAACACAAGTATAACCATTTCTTTGTGCAAGTCTTACTGTTAACATAGTTTCACTTACAGAACCTATCTGATTTGGCTTGATAAGGATAGAGTTTGCTATACCTTTGTTAATACCTTCATTTAAGATATTTACATTTGTAACAAATAGATCATCTCCAACAAGTTGAACTTTATCAGCTAACTTTTCAGTTAAAATTTTCCAACCATCCCAATCATCTTCACTTAATCCATCTTCAATAGAAACAATAGGATATTTCTCACATAAATCAACATAATAATTAGCCAATTCTTCAGATGTTAGAGTACGATTTTCAGAATCAAGTCTATAGCCACCATCGACAACTAACTCAGAAGCAGCAACATCAAGTGCTATTGCGATTTGTTCACCAGCTTTATAACCAGCTTTTTGTATAGCTTCCATAAGAATTTGTATAGGTTCTTCATTTGAAGATAAATCAGGTGCGAAACCACCCTCATCACCTAATGCAGTATTGTGTTTTTTCTCTTTTAGTATAGCTTTTAAGTTGTGATAAACTTCAGCAGATGCTCTTAATCCATCTCTAAAATCTTCAAAACCAACTGGCATAATCATATACTCTTGAAAATCAACAGAGTTATCAGCATGACTACCACCATTTATGATATTTAACATTGGAGTTGGAATAACCATAGCATTTGCACCACCAAGGTAACGATAAAGAGGAATGTTTAAACTTTTTGCAGCAACACGAGCAACAGCCATAGATACACCTAAAACAGCATTTGCACCTAAGTTTCCATAGTTATCTGTACCATCTAACTCTTTCATTGTTGCATCTATAATAGCTTGATTAAAAGGTGAATGTCCGATAAGAACATCAGAAATCTGAGAGTTTACATTTTCAATAGCTTGTAGTACACCCTTACCCATATAGCGCTCCCCTCCATCACGAAGTTCAAGAGCTTCTCTTTTACCTGTGCTTGCACCTGATGGTACAATAGCACTAGCAGTTGTACCATCACTTAAAACTACAGTAGCTTTTACAGTTGGATTACCACGAGAGTCCATAACTTCTATTGCACTTACACTATCTATAAACATTATAAAACCTTTTTTTTAAATAATTATCGCCATTTTATCTAAATATTGGTTAAAGCCAAATTATATAATATAGAGTTATGATATAATCCATTTTATGTTAAATCTATTAGAAGAACTTTACAAAACAGATATATACAATGAAAAATATCATCAAAGAAAAATTTTTATAGACAAAAATAGCTATGAGATAAATGGCATTACTCAAAGTGGAAAAACAAAACTTGTAAAAAATTATCTCTTAAGTTTAAAAAAATCAAGCTATCTCTACATAGATTGTAATGATATCCGTATAGAGATAAAAGAACTAAACAAACAATTACAAAATTTTTGTACCTTACATAAGATAGATACCCTTGTTTTAGATAACTATAAAAGTGATATAAAGATTATAAATATAACTCAACTTATAATCACTTCTGAGATAAAACATAATTTTGATTTTTTAGAACATATACAACTTTTACCACTAGACTATGAAGAGTTTTTAGCTTATGAACATAAGTACGATTCATCTGCACTTAACCACTTTTTTAAACTTGGTGGATTTCCATCGATGCATAAGATACCAACAAACGATAGAATTATACATATACAAAAGATACTAAAATACACTCTAAATGATATAGAGTTTGATATACTAAAATTTTGTGCAAAAGTTATGGCTCAAAAAGTATCCCCTTTTGCCATATATGAAAGACTAAAAAACGATAGAAAAATCTCAAAAGACAAAGCCTACAAATCTTTTAAAGATTTAAAAGATAAAAACTATATACACCTTTTAGAAAAAACAGACCATCCAAAAGCGATAAAAAAAGTTTACCTATGCGATATAGCTATAAAAACTGCTCTGAGTATAGATAAACATTTTGCAAGACTCTTTGAAAATATGGTCTTTTTAGAACTTTTCAAAAAAAATCAAAAATGCTTTTATGCGGATAAGATAGACTTTTATCTACCAAACAAAGATGAGATAATCCTATGCAAACCTTTTGCAGATGAGAGAACACTTTTTAAAAAGCTAGAGGAGATAGAGGAGTTTATATTTACCCACACCATAAAAAAAGTAACAGCAGTTACTATGAATAAAGAATCAACCATCTCACACCCTTTTTCTAAAGTTGAGATGGTACCATTTGATATATGGGCTTTAGGAGATTGATATGAAAAATAAACTTTGTGGCATAGATGAAGCTGGTCGTGGTTGCATCGCTGGTGATTTGGTTGTAGCTGGGTGTGTGCTTCATTCAGATATAAAAGGGTTAAATGATTCTAAAAAAATAACTGAAAAAAAAAGGGAACTTTTATATGAAGAGATTATAAAAAACTCAACTTACCATATAGTTACTTTCTCCCCTTTAGAGGTTGATGAAAATGGCATCTCTTTTTGTATATCTTCTGCTTTAAAAGAGATTATGCAAACTATAAAGTGTGATGAGTTTCTTTTTGATGGTAACTCATCTTTTGGCATCAAAGATTTACCAACTATGATAAAAGCAGATGCAAAAGTTTTAGAAGTTGGTGCAGCTTCGATACTTGCCAAAGTTACACACGACAGAAACATCATAAGAGATGCTAAAAAATACCCAATATATGAGTTTGAAAAACACAAAGGGTATGGAACAAAAAAACATATAGAATTTATAAAAGAGTTTGGCTATTGCCCTATCCATAGAAAAAGTTATAAGATTAAGGCACTTGAGCCAACACTCTTTTAGTTTTGAGATGCATTAAAAGCTAAAAGTGCCATCTTTTGCAAAGTTTGTTGTTTATCTTCACTTTTTTCAAGTTCTGTTAAAAAGTAGTTTTTTGTAGCATCATCTGCTATGCTAAAAACATATAAAACCCACTCTATATTTAACTCTGTTTTTTCATCATTTTCTATCTGAAAAAGTCTATATAGATTTATATCACTACCTTTTAAAAGTTTAAAAGCATCTGTATAAAATGGTGCAACATCATAGTTTATAAGTGATTTTAACTCATCTTTAGATATAAAAGCATCTACCTCTTGCATACCATTTTTACCAACTATAAGAGCATCTCCTACTATAAGTTGCTCCCCTATAAAAAATGGAGTTTTTTCTTCTGTTGGTGCATTTGCATCTGTGTAGATGATATGACCTTTTAGCGATGTAAGTTCATCTATAAGGATAGAGCTAAAAAAAGTATAGACTGTGTTTGCTTGCATCTTTATATCTAACTCTTGCACCTTTTTTTCTTGTGGATTAATCGAGTATGCTTTCATTAAAATTGCTCCAATAATATAACTTTTACCATAGTATCTTTTTCAAGATTGCCATCTTTTTCATCTGTAACCATTAAAGCACTGTTGTTTAACATATTTACAAGTATTGCCGAGCTTCCAACTTTTTTACCATCAAAATCCACAAAGTACTGCCCATCTTTTACAGAGATATTACAAGCTGTAAACTCTGTAAATTTACTTCTCTTTTTAAAGTCTTCTGCTAGTTTTGCATCTATGATTTTATAAGGGCTAAATTTTCCTAGCATCTTTGCAACAAGTGGTAAACCATAAAGCATAGAAGTAACAGTTGAAGAGTATGCAAACCCAGGTAGTGCTAGTATAAACTTAGCATCTTTTTGAGCTACCATTATATGACGACCTGGTTTTATAGCCACACCCTTAAACACAACCTCAGCACCAAGCTGTGGAACTATATCTTTTACAAAGTCATAATCCCCAACACTTACACCACCCGTACTTATAATAATATCAGCAGATGAAAGAGCATTTTGAAATATCTGCATAATCCCATCTCTGTCATCCCCAATTGTACCAAGTTGGATAACCTCTGCTCCAGCTTGAGTAAAAAGTGCTTCTATGGTGTAGTTATTTGAGCTTCTTATCTGTGCTGGATTATCACTCTCTTGCCCTAAGTCTAGTATCTCACTACCAGTTGAGATAACAGCCACACGAGGTTTTACAGATACTTTTACCATCACTTGATTAAGCCCTGCTAAAACACCAATCTCAGCAAAACCTATCTTTGTACCTTTTTTGATTAAGATATCACCCTCTTTATAACCCTCACCAATAGGGCGAACAGATGAACCAAACGGTACTTTTTCATTTATAGTAATTTTTCCATCTTCAAATGTAACATTTTCTATCTGGATAAGAGTATCTGCACCAAGAGGCATCTTTGAACCCGTAAAAGTTTTGATACACTCCCCCACATTTATAACTCTTTGCTCATCATGTCCAGCTGGATTATCCCCTAAAACTTTGATGCTATCACGACTTAAGTCATCAAACTTTACAGCATACCCATCCATAGAAGCTGTTGGAAACTTAGGGTCATTGTATTTTGCTACAATATCCTCAGCCAACACCCTACCAAGAGCAGATGAAAGCATCACTTTTTCAACTCTTACAGCTCCAACCTCTAAAGCTTCTAACATACTTATACTTGTTTTATATGGTAATAGACTCATTTTTTATCTTCCTCTTTTATCTTTAAAATTATCTCTTTAAAAACTGGTAAGTTATATCGAACTACATCCTCAATTATATTATCATCTGTACTATCATAATCATGAGCTATATAGTTTCTTACAGCACTTATACCTTTTAAATCATCGCTTGTAAAATTCTCTAATATTTTAAATTCATTATTATCTTTTAGCTTTGTAAACTGTTCTGCAATTCTGATAATATTCATCCGTATAGCTGGTTTTAGAACTTTATCTTCTATTGCTTGAGTGATTTTTAAGTTTTTATCATTGAAAATAAATTCTATATTTTCAATACACTCTAAAATCTTATCAAGTCTTTTTACAGCTTCAGACATAAACCATCTCACTAAATATATTTTTATTATTATCAGGTACTAAATCTATTTTAGTTTTAAAGATATTTTCCAAATCTGTTTTTACTTCATCTATCTTTAAAAGTTTTGAAAATCCATCTTTGTACTTAAGTGAAAATTTTTCATAATCAAGTTTATAAGCTATATCTATATCGCTATACTTTGTTTGTTGATTTTTAGCATAACTTCCAAATAAACCTAAGATGATTAAACCATCTTTTTCATACTTTGGTTTTAATGATGATAGTTTATTGATTATAAAATTTTTATCCATCAGTTTACTTCCCTAAAATTCCACTACCTTTTATAGCCGTTGATCTATCCTTAGCATAAACTCTTTTGCCATCTATCAAATCATACTTCCATATAGGTGCAGATGCTTTAAAATCTTCTACAAACTCATCTATAAACTCTAATGCTACTCTTCTTTTTGGTGAAAAAACAGCTGATATATAAGATGATTCGTGTAGCATTACATCACCTTTTGAGTGTGCCATTTTTATAATCGCACCTTTTGCTTTTGCTTTTTGTTGCCAAGCTTCAAACCACGACTTTAGTATAGGCTCATATATATCAAAACTAAGCCCATCGATGCCATTTTCACTTCTTACAGTTCCAACAAATGGTATATAAGCACCGTAGTTACTTTGTGCTTCCTCTTCATACCATCTTTTTAAGATATTTGGCACATCAAGTGAGCCTTCATATAACTCTAACATCTCTAACCTCCACAAACAGGTGGTAAAAGTGAGATTTTATCCCCATCTTTTAATGGTGCTTCTAGTGAAGATACCAAAGTATCGTTGACAGCTACTGCTGAATTGCCCAACCACTCTTTTAGCTCTTCATCATCTTGAAGTATCTTTGCTAACTCATTTAAGTTTGTTATATCTAACTCTAACGGCTCTTTTTGTATAGGACCTAAAAATTCTACTCTTACCACTTTGATGCTCCTAAAAATTATTAAACTGATTATAACTTATTAATAATAATATGATACAATTTTATTGCGATTATAGCTTAAAAATATTCTACGGAGTGGCATAAGGGTCGGAAGAGTAATTAACTTCTGACCTTTTTTTTTGCCCTCCAAGAATATTTTTAAGGGAGATACTATGAATAAGCTTATAATCGCATTTATGCTTATGTGCCTTTTAGCACCTATATTACACTAACATAGTCACAAGGGATTTTTCCCTTGTCTCCCTACTTATGAATGAAAGTTAAATAATGATTTTTGGAAAAATAGACTACTTAAACCTGTTACCTTTTCATACATTTATGAAAAGATATTTTAATGCCAGATACAAATATGGTGTACCATCTTATATAAATAATGAGTTTTTATCTAAAAGGGTTGATGGTGCTTTTATATCTAGTGTCAAAGCAAAAAAATACAACTATATAAACTTAGGAATTATCGCTAAAAAAGAGGTTTTAAGTGTTTTAGTGATACCAAATGGTAACTATAAAACAGATAATGATTCAGCTACTTCAAATATCTTAGCTCGTATCTTAGATATAAATGGTGAGGTTATCATTGGCGATAAAGCTCTAAAATACTATCTTGAAAAAAAACCAAATATAGACTTAGCAAAAAGATGGTATGAAAAGTACAATCTACCATTTGTATTTGCTGTTTTATGTTACCACAAAGATAAAAAATTATATAAATGTATAGAGAAACAATTTTTAAAACAAAAGATAAAAATACCACAATACTTACTTAAACAAGCTTCTTTAAAAACAGATATCAAAGAAAAAGATATACTAAACTACTTAAGCTATATCTCTTACAATTTAGACTATAAAGCAAAAAAAGGTTTAAAACTCTTTCAAAGATTAAATAGTTATAATTAGTTATGATGAAATTTATACTTATATTTTTACTATTTATTTCTATAAATGCTAAAGAACCTATATCGCCTATACCTGTTAAAGCTGATTATGATTTAAAAAAAGCTCTACTTGGAAAGAGTCTGTTTTTTGATACGATACTTTCAAAAGATCGTTCTGTTTCTTGTTTTTCATGCCATAATGTTTACGAAGATGGTGGAGCTGATTCTCGTGATGTTTCTATTGGTTTTGATCATAGAAAAGGTAATATACAATCACCAACCGTACTAAATGCAAGATATAATTTTGTTCAGTTTTGGAATGGTCGTGCAAAAAACCTAAAAGAACAAGCTTCAGGACCACTAAATAATCCAGTTGAACACAATATGAATCCACAAGAGATAGAAAAAAGACTAAACAAGATACCTTCATATAAAGAAGAGTTTAAAAGTACTTATGGAGTATCTTATATATCTTATGAATTAGTCTTAGATGCTATAGTAGAGTTTGAAAAAGGCTTAACTACACCAAATTCAAGATTTGACAAATACTTAAGAGGTGAGATAAACTTAACAGATGAAGAGGTAAAAGGGTACAAGCTTTTTAAACATTACGGATGTATAACTTGTCATAACGGTATAAATGTAGGAAGTAATTCTTACCAAAAGATAGGAACTTTTATACCTTATGAAAATAAAAGAAAATATCCAGATAGAAGTGAAGTTACAAAAAACAAGATTGATGAAAATGTTTTCAAAGTTCCAACACTTAGAAATATAAGCAAAACAGCTCCCTATTTTCATGATGGAAGTTCAAAAACATTAAAAGAAGCTATAACAACAATGTCAGAACATAACTTAGGTATGGCTATTTCAGATAAAGATGCAAATTACATCATAAGTTTTTTAAAAACCCTTGATGGTGAAACACCAAAAATATTGAATGCAGAATGATGAAAGTTTCTAAAATACTAATTTCTTTTATATTAATTGGCATAGGTTCATTAGTCGCAATTATATATTTTTACTTTATTCAAAGAGATTTTACTCAACAACATAGAAAGTTTATAATCTCTATAAACAACTTAGAAAATAGATACTCAGATATAACAAATCTAGTACTAAAAAATAGTTTATATATATATGTTAACCAAGACAATATAGCTAAAGCAAATAAAAAATTGGAAGAAAATTATGAAAATTTAAAAAACTCTAAAATTTTACTTCATAAAAATTATGCTGATATAAAAAAGAAAGTATCGGCTCTAAAAAAAGATTTAGATGAAAATAAAAAAAATGTTGATTATTTTTTAAGAATAAATGCAAATATAAAAAATTCACTTCTATTTTTAAGTCGTCATATAGACGATTCTGCCATCTTAAACAAATATGATAAAAAAGAGTTATTAAAAGCAAGAATTATTTTAAAACATTTAAACGATGTTAAAAGACTTCAGGATTTAGACTATATAAAAAAAGAGGATTATCTTTTATCGTCAAATTCTACAAATAAAGATGTTCAAAATTATATAAAAAGTTTTAATATACATTCAAAATTTTTAGTAAAAGAGTATCCTATATTTTTATCTGTAACAAAAAAGATACTAGGATATGATTTAAATGAGCTTAAAATTCATAAGATAAAAGAGGAATTTTCAGCTATAGCTATGAAAGATTTTGATGCTCTTGATAGATTTGCTTTTGTACTGCTTTTTATGTTTTTAATCTCATTTGCAACTATAATTACATTGCTTCTAAAGTATCAGCATGAAAATAAAAAACTTCAAGAAACATATAGCTCTTTAGAATACTCTTTAACTTATGACCAACTAACAAACCTTTTTAACAGACGAAAATTTGAATTAGATATAGAAAAAACTATAAAACCAACTCTATTACTTATAAATATAAATGGTTTTAAATATATAAACGATATATATGGAAATTCTGTTGGAAATATATTGTTAAAATATTTAACAAAATTTATAAAGTATGAAATAAGTTTTTATGAAAAAGTATCTCTTTATAGATTGGGTGGTGATGAATTTGGAATTATATTTAATGATATAGCATCTGAAAAGTCTTTAGAAATTGCAACAAAATTAGAAAAAGATATATCAAACCATATATTTAAAATCAAAAAGATAGATTTAGAGATTAGTGTATCTATAGCTATAAACAGTATCAAACCTATTCTTGAAAATGCAGACCTTATTTTAAAGCAGATTAAAAAATCAAACACAGATGGTGTAGCTATATATGATGAATCACAACATCTAAAACAAAATGTAAAAGAAAATATGAAGATAGTAAAAACTATAAAAGAAGCTTTAAAAGAAGATAGGATAGCTCCATACTATCAACCCATAGTAAACCTACAAAATTCAAAGATAGAAAAATACGAAGCACTTGTAAGACTAACTCTAAAAGATGGAACTATCTTACCACCATTTAAATTTTTAGATATTGCTCAAAAAAGTTCTCAATACAATGAGATTACAAAAATAGTTATTGAAAAAACTATAAAAACATCAAAAAAATACCCTCAATATAGATTTTCACTCAATATGTCTATGAGAGATATATCAAATAAAGAGATAAGAGATATACTCTTTGATGCATTAGAAAAAAATAAAGATGCAAAAATAGACATAGAACTTTTAGAGTCTGAATACTTAGAAGATATGAAAATTGTAAAAGACTTTATCACAAAACTGCATACTTTTGATTCTAAAATTCTTATAGATGACTTTGGAACAGGTTATTCAAACTTTTCATATTTTTCAGAATTAGACATAGACTTAGTTAAGATTGATGGCTCGATAGTAAAAGAGATAACAACAGATAAAAGAATGTTTCATATGTTAAAAAGTATAAAAGAGTTTGCAAATGGTATGAATATGATAACAGTATCTGAATTTGTAGAGAGTAGAGAGATAGCACTAAAATTAAAAGATATTGGTGCGGTTTATGCTCAAGGGTACTATTTTAGTGAACCACTTGAGCAACCACTAGATGATGAAAATGTAATTATTTAGTATCTAAATGATTAGCTAATCTCTCTAGTTTAGCTTTATAAGCATCTATATCAAAATCTTTAACTCTTGCTACTCCATCTTCTATGGCACTTTTAGCAACAGCCGAAGCAACATAAACCAAAACTCTTCTATCAAATGGAGATGGGATGATATACTCATAACCAAAACTCATATCATCACCACGATTGTGAGCTTTTTTAACATGAGATGGAACTTCTTCTTTAGCTAGTGATGCTAATGCTTTTGCAGCTGAGAGTTTCATATTGTCTGTGATTTTAGTTGCTCTTACATCTAATGCACCACGAAAGATTTGTGGAAAGCCTAAAACATTGTTTACTTGATTTGGATAATCACTTCTACCTGTTCCTATGATAACATCTTCTCTTGCCTCTTTTGCAACTGATGGAAGTATCTCAGGGTTTGGATTTGCACAAGCAAATATGATAGGGTTTTTATCTGACATACTTTTAACCATATCAGGAGTTATAAGGTTAGCTTTTGAAAGACCTAAAACCATATCCGCATCTTTTATGGCATCTTCTAGTGTTCTGTCATCTGTATCAAATGCAAACAGTTTTTTATACTTATTTAAATCATCTCGACCACTATGTATAACACCTTTTGAATCAAGCATAGTTATATTTTTCACACCTAAGTGTTTATACATCTTTGCACAAGCAATTCCAGCAGCACCAGCACCGATAACTACAACTTTTAAATCCTCAACTTTTTTACCACTCATCTCTACAACATTCATAAGTCCAGCTGTTGTTATAACTGCTGTTCCGTGTTGGTCATCATGAAAAACTGGAATATTACAAATCTCTTTTAATCTCTCTTCTATCTCAAAACAACGAGGTGCTGAAATATCTTCAAGGTTTATCCCACCAAAACTATCTGCCATAGCTGAAACAATACTAATAATCTCCTCAGTATCTTTAGTATTTAATTCAATATCTATGGCATCAACATTAGCAAATGATTTAAATAAAACACCCTTTCCTTCCATAACAGGCTTACTAGCTAAATGACCAATATCACCAAGCCCTAAAACTGCTGTTCCATCACTTATAACTGCAACTAAATTGCCTTTATTTGTATAATCATAAGCTTTGTCTATATCTTTTTCTATCTCAAGACAAGGTGTTGCAACACCTGGGCTATAAGCCATAGATAACTCTTTAGAAGTACTACAAGACTTTGTTAAAAAAGTCCCTGTTTTTCCGTTTGTATCAAATTCACTTTTTGCTTTATGGTAATTTAATGATTCTTGTTCAAATGACATTTTTTATTTTCCTGTATAATGTTTATAAGATTATACCTAAAAGGATTTAGCAAATGCAAAAACTATTTGACGAGGTTAGCTCACTAGATAAAAAATGTTATGAAAAATTTAAACTTAATGAAGATATATTGATGGAACATGCCTCAAACGGTATGGCTGAATTTATAAAAAATAAATTTAATAAAAACTCAAAAATCATAGTTGTTGTTGGAAGCGGGAACAATGGTGCAGATGGGATTGCACTTGCTCGTATTTTACATACAGATTATGATGTCAATATCTTTTATGCAAAACAACCAAAATCAGAAATGGCAATTTTACAACAACAAAGAGCTAATGCTATAGGAGTAGTAGAATCAAAAGAGATAATACAATGTGATATCTTAGTAGATGCTATAGTTGGAACTGGATTTAGTGGAGAATTTGATACAAATATAACAGATATCTTAGATAAGATGAACTCACTAGATGCTTATAAAATTGCTTGTGATATACCTAGTGGTTACAGATTTTATGCAGATACTACACTAACTATGGGTGCATTAAAAAAAGATATGTTTTTAGATAAGCATAAAGATTTTATAGGGGATATACAAGTGTTAAACCTTGGTATAAGCCGTAGTATCTATGAAGATAAAACAAATTGGCATCTTTTAGATATGGATGATTTAAAGCTACCTTTTAGAGATAAGAAAAATACACATAAAGGTAGCTTTGGTCATCTATGTGTAATAAATGGTGAGAAAGTTGGTGCTAGTACAATGTGTGCTTTATCTGCTTTTCGTTTTGGTGTTGGACTTGTCACTTTAATTGGTGCAAAAAATGACTATATTCCATTCAATATAATGTATTCTACAAAACTACCATTAACAACTTCTGCTATAGCAATCGGAATGGGTCTAGGGCATGAATTTTGCGATACACAATTAAAAAAATTATTAGACAATACATATCCATTAGTAGCAGATGCAGATATATTTCATAAACATATACTCGTAAATATCTTAAAAAGAAAAAATATAGTTTTAACACCTCATCCAAAAGAGTTTGTAATAGCTTTACAACAACTAGATTTAGCAGAGATAACTATTGAAGAGTTACAAAATAACCGTTTTGAGTATGTAAAACTTTTTTGTGAAAACTATCCAGATGCAACATTACTTCTAAAAGGAGCAAATGTTATCATAGGTAAGAATGATAGTTTTTTTATAAATCCTCACGGCTCATCAGCATTATCAAAAGGTGGAAGTGGAGATATACTAAGTGGTCTTATCGGTTCACTATTAGCTCAAGGATATGAACCATTAGAAGCAACTATAAATGCTTCTTTAGCACATACAAAACTAGCTATGAACTATAAAGGTGCAAATTTCTCATTAACTCCAGATGATCTAATTCAAGAGATAAGTAATTTAGCTTCTTTATAATCTTTTGGATAATTTAGATTTAAAAAAGCTTTTTCATCTTCAAAATATACATAATGTGTTTTAGATTTTTTTAACAGATAACCTAACTTATGGTTATCTGTTTCTAGCATATCTATAAACTCTTTCTCTAATGATTTATGATATATCCCACACATAGGTTGCATACCAAATCCACTTTTAGCTATAGTAGCATCATAATCTATACTATCTTCTTCTAAAAGCTTGTTTATAATGCTTTCTCCAACAAAAGGAGCATCAACACTAAGAACAAAAAACTTTTCACATTTTAACTTTTCAAAAATAGCTACAAATCCAGCAGTTGGTGCATAACTTTTTGTTGTAACATCTTCTATAAAATCTGCACTAAAACAAAACTTATCTGAATTTTTACAAGATATGTAAACATTTTTAAAAAGTTTTTGAAGTCTATAAAGTTGAAACTGTGCAAGTGTATCAAAACCACCAAATGGAAGAAGAGATTTATCTTCCCCCATACGGCTACTTTTACCACCTGCAAATATAATGCAAGGTATATCTATCATCTAGTTTTTAATTAAAGTCGCTTTAATTCTTCTGTTTTTAGCACGACCCTCTTTTGTAGAGTTATCAGCTATCGGATTTTCTTCACCCATACCATCAGTCTCTATTCTATCTGCTTCTACACCTCTTTTTACTAACTCAGGTTTTAAAACATAATCAAAACCATTATATTGAGCCTCAACACCATAAAGCATAGCATCATCAAGTGCTAGGTTATTTTCAACAAAATTGTAACCAATTACTGGTGTTACTTCATACTTTTCATTATCTGCCATTAGAGATGCACTTAGCATCAAAGCAGGGATTAACATTATTTTTTTCATTAAATTATCTAGGGTCACTTATGTATCCAGTTATAGCAGAAATCGCAGCAACAGCAGAGTTAGCAAGATAAACTTTAGAACTTCTACTTCCCATACGACCAACAAAGTTACGATTAGTTGTAGCTACTGCAACCTCATTATCTCCTAAAATACCCATATATCCACCAAGACAAGCACCACAAGTTGGGTTACTTACAACTCCACCAGCATCAACTATGATATCTATATACCCTAGTTTATTTGCTTCTCTTAAGATTTTTTGAGTACCTGGTGTTACTATAAGTCTTACATCTTCGTGTACTTTTTGACCTTTTAGTATTTCAGATGCTACTTTTAAATCTTCTAAACGACCATTTGTACAACTACCTATAAATGCTTGATCAACTTTGATTTTATCTTCTACAGCTTGAGAGATGCTATGACCATTTGATGGTAAAAATGGGTAAGCAATAACTGGTTCTAAGTTTGCTACATCTATCTCGATAGTTTGAACATAAGATGCATCTTTATCTGAATGATGGATTTTAGGTTCTCTTGCTAAATTTTTGTCTTTTAAGAACTCAGCAGTTATATCATCATAAGCTACTATACCGTTTTTAGCTCCTGCTTCTATCGCCATATTACACATTGAAAATCTATCGTCCATACTTAAATGCTCTATTGTGCTACCAGTAAACTCTAAAGTTCTATATAATGCACCATCAACACCAATAAGGCGGATAATCTCTAAGATTATATCTTTACCAGTTGTATATTTGTTTGGTTTTCCATTAAGGATAACTTTTATAGATTCAGGCACTTTAAACCAGTTTCCTCCACTAATCATAGCAAATGCTAAGTCAGTTGAACCCATACCAGTTGAGAATGCTCCTAAAGCACCGTGAGTACAAGTATGACTATCAGCACCGATGATAACATCACCTGGAACTACAAGCCCTTTTTCAGGTAAAAGTGCATGCTCAATTCCCATATCTTTTTCATCAAAAAAGTTTTTAAGTTTGTGTTTTTTAGCAAAATCACGACTTATACGAGCTTGATTTGCAGATGCTATATCTTTTGCTGGGATAAAGTGGTCAAGTACGATAGAAAATCCATCAGGATTAGCTAACTTTTCAGCACCACTATCTTCAAATGCTTTTATAGATATAGGTGTAGTTATATCATTACCAATAACCATATCGATATTGCTACGGATAATCTCCCCAGCATAAACCTTTTTACCTACATGCTCTGAAAATATTTTTTCTGTTATAGTTTGAGCCATTTCTTACCTTTATAATTATAATTATAAAATTATATCAAAATTTTCTTATCTTAAGAAAGTGACCAACTTATATAAAACACACTCCCATTTTCTATAGACTTATAAACCAAATCACCATTGAACTGTTCATTCATAATTCTTTTACTCATATAAAGACCAAGACCTGTTCCTTTACCCGCTTCTTTTGTAGTAAAATAAGGTGTAAAAAGTTTTTCTTGATTTTCTTTTGAGATGCCACCTGCATAATCTGTTATGGTCATAGTTTTGTTATTTATTAAAGATATCTCTATAATTTTTTTACCTTTATAATTTATCTCATCATAAGCATCTTTTGAGTTCATAAGAAGATTTATCATCACTTGTTCTAACATATCACTATGACCTTTTATAGTAACTGGTGTTGAGTTCTTGTCTTTAACAACTACATCTATGTTATGATTTTTAAATTGAACCATAACAAGTTTAAGAACATTTTCAATCATATCTTCTACTAAAAACTCTTTTGATTCTTTTGATGTTTTAGAATAGTTTAAGAATGTATCTATAACATCAGACATTTTTTGACACTGATCTTGTATAAAGTAATTGCTTTGAATCAACTCTTCATCATCTAACATACCAAACTCTTTTGTTAAAAGTATCTTAGCACTAGCTGCATTTATAGCATTTAATGGTTGTCTCCATTGATGGGCTATCATATTTACCATCTCACCCATCTGTGCCATTTTTGATTGTTGCATAAGAACTAAATCTTTCTTTTTTGCCTCTTTTTCAAGGTTTTTAATATCTGTTAAATCAGTTAATATCAATATAACAACTGATTCTTGATTGATAACACCAAAAAACTCTTTTAACATGATAGGAATCTTAATCCCGTTATATCTTAATTTTATCTCATGCGGTAAAGAATCTTTATTTTCAAGATGATTCTTAACAGACTTGGTATCATCATCATTTAAAAAATCAAAAAAAGAATATTTTTTATTTTCAAAATCAGTTATATTAAGTACAGAAGTTAAAGATTCACTCATTCTAAAAAGATTACCATCAAAATCTGATATACAAAAATAAAGACCCTGAATATTTGAAATAATATCTATAAAATCAAGATTTTCCATATAAGGAGTAACATCATGAAAAGTTATAAGATACTCATCATTGTTTGAATTATATGTTTCAAACTCTTTTATCGCAACTTTAAAAAGGGTATTTATACCTTTTTTATTTTTCAGAATTGTATATACTTCTTTATCTTGATTATCAAGAAGATATTTAATCCAATTGTATCCATTATCGTACTTTAATTTTAGATATTTATCATCACTACCCTCTATAAACAATTCACATATACATTTATGTTTTTCTCTAAAATCTTCCATATCCTGAAAATTGGAAAATTGGAAAAAAGCTCTATTGATATACTTCAAATATTCACCATCAGTTGTAAGGGCTATAATGTCTTCTTGAGTATCTAAAATAGTCTCTAATTTTTTTGCATGAATATGTTCTAAATGCTCTTTCTCTTCTAAAAGCTTGTTTTTATATATAAGTGAATTTTTATAAGAACCATCTATGTATAAACCACACTGTAACTCTTTTAACTCATCTATAACCAAATCAATATACTCTTTTTGTATTAAAGACCCATGTTGTGGAGCTATAAGATTTAAGTCTAAAGATTGGATTTTGAAAAGTGCATAGTTAAGTATATCTTGACTTGGCATATAATTTTCATGAAAAAGCTTTATCTGAGAAAAATAGTTCTCATCCGCATAAAAATGCCAACTCTCTTCAACCGCTCCAAATATATCACTACTAAAAAGTATTTTATCTTTTTTAAGGTAGGATGTAAAAGCACCTGGAGCATGTGAATAAGGGGTAGTTATAAAATCCAACTCTATATCTTTTGTTTTAAGTCTAAAGTTGTGCTCTTCTATGATGTAATAATCTGCTTTTATCCCATAATGTTTTATCAAAGCTATATTTCTTGAATGCGAAACTATAAGCAAATCATCCCTAGCTATCTCTTTTTCAAATGCTGGAATATTTGCACATACATCAGGGTCTTGATGATGTGCTATGATATATTTTATATTTTTCAACGGAGTTACAGAAGATACTTTTTTCTTGATATTTTCAAACTCCAACATAGAACCAGAATCAATCAAAATAGACTCATCACCATTTTCTATAAGATAAGCATGGCATTGAAAAGCATCATTTTGCATAAGCTCACCAACCCAATAAACATTTTCTGCTATCATAACAGCATTATCATATTTTGACATTATCTAAATCTCCATTAAAGTACTTTTACTAATGTTATCACACATACAGTAAATAACAAATTAAATTATTAAAATATCTTATTTTAAACACTAAACATTATAATAAGTAGCACTAGGATGATAAACCACTAAAGCACTTGTACTCTGTTCTGGGTGTATTTGAAAAGTCTCACTTAATTCTATGCCAAACTCTTCAGGTTTTAGCAGATCAAAAAGTGGTCTGTTTAACTCTAAGTCTGGACAAGCCCCGTAACCAAAAGAGTAACGACACCCTTGGTAACGGTTCATTCTAACATCTGCTAGAGTATTTCCCTCATCTTCACTTGCTATTCCTAAATCTAGTCTGATTTGTTTATGAGCTATCTCAGCTAGAGCTTCTGCTAACTCAACCCCTAAACCGTGAAACTGATAATATTCAGTATAGTTACTAGCATCATAAATCTCTCTTTCTATCTCACTTAGTTTTGAACCAGCACTAACACAAGTAAGAGCCACAACATCATCCACATCACTATGGAAAAAATCACTCAAAGCACGATGTGGTTTTTTTCTCTGTCTTGGAAACTCAAAAGTTTGAGCAATCTCTCCATCTTCGTATATATGAAGTTTTGTATCATCACTTCTACATTTATAATAACCATAGATGATAGTAGGCTCAAAAAGCCCCTCATCTAAAAATCTAGCTTTTAGTTTCTCATAAGCTGGTTTTACCACTTCATCTAACTGTTTTTGATAAGCTTCTTTTGTCATACCTTTTGAGCTATAACCCCAACGAGATTTAAAAAGGATTCTATGATTTACCCACTCAAATACCATCTCAACTTGTTGTGGAGTTAGTTTTAACTCTCTTCTTCCCCAAAATGGTGGGTTTGGTATCTTAACATCTCGAGAAGGCATCTTTATCTCTTGGTATGGTGGGATGATATACTCTTTTTCCTCTTTCTTTTCAACATTTGGTGCATCTGGGTGTAGATTTGTATCCAAATTACCAGCTTCGATGCGACTCATAGCAGTTACACCATCAAATGCATCTTTACAGTAGAAAATTGGCCCATCATAAGATGGGCGACAAAAATCATCTATAAAACTTCTTGTAAGTGCAGCACCACCTAAAAGGATAGGTATTTTTATACCTTTTTCTTTTAAAATCTCTAAATTTTCTTTCATAACTTGAGTTGATTTTACAAGCAAACCACTCATACCAAAAGCTGAAACATGACCCTCTTGTATAGTTTGTATAAAATCATCAAGCTCCACTTTTATACCTAAGTTTTTCACTTTAAAACCGTTGTTTGAGAGGATTATATCTACTAGATTTTTACCAACATCATGAACATCACCCTTTACAGTTCCTAAAACCAAAGTGGTATCTACCTCTTTTTCAACCTTTGGTAGGTATGGGTTTAGATAATCTACTGTTTTTTTCATAGTCTCAGCAGATTGCAGGACAAACGGTAGTTGCATCTGACCACTACCAAAAAGCTCCCCTACTACTTTCATAGCATCGATTAAAATCTCATTTACGATTTTCTCAGGTGGTATCTCGTGGCGAACTTTCTCAACAAGAGGTATCATTCTATCTTTATCGCCGTCCATAAGAAGTTTTGCGATTTTCTCCTCATCGCTCATAGCTAGATACTCTGCATCTTCTACATTTGTATCGATTGCTTCTTTTGTTGAGAAGTGTTCTATAAACTCAAAAAGTGCATTTTCAGTTTTATTAAATATCAAGTTATTACATATATCTTGGTCTTCTTGGCTTATCTTGTTTATAGGGATGATATGTTTTACATTTATGATAACACTTGTAAGACCAGCTTCGATGCAGTGGTGTAAAAACATAGAGTTTAGGTATGGTCTTGCATCTTTATCTAGTCCAAATGATATGTTAGAAAGTCCTAAAACTGCTCCAACTTCTGGATGTTTTATGCGAAGTTGTCTTATAGCTTCTATGGTGTTTATACCAGCATCAAGATACTCTTCATCTCCACTAGCTAGTGTAAAAGTAAGTACATCAAAAACTAAGTCCTCTTTTTTAAGTCCGTGTCTGTTTGTAGCAAGGTCGATAATCCTATCTGCGACTGAGAGTTTATCTTCAACTGTTTTTGCCATACCTTTTTCATCTATGGTTAGACAAACTAAACTTGTACCGAACTTTTTAGCCAACTGACAAACAGCATCAAACTTATCTTCCCCATCTTCAAGGTTTACAGAGTTAAGTATAGGTTTACCACCTATGTTTTTAAGTGCGGTCTCTAACCCTTTTGTTTGAGTAGAGTCTGGCATCAAAGGTAGAGCGATTTTTTGGTTATATCTGCTCATAACCTCATTCATATCTTTGGTCTCATCTCTACCTGCAAAGCCAACATTTACATCTATAACATGAGCTCCTGCTCTTACTTGTTGTTGAGCAACACTTAAAGTTCCCTCATAATCTTCAGCAAGGATAAGTTCACGAAATGCTTTACTACCTGTTGCATTACTTCTCTCACCCATTAAAAGTGGTGCTGGTTTTTGCATCAAAGGGGTTGTGTTAAAAAGTGAAGCTATGGATGTTGGATGACTCCCCGTCGCTGGTTTAGGTGTGATGTTGTTTGTACCATCAACTAATGCTCTTATATGTTGAGGGGTAGTTCCACAACATCCACCTAAAAAACTAACTCCATCATACTCTAAAAACTTTTTCTGATGCTGTGTAAACTCTTCTGGGTTCATCGGGTAGTAAGTGTAACCTCCACGGTTTTGAGGAAGTCCAGCATTTGAGTGAACACTTATAGGTTTATGCCATAATTCACTTAGAGTTTTTACATGTTTTAAAACTTGTTCGGGCCCAGTTCCACAGTTAAAACCAAGTGAGAGTATGTCAAAAGGCTCAAGTATAGTTGCTATGGTAGTTGCATCTGTACCTATTAGCATCGTACCACTAAGCTCTATGGTAACACTAACCATAACAGGGATATTAGTTCCTCTTTGTTTGTTGGCTTCATCTATGGCATGAAGACCCGCTTTTATCTGAAGTGGATCTTGAGCAGTTTCAAGCATAAACACATCAACTCCACCATCGATAAGTGCTAAACAAAACTCAGTATAACCCTCAAACATCTCATCATAAGTTATATGTCCTAATGATGGTAGTTTAGTCCCCGGTCCTATACTACCTAAACAAAATCGTGGATGCTCTTGTGTGCTAAACTTTTCACACTCTTTTTTTACAAGTTCAGCTCCTGCACAAGTAAGTTCATAAGCACGATTGCCAATATTATACTCATCTAAAACCCAAGAAAAAGAACCAAATGTATTTGTAGTGATAAAATCAGCACCAGCAGTTAAGTAAGCATGAAATATATCGCTTAAAACTTCAGGGCAAGTAACATTTAGAAGTTCATTACAACCCTCATTGCCTTCCCAAGCCTCTTTTGGGATTTTATCGTCTCTTTGTTGTAGCTGTGTACCCATCGCACCATCAATGATAAGTGGACGAGTTTTTATAGTGTTTAAAATGTATTGTTTAGTATTCATAATGTTATTTTATCATTTATCGACTTAAGATTTACAAGCTGTTATTTACTTACTTTTTTGTATAATCTTTTTATGGCTGATTTAGACAGAGCAAAAGATTTTATTAATAACATCAGATTATATATGAGTATGTGTCTTGCATTGATTATTTCCATAGGTTCTGGTGTATCAAAACTTTATATTGCTGAAAATTTTAATTATATATTTTTTATAGGTAATATTTTATTGATATTACTTCTATTAATATTTATTTTTTTAGCTAAAAAGTTACATAAAGAAACTGATAATCTAAAGGACATAAAATGATATTGGCTACTATAACTATAACCATAACGGCTATAATATTTATAACCACATTTGCTTATGGAGCTTATGAAATTACATCTAATAGTAAAACAAATTAAAAGAATATAAATGAACAACTTCTCAAATCT
>Ga0256836_1000216_pt1 | contig 34724 bp, 33 predicted proteins | sample 4561380metaG_FD_185974 | JGI IMG/M metagenome (GOLD analysis project Ga0256836, IMG submission 185974) | Hydrothermal vent microbial communities from Guaymas Basin, Mexico - 4561-380 | ecosystem: Environmental > Aquatic > Marine > Hydrothermal vents | place: Mexico: Guaymas Basin | collected...
GTGCGGAGAGCGTAATCTCCGCCCTTAAGAGGCTCGGACACGAAGTCTTCCCCGTCGAACTTGACCGCAACCTTCCGAGAAAGATAGAGGAAATTAAACCGGATAAAGTATTCTTAGCCCTCCACGGTTCCCCTGGAGAAGACGGAACTGTTCAGGGACTCCTGGAGGTAATGGGTTACCCCTACACAGGGTGCGGTGTCCTCCAAAGTTCTCTCCTAATGGATAAAGACCTGACGAAAAGAGTCCTTAAGAGTTACGGAATACCCGTTCCCGCCGGCATAACCCTGTTTAGGGGGGACGAAATCCCGCCCGTAGAATTTCCGTGTATAGTAAAACCCTGCCGGACAGGCTCAAGCGTAGGCGTTTCTCTTGTTAAATCACCAGAAGCATTTGCAGAAGCGCTGAAAAGAGCTTTCGAATTTGACAGCAAGGTACTGATTGAAGAACTCCTTGAAGGAAAAGAACTTACCGTTGCTGTTCTCAACGGAAAGGCTTTACCGCCGGTGGAGATAATTCCGGCAGGAGAGTTCTACGACTACTCCTCAAAGTATGAGGACAACAAAACGCGCTATGAAGTCCCGGCTCAGCTACCGGAAAAGCTTGAGAAAAAGCTCAGGAAAATCGCAGAAAGGGTTTACAAAGTCCTCGAGTGCAGAGGTGCCGTAAGAGTCGATTTTAAATTGGACAAGTACTCTTCACCTTATGTCCTTGAGGTTAATACAATCCCCGGCCTCACGGAAAGGAGCTTATTACCAAAGGCAGCAGCAGCAGCAGGTATAACTTTCGAAAAGTTAATAGAAAGGATGCTTGAAGGGTGAAGCGCGTTGCACTTTTCATAACGTTACTCCTCTTTGTAGTGTTTACAACTTACGGGCTCCTCAAAGCTCCCCAAAAAGTCGGTCAGGTAGAGCTGGTGGTAGAGGGAGGAAAGGGAAAATGGAAAGAAAAAATAAGCGAGCGCGTTCTATCACTGATAATTCCCGATCAAACCGTCGATCCCGAAACAATCAAGGAGTGGGAAAGCATCATTAAGGAACTTCCCTGGGTAAGAGAGTGCAAAGTCAGTGCTTCCGGATCAAAAATAACGGTTAAAGTAAAGGAGGAGGTTCCTTCCTTCTCAATTTGCTATAAAAACCGGTGTTTCCTGCTGGGAGAGAACGGGTTTGTCCTTGATGAACTAAAATCAAAACCCAACTCCATACCTGTTTACTACTATAAAGGAAAAACACCGCCGTTTCGATTAGAAAATGGCTTCCTTAAACTAAAAAATCTTGTTAAAATTGAATTAGAACTCCTAAGAGGACGGCTGGTGGAATCGGGTTATTCCGAACATCCGGAAATAATACTAACCGACGAAGGAACAATGCTGGTATTCAGAAAAAAGAAAATGGTAGTCTTCCTCGGCATCGATTCAAATGCGTGGAGAAACTTTAAACACTATTCGGAACTCGTTAAAAAACCACATCCGGGACTTTATGATTTCAGGTACAATGATGCCTTAATAGTGGGGAGGAAGCTCTAATGTTAGAACAGAAAGTTTTAACCATAGATCTCGGCACTTCCGAAGTAAGAGTAGCACTCTCAACAGTTGGAACAAAAGAGAGAAACTTCCTGGTTAAAAAAGTGCCTTCAAGGGGAATCAAGGGAGGGAACATCACAAACCCCAGTTCGGCAAAGGATTCCTTAAAGCAGGCGCTGTCAAAGTTAAAGATTGAAGCTCCTTATGCCGTTCCTCTGGATGCATATGTAATCGTTCCCGGCGGTTACGTGCTGAGCTACGAAGTAGAATCAAAAATAGTTTTTCCCGGTATGAAAACCGTATCCTACAACGACGTCAACGCAGTGAAAAATAAGGCAAAGGACGAACTCCTCAAAAGGCTGGGACAGACCATCAGAATGCACTACGATGTCCTCCACATCATCCCACAGGAATTTATAGTGGGGAACGTGGGCGGAATACAGAATCCGATAGGTCACAACGGCGAAGAACTTACTATGAAAGCATTTGTAGTTCTCGCCACAAAATCCTACATGGCAACCGTTAGCAACCTCTTAAAGGAAGTCGGACTGAGGTTAAAGGGAGGAGTTCTCCAGTCGCTTGCCGCGTTTTACGCCATAAGGGATGAAAAGAACTACTACAACAATAACCTGTTTATATACTCGGGAGCCAGAAACACCGAAGTTTTATACTTCAAGGAGGATAAACCGATTCTTCTTAGACACCTTCCCTTCGGAACGGAAGACCTGCTATCACACTTAATACAGAAGTTGAAGGTCGGAAGAAAAGAAGCAGAAAGGCTTTACCTGGAATACGGAAGTGCTTATGCTTTCAGCGTCAGCAAGGAGGAGATTGTCCCCGTTAACCTCGGAAGTAAAGTTCTGAAAGTTCCAAGGCTCCTAATAGCTGCTCTGATACACGAAAAGCTCAAGGGATTGTTCAAGGATATCAAGGAAAAATTGAACAGCAAAGACTCGGCACTTCTTTCAAACCTGAACAGGGTTTACCTGTGCGGAGGACTTGCAAAGCTTAAAGACATTGAACTGCTTGCCGAAAAGGCTTTTAAAGCTCCGATAATTGTTCCGGAAATAAAGGAAAGCGGTGTTGACGATATCACCTTAGCCCCTATACTTGGAGTAACAAGGTATGTCGATTCCCTAATGGACAGGGAAAGGCTAACCGATGTCAGGGAAGACCTGAGCAAAAGCCATGAAAGGAACAGGGGCTTTTTCTCCGGAATTTTAAGGTTTATTTTAGACCTAATTTAGTTAGGGAGGCGTCATGTTCGACATAGCCGATGACATATTTCAGGGACCGGTGATAAAAGTAATAGGCGTCGGAGGCGGCGGCGGAAACGCGGTCTCCAGAATGTACGAAAGGGGAATAGAGGGTGTGGAATTCATCGCCATAAATACCGATGCCCAGGTTCTCTCAAAACTTAACATCCCCGTAAAGGTTCAGATAGGAGAAAAGCTTACAAAAGGCCTCGGGGCAGGAGGAAAACCTGAAATCGGTGAACAGGCAGCCCTCGAGGATGAACCGAAAATAAGGGAAGTCCTTGAGAACTCCGACATGGTCTTTATAACCGCCGGCATGGGAGGCGGTACGGGTACCGGGGCTGCTCCCATCGTTGCGAAGATTGCAAAGGATATGGGAATTTTGACCGTCGGAGTGGTTACAAGGCCTTTCGACTTTGAAGGAAGGAGAAGGCAGGAGTTTGCCGAAGCAGGAATCAGGAGGCTTAAGGAGTTTGTCGATACTCTTATGGTTGTTCCCAACCAGAAGCTCCTAACAGTAGCTCCAAAAGATATGAACATACTTAACGCCTTTAAGCTTGCCGATAACGTTCTTTACCAGGCAGTTAAGGGAATAACTGAGGTTATAACAAGGCCCGGACTTATCAACCTCGACTTTGCCGACGTTAAAACCGTAATGCACAGCGGGGGGTATGCCCTTATCGGCATAGGAGAAGCAGGAGGAGAGGACAGGGCACTGACGGCAGCGAGGAAAGCAATAGACAATCCCCTGCTCGAGAATGTTCAGGTAGAAGGGGCAAGCAGAATACTCGTTAACATTAGCGGAGGCAACGATTTAACACTTGATGAGGCTTACGCCGCGGCAGGGCTCATAAAAGAGAGGGCTAAGCGGGACGATACAAACTTCTTCTTCGGCGTTACGATAAATGAAGAGCTTGAGGGATCCATAGAGGTAACGGTTATAGCCACGGGGTTTGATGAAAAGGGAAGGCCTGCAATGACCGGATTTACCTCTTCAGTTTCTTCCCTTCCTACAACACCTTTCCAGACAAGCAGTGCCACCGACGAACTCGACATAGATATTAACAAAATCCTGGAACAGCTAAAGGAGGAGGAGTAAACCGGAAGTCAGCAACTGCGCGCTATTTCCGTCAGCACTTTAGAAAGGCTAACTAAGTCCTCCTCCGTATGGTTTGCCGTCACGGTTATTCTGAGCCTGCTCTGCTTTACAGTCGGCGGCCTTACGGCAGGAACCCAAAATCCTCTTTCCTTGAGGGCTTTTGACATTAACACGGCCGCTTCTTCGCTGTCTACCAAGAAGGGAAAGATCGCAGAGCGGCTCTCAACTCCCAACATCTTCCCAAAGTCCTTAACCAGCTTACTAAGGCGTTCCATTCTGTCCGGCACTTTTTCCAAGTTCTTTAGGGTCTGGCACGCAATTGAAGGGGGAAGGGCAGTAGTGTAAATAAAGCTCCTACATCTGTTTATAAGGTACTCTCTCATAAGTGAAGTTCCACAAGCAAAAGCTCCGAAAGTGCCGAGTGCTTTTCCCAAAGTCCCGATTATTACTGTTCTCTCATCGGGTTCTAAACCGAAAAGTTCCAAAGAAGACCAACCCACGACTCCTGTCGCGTGGGCATCATCTATTAAAAGAACTGCATCATACTTCTCCTTAAGCTCAAAAAGCTTATCAAGAGGCGCTATATCCCCGTCCATACTGAAAACGGAGTCCGTTACTATCAAGCATCTTCGGTAATCTCTTCGGTGTTTTTTTAGAAGCTCCTCTAAGTGATCAGCACTGCAGTGCTCGTAGATCTTCACATCTGCCCGGGAAAGCCTGCATCCATCTATTATGGATGCGTGGTTTAAACTATCCGAAAGTATCAAGTCTCCTCTTCCTACAAGGGATGAAATCACGCCAAGATTTGCCATATAACCTGTTGAAAAAAGCAGGGATTCTTCAGTTTTCTTTACTTCGGCGAGTCGCCTTTCGAGTTCACGGTGCACTTTGAAGTTACCGCAGATAAGCCTTGAAGCTCCGCTTCCCGCTCCCCACTTTTCGAAACACTCTGGATCTGCTTCTTTTGCCAATCCCAAGTAGTCATTCGAAGAGAAATTTATAAGTTTTTTTCCATCAACAGAAATTAGTCTACCCTGCGGAGTTTCTAACTCTACAAGCTCCCTGTAAAGATCCCGCGCTTTTATCTCCTCTAAAGTCCTTATTATCCATTCCATCTCACTGGTTCAGCTTATACTTGTTAAGCTTCCTGTACAGATTTGATATGTCAATCTCCATAAAACTGGCAGCCTTTTTCAAATCTCCATTAAACCTTTTCAACACTTCTTTAATATAGTCCACTTCAAAAGCCTCCTTTGCCTTTTTAAGGGGAAGCTTGGCGTATTCTTTTATAGAACTTTCATTTCTGTTTTTCTGAACTTTCACTTCCTCGAGAACAGAAAGGAGATCATCGTACTTTATCGGTTTTTCCAAGAAATCAAAAGCTCCGAGCTTCATAGCCCTCACCGCAGTTTCAACCGTTCCGTGACCAGAAACAATTACAACCGCCAGTTTTCCTGTAAGTCCACTATCGCTAAGCTCTTCCAGAACCCTCATCCCGGAAATTCCAGGAAGGAAAAGGTCAAGAATTAGGATATCGGGATTGATTTCCTTTATCCTTTCCATAACTTTAGTCCCGGATTCCTCGGTAAAGACCTCAAAGCCTTCGTCTTCAAGAATCTCCTTCAAGGTCTCTCTTATCGTCCTCTCATCATCAACTATCAGAACTTTCATCGTTAACCTTCGGTTTAATCTGAATTACCTTGGCATTGAAAAGCTCAACCAGCTTATTTATTACTTTATCAGAATCAGAAGAAATACTTTTCCTGCCGACAACCCTTTCCTCGAACTTCGGAATTTCCAGTGAAACTCTCTTTCCAAACCTTTCCTGAAGCTGCTTTAACCTTTTTGACAGGACTTTATAGCAAGTTTCGTTCTTAGGATATATTCTGACTTCTTCTTCACTCTCCTCTATCCTTTCTGCGTAAGTTTTGACCGGATCGTAGTTTTCAGTTTTTTTTTCTGTTCCTCGGGGAAGCTCCGGCTTTACACCCGATCTTAAAATCTCTTCCAGCTTTTTAACTTCTCTAAAGTAAGAAAGACTATACAAAGAAAATAAAAGAACGGTATACGGATAAGGATGCTTCACTAAATCCTCATATCCCTTTGAAAGAAGTTTAAAGGCCGCAATCATCTCCTCTTCGGAAAAATTTGAAGCTCTTAAGAATTCCTTTTCTACAAAATTCAAAAGCTGTTTGGAAATAAAGACCGGGTTATAACCGCTTCCTTCAAGATTTGAAAGCTTTTCTTTAAGCTTTTCTTTTTCACCCTCAAATCCAAGCTCAAGCAGTTCCCTCAGATCCCTTCCTGTTAGAACTCCCAAAAATTCAGAAACCAAACCAGCAGTTACCTTTCCCTCCCCGAGGGCTATTGACTGATCAAGGAGACTTTCTGCATCCCTCATACATCCTTCAGAAGCAACGGCAATAAGCTCCAAAGCCTCTCTTTCAAACTCCACTCCTTCCTTTTTGCAGATTTGCGACAAGGTTTCCACTATTTGCTCTTGAGGAATTTTCCTAAAGATGAATTTCTGACAGCGGGAAAGAATGGTAGGAGGTATCTTATCTATTTCCGTAGTCGCAAGGATAAACACAACGTGATTTGGAGGTTCCTCCAGAGTTTTCAAAAGGGCATTAAACGCTTCCCTCGTAAGCATGTGGAATTCATCAATTATGTAGACTTTTCTCTTTCCCTTTGCCGGAGAGTAATGAACAGATTCCCTAAGCTCCCTAATCTGGTCAATTCCTCTATTGGTGGCTGCGTCTATTTCTATTACATCGGGATGAGATCCCTTTGCTATCTCGATACAGTGAGGACAAGCGTTACAAGGTTCCCCCTCTGACGGATTTTCACAATTAAGGGCCTTTGCCACTATCCGGGCAGTTGTCGTCTTACCAACCCCCCTGGGACCTGCAAATATGTATGCGTGGGCAAATCTTCCACTCTTTATTGCGTTCTTTAAGGTTTCTGTTATAAACTCCTGCCCCGTTACTTCAGAAAACTTCTGAGGTCTATACTTCCTGGGAATAGCTGTGTATGCCATTTTCTCCTTCAGCTCTTTTATTTCCAGCAATTATAATAAGCCGAAAAGAACTTCCTTACCAGTTTGAAGTGATCAGGAGCAAACATAAACCTCCTCTCCCTATACATCTTAAACACTACCATCTTTACTGCATCGTTAAAGAGAAACCACACAACTTCATCATTTTGCCTCCCTTGTGAGATTGTCTGATCTGTCGCTTCAGTTATTCAGTGATTTAAGGAAGTCGTGGCAGAGGGCTTACAAGTATGAATGTCTCTATTCGCGGGAAATTAGCTCTTCCAAAAACGTTAAGTAAGTCAGCAGAGACTGAGTTAAGTATTACAACAGAGAAGTTGCATCAAGCACTTGGGTACAAAACGCCTGATGAGGTTTACTTTGGAAAGAGGACATTAACTAAGGATGGCAAAATAGTGATGCAGAAATAGAGATACACTTCAGTGCTAGAATATATTTCAATAAAAGGAGTTGCTTTGATATCAAACTCTGGCAAGACACGTGTGTTTTTCCAAATCTTTCATTTCTTTATCTTTCCAGTGTTCATAGGAATCATTGGTGGATTTTCAGCTCTACTTTTCCGCTTTCTCATTCACATTTTTTCGAAGTTATTTGTCCTACACTTTTCACCGATTCACTATCCGTTTTTAATGCCTGTTCTTTTTCTTACAACATCTTGGATTGCAAAAACTCTCCTGGTCTCTCCCGAAAATGTTACGATCGATGAAATTTCAAGGCGAATAGCTCTTAGTAAAGGTGGATTTAATCCCAAAAAAGGTCTTTTAATCCTTACTTTAACCTCCTTCAACATCGGTTTTGGAGTTCCTGTCGGAAGAGAAGGCCCTATTGCAAAGTTAGGTGGAGTTCTATCAGAACTTTTCTTTAAGATTTTCAGGGTTGACAGGATCCATCTTCCCATTTACCTGACATCAGGTATCAGTTCTGCCATAGCAGCCACCTTTAACGCTCCTGTTGCAGGAGTTCTTTTTGGTATTGAAATAATACTTGGTAAAATTAATACTTACATACTTATCCCTTTAATAATCTCCTGTGGAACGGCTTCAATAGTTGCAAGGCATTTCATCGGAAATTTTACGGCTTTTGTAGTTCCTCACTTATCTTGGAATGAAAATTACCTCATCTGGTATCCAGCAGCAGCTCTTGTCTTTGCTATTGTCTCTCTTTTTTTTACTGGAGGAATTAGGTTTCTAGAGTTGCTTAGGATTAGGTTAAGGCACAGCCAGAACTACGTTATTTTCTTTTTAGGATCCCTGGTAGGACTTCTGCTTTATCTTTTCCCTGCAGCCGCCGGTGTTGGTTATAGCAGGATTACCGAACTTTTCCAGGGGAAATACCTCCCAAGTGAAGCCTTTGAGATAAGCCTTGCAAAGCTTCTCTCTTCTGTTCTCTCATTTGGTGCTGGAATTTTTGGCGGGTACATGGCTCCGTCACTATTTCTCGGTTCTTTCTTCGGCTATGCCTTCGGAAGTCTGACTGAACTTGATCCCAGGGTATTTGCCCTTGTAGGAGCTGTCGCTGTTCTTTCCGGAGTATCGAAAGCACCTTTCCGCTCTTCACTAATAGTTGTAGAACTTACCCACAGTTATCAGCTTGTTGTTCCAATTCTCCTTTCATCCGCCCTTACAAGTTACCTTGTTTCTTTCTTTAAGGAAATTCACTTTCTTAAACGCTCACTGTTTCATAAAGGAATAGACATTGAACATCTTTATCTGAAAAGAAAACTGGAAAACTTCTCGGTTTCTCAATTTATAGTTAAAATAAAACCCGTTTCTGAGAAAGAAAGCCTAAAGCGCGTTAGAGAAAGGCTTCTAAAAGAAAATGTTAGATACCTACCAGTGGTAGATTCTCTTTTAAGACAAAAGTTGGTTGGTATTGTCTCTTTAAGAGATTTAAGATTGGCAACTCTTTATAACAAAGAAAACTTAAAGGTAGGTGAATTGATGACTCCAGATCCGTTTGTTCTATACCAGGACTCTTCCCCAGAAGAAATCCTGAAAGCTATTGCACTTCTTGATGCCAATCTGATTCCAGTAGTTGAGAAAGACGGACGGTATATTGGAATGTTCAGCGTTGACGGTTTCCTGCGACACATAACTTTGTAGTAGAATTTTCCTACCAATTTCGGGGGTGAAAGATGCTTTTTAAGAAGCCTCAAGTTGCCTTCTACCCTTTCATGGTGTTAAGGGACGACTACAAATGTATTCGCTGCAAGTCCTGTGTTGATCAGTGCTCTTTCGATGCTACCTACTACGACGAAGACCTGGACATGGTATTGAACAGACACGAGAACTGCGTTAACTGTAAAAGATGTGAAGCCTTCTGTCCCACCGATGCAATAAAGGTTATAAAGAATCCTTCTACTTTCCATCCAGATGCAAACTGGACTGCCGAGGCTTTAAGGGACATTCACACCCAGATGCTGACCGGTGCTGTTATCCTTACTTCTACCGGAAATGACAAACCTATAAGGAACTACTTTGACCACCTTTTGCTCGACGCCTGTCAGGTTACAAACCCTCCCATCGATCCATTAAGAGAGCCTATGGAGTTAAAAACGTTTATTGGAAGAAAAAGCGATCAGCTGGAGTTCGATGAAGACGGTATTTCCATAAAAACAACCATAGGAAAACAGTTAGAACTTGAAATACCGGTTCTCTTTTCCGCTATGTCCTACGGTTCGATAAACCTTAACCTTCAGAAAGCAATGGCAAGAGCTGCAAAGGAGTTCGGAACTTACTGGAACACAGGAGAAGGAGGATTGCATAAATCACTAAGGGAGTTTAAAGACTGCACGATTGTTCAGGTTGCATCTGGGCGTTTCGGTGTTGACCTCGAATACCTTGAAACATCTGCTGCTATAGAGATAAAAATCGGTCAGGGAGCAAAGCCCGGAATAGGCGGACACCTACCCGGAGAAAAGGTCAACGAGGGAATTGCAGAAACGAGGATGATACCGGTCGGTTCCGATGCTATTTCTCCCGCTCCCCACCACGACATCTATTCCATAGAAGACCTTAGACAGCTTATCTATGCTCTTAAAGAAGCTACCAACTACGAAAAGCCCGTCTTTGTCAAAATTGCTGCAGTTCATAACGTTGCCGCAATTGCCTGCGGTATAGCCCACGCAGGAGCTGACGCCGTTGTGATTGACGGCGTCCGCGGAGGAACAGGAGCAACTCCTAAGTCCTTGAGAGATCATGTTGGAATACCTATAGAACTCGCTATTGCTGCTGTTGACGATAGGTTGAGAAAGGAGGGACTTAGAAACGAGGTATCTCTGATAGCGGCCGGTGGTTTCAGGAATGCCGTTGACGTCCTGAAGGCAATAGCCCTCGGAGCTGATGCCGTTTACATAGGAACTGTGGCAAAGATTGCTGCCGGCTGTACTCAGTGTCAGCAGTGTCACACAGGAAGGTGTGCCTGGGGAATAACTACAAACGATCCAAAGCTGGCAAAAAGACTTAATCCCGATATCGTTGCTGAAAACCTTTACAACCTTCTCAGGGCCTGGGCCCACGACATCAAGGAATTACTGGGAGCTATGGGAATAAACGCTATTGAAAGCATAAAAGGTAACAGATTGAGGCTCAGAAGCTGGGGACTAACAGAACAGGAAAACAAAATCCTCGGCGTTCTGCCGGCCGGAATGTAGGAGAGGTGGAAATGTCCGGAAAGAAAAGAAAGCTTATGAAAGTCTATCCCATAGAGGAAAACTGCATTTCCTGTCGCTACTGTGAGGTGGCCTGTACGATGGTTCACAGCAAGAGCAAAGACCCCGTTAAGGCCTACAAACTCGAGAACCTCCTTCCCCGTGCAACGGTTGAAGTTAAGGGTGCCGTTTCTCTCTCCCTCATGTGCCGCCACTGCAAGCACCCCTTTTGTTTTGACTCGTGCATATCAGGAGCAATTCAGGTTGACGAAAAGGGACAAGTTCACCTTGACGAAGAAAAGTGCGTAGGCTGCTGGAACTGCGTTCTGGTGTGCCCCTTCGGAGCGGCGCACCCCTACATAAGGGAGGAGAAAAGGCACTCCTTTAAGTGCGACCTCTGCGGAGACAGGGGCTTCCCTGCCTGCGTTGAGGCGTGTCCTAATAAAGCTCTCGTTTATGATTACGAAAGGTAAAAAGTGAGAGGTGATTTATGAAGTACGTCATAGTCGGAAACAGCGCCGCAGCAGTAGGGTGTATAACCGGAATAAGGAAGGTTGATAAAGAATCTCCAATAACTGTAATTTCCTATGAGACTTCCTGTTATTCAAAACCGATGATTGCCGACGTTCTTGTGGACATTCCTCAAGAGAAGTTAATCTACCGGGATGAGAAGTTCTTTGAAGAAAACAACGTTGAACTGATTCTGGGACAAAAGGCGGTAAAGGTAAACACCGATTCAAAAGCAGTAGTTCTTGACTCAAACGAGCTTGTTCCCTATGACAAGCTCCTCATTTCTACTGGAGGAAAGCCTTTTATTCCGCCAATTCCCGGAATTGAGAAGAGAGGTGTTTTTACCTTTACAGAGCTTGCCTCTGCCTTTGCCTTTAAGAACTACCTGAAAGAAAAAGGGGCAGAAGAGGTAGTCGTAATAGGTTCCGGTTTTATAGGCCTTGAGGTAGCTTATTTCCTGAGAGAATTGGGAATAAAAGTTAAGGTTGTTGAGCTTCTCAACAGAGTTCTCGGAAGGGCAATGGACGAAAGGGGATCCGAAATTGTTGAATCCCTTATGAGAGAAAAAGGTGTTGAATTTATATTTGGAAATACAGTCGAAGAGGTGTTAGGAGACAAGGAAGTTTCCAGCGTAAGGCTTAAAAGCGGAGAAACTATAAAAGCCGATGCCGTTGTTGTCGCAATAGGAGTAAGACCGAACACTGAACTTGCGGAAACTGCAGGAATGAAAATTAACCAAGGAATTGTTACTTCCGACAGGATGGAGACATCGGTCGAGAACATCTATGCTGCCGGTGACTGTATAGAATGTCTTGACATAACTGACGGAAAAAGAAAGCCAATCCCCTTGTTTCCTCTTGCCTTTGAACAGGGCTTTGTCGCCGGTCTCAACATGGCGGGTAAGAGAATGAAATATCTGGGCGGAATTCCCCTTAACTCCCTTAAATTCCTACCGGTCCCCGTTCTTAATGCTGGAACTGTTTCCCCACCCGATAATTCATACGAAGTCATTGTCAACGACCAGTTTGATAAAAGGGGATATTACAGAAAGGCTGTTATCAAGGATAACAGGCTCGTCGGCTTTGTTGCAATCGGTGAAATTGACAGGGTGGGAATACTTACAAACCTCATAAGGCAAAAAATTGACGTCTCCGATTTTAAAGAGAGACTCGTTTCCCTCGATTTTGGCCTTGTCGATCTTCCCAAGTGGTGGAGAGAAGAGAAACTCAAAGAGGACAGGACAGCTTACAAAGACTGGAGGGCTGTGTAATGGGTTGTTATTCTGAAATGTCCGGCTGTGGACTTGCAGGGATAGTTAACAGGGATGCAAAGCCGATATCGGGGAAGTTTATATATGATTCTATTACCTCTATGAAAGAGCGCGGCAACGGAATGGGAGCCGGGTATGCTGCTTACGGCATATACCCGGAAATGGCTGACTACTACGCTTTTCACGTGATGCTCGATGACATAGACTGCGAATCGGAAGTGAACACCGTTCTCGGACGCTCTTTCAGAATAGTAAAGAGTGAAATAATACCTACAAAACCCGTTCCCTCCCTTTATAAGAAGACAAAGCCTCCCGTTTTCTACCGATACTTTGTTGAACCAAGAGAAGACGCAAGGCTTCCCATGGAGTCGGAAGAAGACCTGGTTGTTAGGGTGGTGATGACAATTAATGACAAGGTAAAAGGAGCTTACGTAATTTCCAGCGGTAAAAATATGGGGGCTTTTAAGGGAGTCGGACACCCTGATGAAATCGGAGACTTCTTCGAGATAAAGGAATACAAAGGCTACATCTGGCTTGCCCATACAAGATTTCCCACCAATACTCCCGGATGGTGGGGCGGTGCCCATCCGTTTACTCTTCTCGATTGGGCTATAGTCCATAATGGTGAAATAACTTCATATGGGACTAATAAGCGTTACGTGGAGATGTTCGGTTACAGATGCACCCTCCTTACCGATACAGAAGTTGCAGCTTACCTTTTTGACCTTCTCTTCAGGAAACACAGGTTACCTATAAGGGCTGTATTTATGGCAATGGCGGCTCCTTTCTGGAAGGATATCGAACATTACAAAAAAACGGGACTCGATAAGCTCTACAAAATGGCGAAGATGATAAGAACAGTTTATGCTCCCGCGATGCTTAACGGTCCTTTTGCCATGCTTTTTGCCTTTAAGGACGGCGTTATCGGGTTTAACGACAGGATAAAACTCAGGCCCTTCGTTGCAGCAGAGAAGGGCAATACTGTTTACATGGCCAGTGAAGAATCGGCAATAAGGGTAATTTGCGAAGAGCCCGACAGGGTGTGGATGCCCAAAGCCGGTGAACCGGTTATAGCACTTCTTAATCACTGTAAAGAAGAAGACATTTGCTATCCTGCTTAGGGGAGAAAAGATGGAAGTAAAAAAGATTTCTGACGGAATTTTCGAGATAACCTGCGGAACAACCCATTACAGGGAAGTAAACAGAAAGGTTAAAGAGCTTGTCGCTAAAGGTGCCGAAAAAATCATCCTCAAAAGCGTTTACGGCCAGAGGTACATAGGAACCGGAATAAAAGGGAAAGTTAAGATTGAAGTTTACGGTACCGCGGGTAACGACCTGGGAATATTCCTCTACGGCCCAGAGATAGAAGTTTTCGGAAATGCCCAGGACGGTGTAGGAAACACGATGAGAGACGGAAAGATAATCGTAAGGGGGCACGCAGGGGACGTCTGCGGCTACGGAATGAGAGGAGGAAAGGTTTACATAGAAGGAGATGTCGGCTACCGGGTCGGAATCCACATGAAGGGTTACAAAAACCTCGTTCCTACCTTCATAGTCGGAGGAAAGGCCGGAAACTTTTTCGGCGAGTACATGGCCGGAGGAATTCTGATTCTACTGGGGCTTAACAAAAAGCCCGGAGAGGATATAGTGGGGGACTACTGTGCCACCGGAATGCACGGCGGAGTTATTTTCGTCAGGGGAGAAGTTCCGCAGAGATATTTGGGCAAAGAGGTTAAAGTATTTGAACCCACGTCAGAAGATATGAAACTCCTGACAAATGAACTTAAGGGCTTTTCTGAAGCCTTCAATATTCCCGTTGAAGAAATCTTAAGCGAGCCCTTTACGAAAATAGTTCCCGTCAGTGCAAGACCCTATGGCCGTATGTACGCCCACCGCTGGGGAATTGCAAGCGGGTTGATTAAATGATATATAGACTCCCCGCGCATTACGGAGCACTACCTATTCGAGTGCGCTTTTTCAACTCCCCTGTAGGGAGTTACGCGGGGATAATTCCCGAGTTTACTTTTAGGGTAAGCTTGAAATCAAGGAACATCGGTGTTTATTTAGACCTTTTAGACTTCAGCAACCTTTGGATATACCTTTCTGGAAAGCTTGAAATAGACCCTGAGAAGAGAAAACTAAAAAACTACGGTCTTTTTCCAGTAAGCAGTTATGTTCGTTACATTAAAGCTAAAGCTTCCAAAAACTCAAAAAGAAGGATTTGATACAGAAAGAAGGTTTGATTAGAATTGAATCCAACAGTGAAGACATTTCTTTAAGAGTTAAAATTATTAACTCAGGAGGATAAGCCTTGTACAACTACCCCGACGAGAAGGGAAAGTACGGAGTTTTTGGGGGCAAGTACGTTCCTGAAACCCTTATGGCAGCCCTTTCTGAGCTGGAAGAGCAGTACCTTAAGATAAAAGAAGACGAGGAATTTCAGAGGGAATTCAGGGAGCTTCTCAAAACCTACGTAGGCCGCCCCACTCCCCTGCAGTTTGCTGAAGGCTTTTCCCGCTATCTGGGAAACGACATTAAGGTCTACCTTAAGAGAGAAGACCTCAACCACACCGGAGCCCACAAAATTAATAATGCCCTCGGTCAAGCTCTTCTCGCCAAAAGAATGGGAAAAAAGAGGATTATCGCCGAAACGGGAGCCGGACAGCATGGCGTTGCTACGGCTACCGCCTGTGCCTTTTTAGGCCTCGAGTGCGTAGTCTATATGGGTGAAGAGGACGTCTACAGACAGGCATTAAACGTTTTCAGAATGGAACTTCTCGGCGCAAAGGTTGAGGTAGTAAAAAGCGGAAGCAGAACCCTCAAAGATGCGGTTAATGAAGCTATAAGAGATTGGGTTACAAATGTCAGAACAACACATTACATAATAGGTTCTGCCGTAGGCCCTCATCCCTATCCCATGATAGTCCGCGATTTCCAGTCTGTTATCGGTAAAGAGGCAAGAGAACAGATACTTGAAGCCGAAGGAAAGTTGCCCGATGTTATCGTTGCATGCGTCGGTGGAGGAAGTAACGCCATAGGCATTTTCTATCCTTTTGTCGAAGATAAAGAAGTGGAATTTGTAGGAGTAGAAGCAGGAGGTTACGGCCTCGACACCGACAAACACGCAGCAACCCTGTGTAAAGGGAAAGTTGGCGTTTTTCACGGAGCAAAGAGCTACCTGCTTCAGGACGAAGACGGACAGGTTACACCCACGCATTCAGTTTCAGCCGGTCTTGATTATCCTGGAGTAGGGCCGGAACATTCCTTCTTCAAGGAGATCGGAAGGGCAAAATATACGGCAGTAACAGATGAAGAAGCAATTGAGGCCTTCCAGGTTCTTTCAAGAACAGAAGGAATAATACCCGCCCTTGAAAGCTCCCACGCAGTTGCTTGGGTACTTAAAAACAGGGAAAAGCTTTCAGGAAAAACGGTAATAATCAATCTTTCCGGTAGGGGAGATAAAGACGTAAACCAGATAAGAGACATCTTGGAAGAGAGAAAGGATTTAAGGATATGGTAGACGAAATAACGGGATTGCCTTCAAGAAAATCATTTTTCAACAAGCTCTCCCAAATACCAGAAGGCAAGAAGTTTACAATAGCAGTGTTTGATATTGACGATTTCAGGTTCGTCAACTTTTCTCACGGTTACTCTGTCGGAGATTCAGTACTAAAAGCTATAGCAGGCCACTTCCGCAGGGTCTTTTCAAAATACTTTTCCGACTTTTTTGTGGCCAGAACAGGAGCCAATCAATATTCAACCCTTATTTTTGACGACATACCGATTATAAGAATTGATGAAATTTTTCAAAAACACCTTCACCTGATAGAACTCCGCCTGAGAGATGAGTTTATAAGAATAACAACAAGCGGTGGCGTCAGCAGCGGTATGGGAAGTCCTTACGACGTTTTCCTGCAAGCCGAAGATGCACTCTACTCGGCTAAGTCATCGGGAAAAAACACAATTGTTTTTCACGAAAGCTTTGCTCTCAAAGATAAAGAAAGATTCAGAGAGGTGAGGAAAAAGCTCATACATGCGATAAAGAACAGGAAAATACGTCCGTACTTCCAACCTATTGTCTCTTTGAGAACCGGAGAGATATTCGGATATGAAGTCTTATCCAGAATATTCTACGGAAATGAAATCCTAAGAGGCGATTATGTGTTTTCCGTTGCTGACTCTCTCGCTCTCACTCCGGAAATAGACAAAATCCTTTTTATCCACGCTATTGAATACTTTGGTGACTATAAGCTCTTTTTTAACTTATCGATGAAATACTTCTTTAGAGAACTTAACAACGTCTTCCAGATAGCAAAGAAGTACTCTTTAGACCTTTCAAATGTAATCTTCGAAATAACAGAGTCTCAAAAGCTGATGCAGGAAGGAGCCGCAATAAGCATATTCCAACTTTTCAAGGAATTTAACGCCGGCGTCGCAGTGGATGACTTTGGAGCCGGTTATTCAAACTTCATGTATTTAAAGAAGTTTCCCGCCGATGTTCTCAAAATTGACGGAGCCTTTATAAGAAACGCAAAGAACGACGTAAGAGACTTAACCATTGTAAAATCAATAGTTGAAGTAGGGAAAGTTTTCAGATTGAGAACCTTAGCCGAGTTCATAGAGGATGAAGAAACGTATAGACTTATGAAAAGTATCGGAGTTTCCCTGGGACAGGGATACTTTATAGGAAAGCCCGAACCTGAACCCAGAAAAGTGAAGATAGATATAGATTGAGGGGCACAAGGCCCCTCAACTTTTATTACTCACTTTCCTTTCCCTCTTCGGATTCGTCAGCAGTCTTTATCTCTGCTTGTTTCGGAGGAAGTTCCTCTTTCTTTACCGTAAAGGTAAACTCTCCCTTATCTTTATCGTAGTCTACTATAACAGTATCTCCTTCTTTGACACTGCCTTCGAGAATCTTTACAGAGAGCGGGGTTTCAATCTCTCTTTGAATGGTTCTCCTCAAAGGCCTTGCTCCGAATTCAGGCACATACCCTCTTTTCGCAAGTTCTGTCTTGGCCTCTTCCGTAAGTTCGACCTTAATACCCCTTTCTGCAAGCCTTTGATTGAGCTTAGAGATAAGCAGGTCAACGATCTTCTTAATCTCCTCCTCTGCAAGCGGATGGAAGATAATAATCTCATCAATCCTGTTGAGGAACTCAGGCCTAAATCTCTTTTTCAGCTCGTTCATTATCTGCTCTTTTATCTTGTCGTAGTTCTTTTCGAACTCCTCCTTAGAAAGGTGCATGAGGTATTCTGAACCGACATTGCTGGTCATAATTATGACAGTATTACTGAAGTCAACCGTTCTTCCCTTAGCATCCGTAAGCCTTCCGTCATCGAGAATCTGAAGAAGGATGTTAAAGACATCAGGGTGGGCTTTCTCTATCTCGTCAAGGAGTATAACGCTGTAAGGTTTACGTCTTACGGCTTCCGTAAGCTGCCCTCCTTCTTCGTATCCGACGTATCCCGGAGGTGCACCTATGAGCTTTGAAACGGCATGCTTCTCCATGTATTCGGACATATCGAGCCTGATCATCGCCGTCTCATCACCAAAGAGATACTCTGCAAGGGCTTTTGCAAGTTCCGTTTTACCGACTCCAGTAGGCCCGAGGAAAAGGAAGCTGCCGAGAGGTCTGTTCGGAGGCTGAAGTCCGGCCCTTGCGCGCCTTATTGCCTCGGAGATAGCCTTTATAGCCCTTTCCTGACCAATTACCCTCTTATGGAGTTCTTCCTCCATCCTGAGGAGCTTCTGAACCTCCTCCTCCTGGAGCTTAGAAGCCGGAATTCCCGTCATTTCAGAAATAACCTCTGCTACATCCTCAGCCGTTACTACCGGCAGCTCTTCTCCCTGTTCCCTGCTTTTCTCTATCTTCTCTTCAAGCTCCTTAATCTTTTCTTCTATATCCTTAATCTCCTTCTTGAGCTTCGCAGCTTTGTCAAACTCCTCTTTCTTAACAGCCTCATCAAGCTCAGCCCTCAAGGTATGGAGCTTCTCCTTAAGCTCCGCAAGTTCCGGAGAACTATAAGTTGCCTCTATCTTTTTCCTGGCACAAGCTTCATCAAGAACATCGATGGCTTTATCGGGTAAATACCTTCCCTGTATATATTTCTTAGAAAGCTTAACCGCCGCTTCTATCGCTTCATCGGTAATCTTGACTTTATGGTGCTCCTCAAGCTTCGGACGTAATCCCTTAAGCATCTCAATTGCCGTTTCAATATCCGGCTCGTCAACCCAAACGGGAGCAAATCTCCTCTCAAGGGCAGGGTCTTTCTCTATATACTTTCTAAACTCATCCGTTGTCGTAGCACCGATGACTCTTATTTCTCCTCTTGCAAGAGCCGGTTTCATAATGTTCGCCGCATCCATAGAACCTTCAGCTGCCCCAGCCCCAATGACAGTGTGAAGCTCATCAATAAAGAGAATAATGTTTCCTTCCTCTTTAACTGCATCCAGAACCTGCTTAAGCCTTTCCTCAAACTCTCCCCTGTACTTCGTTCCAGCAACAAGGGCAGCCATGTCAAGAGCAACTATCCTCTTATCCTTCAGGTTTTCTGGAACTTCTCCGTTTGCAATCCGCTGAGCCACTCCCTCAACAATGGCGGTTTTACCAACACCGGCAGGTCCGACGAGTACCGGATTGTTCTTAGTTCTTCTCGAAAGTATCTGAATAACCCTCTTAATTTCGGTCTCCCTATCAATTACGGGATCAAGCTTGCCCTCTTCCGCAAGGCCGGTAAGGTCAATACCGTACTTCCTGAGAACCTCGGGAAGTTGCTTTCCTCCCCTTGCAGCCTTTGCTCCGATTTCTCTGGAAAGTCTGGCTCTGCCTTCCCTGTACTTCTTAACAGCCCTCAAAGCCTCATCCTTCTCAAGTCCGAGCTTAAGAAGTATCCTGTATGCCATTCCTTCGGGAACCTCGTAAAAAGCCAAGAACAAATGCTCAAGGTCAACACTCCTTGCCTTCATCTGTCTTGCAATATCAAGAGCTGCGTCAAAGACCTTCTTCATTGTCGGCGTGATGTAAATCTCCTCGTACCCCGTGTAACCGCTCGGAGGACCGAGCCTTCCAACCCTATCAACCTGCTCCCTTATAAATTTCTTTGCCCTTACCGGGTCAAAACCTGCAAGGGTAAATACGTCGAGAACGGGTGAACCGGGAAGCTCCACCATTGCAAGTAAAAGATGCTCCGTATCAACGTACCTTTCACCGAGCTGTCTCGCTATTTCCTGCGACAGCAGTATTGCATCTTTTGCTCTTCCGCTTAAAACGTCCCAGATGTTCATCTCTCTCCTCCTCTTCAGTTTATTCTCTAAGCAATTCTATAAGTTTTTCCGCATTAAGCTCGTCAAACTCAAGTTCGGAAAGGAGCGAAATTACAGTCTCCTTTGCATGAGCGTCCAAAACCTCAGAAAGGGCTTTAAAAAGCCTTTCGAGATCATCCTCCAGCTTCAGTATAAGGTGAGTTCCTGCAACGTTAACTCCCCTTTCCCTCGTCAGGGAAACAATCCTCTTTACTCTCATGAGATCCCGTTCAGAGTAAAGCCGGGTTCTCCCTTCTGTCCTTGAAGGTTTTATCAACCCCTCACTTTCATAAAACCTGAGGGTTTGGGGGTGAACACCGGCAATCTTGGCCACAATACTTATCATGTAAACCGGAGTATCCTTATCTATCACCGCCCGACCTCCAATATTCTTAGTTATTAAGTTAAACGTATTTAACAGCCTTGTCAACTTTTCTAAAACGAAGTTTTAATCAAGTTGAGTAAAATGTTAACGGCAAAATTATCCAGCACGATTCAAACTCATTTAAATTTCTACTTCACTGCCAAACCCAACCTCAAGTCGGCTATAATTCGCCCATGAAGTGGACAGTAGGAACGCTGGTAAAAAGAGCAACCGAAATTCTCAGGGAAAGGGGAATAAAGTCCGCAAGGCTTGATGCCGAACTTCTCCTTGCCCATTCTCTAAAACTTAAAGATAGAGTTTCCCTTTACGTAAATTTTGAACAACCCCTTACCGATCAAGAAGTAGAAGCCTACAGACAGCTCATCATCAGGAGAGCTAAAGGTGAACCGGTAGCTTACATAACCGGCAAAAAGGAGTTCTTCGGCTTTGAATTTGTAGTGGAAAAAGGAGTTTTAATACCGAGGCCGGAAACGGAAATCCTTGTTGAAGTCGCTTACGAAAGGCTTAAGAAAACCAGCGGATTAAAAGTTATAGACGTGGGAACGGGAAGCGGATGCATCATTCTTACCCTCTGTAAGCTTCTCGGAAAAAGACATGAGTATTACGGAATTGATATTTCGGGAAAAGCCCTAAAAATTGCCGAAATTAATAAGGAAAAGTTGGGCTGCCCTGTTAGCTTTATTAAGAGCAACCTGCTCGAAAAGATTAATTTCCCTATCGATGTCATAGTCTCAAACCCTCCTTACGTCCCCTTAGAAGACAAGAGATTAGAAAAGGAAGTCTTGAAGTTCGAACCGGCCATTGCCCTATTCGGAGGAAAAGACGGCCTTGAAGTTATCAGACGGTTAGTTTTACAATCTTTTGAGAAATTGCGTCCCGGAGGATTTATAGCCCTTGAAGTCGGAGAGGGACAATCTGAAAGGGTCAAGGAAATACTTAAGTCAGCCGGATTCACAGACATCTCTGTTTTTAGAGACTTATCAGGAACAGAAAGAGTTGTTACAGCCGAAAAGGGGAAGGAATGAAAAAGGAAAAAATCGTAATAAGAGGCAGAAAGGAGCTTCACGGAAAAGTCAAAGTCTCAGGCTCTAAAAACGCCGCTCTGCCGATAATCTTTGCATCGATACTCTCCGGAGATCTCGAACTTCACAACGTTCCCGAATTACTCGATATTGAAACTGCTTCAAAACTATTGGAGTATATGGGCTTCTACGTCGAAAGAGGAGATGGAATCCTTAAAGTTCAGGAGCTTTCCGTCAAAACCGAAACACCCTACGAACTTGTAAACAGGATGAGGGCATCAATACTCGTCTTAGGCCCTCTGCTTGCAAGATACGGTAAAGCAAAGGTCTCAATGCCCGGCGGCTGCGCAATAGGCACCCGCCCCGTCGATTTACACCTTAAAGCCCTTTCAAAGCTCGGCGCTGATCTTAGAGTCGATCACGGTTTTATAGTCGGAGAAGCAAAGGGAGGTTTAAGAGGCGCAGAGATAACTTTTGACTTCCCTACTGTGGGAGGAACGGAAAACGCCGTTATGGCAGCCGTCCTCGCTAAAGGTAAAACCGTAATAAGGAATGCAGCCAAAGAACCCGAGATAGTTGACTTAATAAAGGCTTTAAAGCTTGCAGGTGCCGAAATAGAGGGAGAGGGAACTGATACAATAGAAATCAGAGGCGTTGAAGGACTATCCCCCATACTCTATCGAGTTATGCCCGACAGGATTGAGGCAGGTACTTTCCTATCCGCAGTCGCCGTTGCCGGAGGCGAAATAGTAGTTGAAGACTTCCCTTACGAAACGCTGGAAATCGTCATCGATAAGTTCAGAGAAGCGGGACTTAAAGTGGAACAGATTTCTGAAAGGAAAGTCCTGGTGAAAAAAGTCGACAGATTAAAAGCTACTAACGTAGTCACTCAACCTTACCCGGGATTTCCCACAGACATGCAAGCACAGTTTATGGCCGCAATGTGCTTCGCCGAAGGAACGTCGGTAATAGAGGAAACGATTTTTGAAAACAGGATGATGCATGCCCTCGAGCTAAAAAGGCTAGGGGCTAAAATTCACGTGAACGGAACAACTGCTGTTGTAGAAGGAGTAGAAAAGCTCATTGGAGCGAAAGTAAATGCAACGGATTTGAGAGCCAGCGCATCACTGGTTATCGCCGGTCTCGGTGCCGAGAATACAACTGAAGTTTATAAAGTCTTTCACCTTGACAGAGGATATGAAAAACTTGATAAAAAGCTCTCAAATCTCGGAGCCGATATCGAGAGAGTAGAGATCTACGAAGAGGAGAGAGAAGAGGTATGAAGTACTCAGGAATAACTTTTGCTCTGCCCAAAGGAAGATTACTAAAAGAAGCGGTGGATTTTCTTAAAAAGTCGGGGATAGATGCTACCGAAACGCTGAAGGAAACGAGGAAGCTCATTTTTGAAACAGGTAATTACAGATTTATACTGGTAAAACCCATGGACGTTCCCACCTACGTTTACTATGGAACTGCAGATGTAGGAATAGCAGGAAAGGACGTAATAGAAGAAAAGGGGTACGACCTTTACGAACCCCTTGACCTGAAGTTCGGAGAATGCAGGCTGAGCGTTGCCGAACCGGTTAACATCACGGAACCTTACGACCCTGATAGACTCTCATACATAAGGGTAGCCACGAAGTACCCTAAAATCACGGACAGGTACTTCAGGAACAAGGGAATTCACCCGGAAATCATAGTTCTATACGGTTCTGTCGAACTTGCACCCTTAGTGGGCTTATCAGACAGAATTGTTGATCTTGTCCAAACAGGAACAACTTTGAGAGAAAACGGACTCAGAGAGGTGGACGTTATACTTCATTCAACAGCCAGATTAATAGTCAACAGGGCCAGCCTTAAGACGAAATACCGCGCAATAAAACCCATAATCAACAAAATGAGAGAATCCCTTACCCGCAAGGAATAGGTCTCCCCCTAAACGGAGGAAAAATATGAAAGAAAAGGTAAAAGAAATAGTCCAAGCCATAAAAAAGCTCACTCCGAAAAAAAGAAAAATAAAGATAATGAACGTCTGCGGTTCTCACGAACATACAATAACCTATTATGGTCTCCGCTCCCTAATGCCCGAAAATTTAGAGCTCGTTCCCGGACCCGGCTGTCCCGTCTGCGTCTGTTCTGAAAGTGACGTAATAAACGCCATTGAGCTTTCAAAGAGACCGGATACAATCCTCGTAACCTACGGAGACATGCTAAGAGTTCCAACCCGGATAGGATCAATAAGAAGCAACGGCGGGAACTACAGAATGGTAACGGCACCCCACGAAGTAATAAAAATCGCAGAGGAAAACCAAAATAAATTGGTTGTTTTTTTCTCCATCGGCTTTGAAACAACAACAGCTCCGACCGCCGCCATGATAGAAGCGGGCATTCCCGAGAACGTAAAGATCCTAACATCTCAGAAACTAACTCCCGAAATAATGGAAGTCCTCATGAACGACAGCAAAGTGGGGGTGGATGCATTCATAGCTCCAGGTCACGTTTCCGCAATAGTTGGTTCAAATGCCTGGAGAATCTTTCCGGAAAAGTACGGAATACCTACTGTTGTAGCCGGCTTTGAACCCCAGAACCTGCTCTTGGCAATACTAAGAATTCTCTATCAAATAGCAGAAGGAAGGGCCGAAATTGAAAACGTCTATCGAGGCGTTGTCAAACCCGAAGGAAACAGGAAAGCACAGGGGCTGATGTACAAGTACTTCTACAAAACAGCAGTAAACTGGAGAGGAATTGGCTACATTCCTAACTCCGGACTTGAAATCCGCCCGGAGTACAGCGAAATTGACGCTAAAGTCTTCTTTGAACTACCGGAAATTGAGGAAGAAAAAGTTCCCGGATGTATATGCGACAGAATTGTTTTAGGGAAAGCCTACCCGAACGAATGCAAACTCTTCAGCGTTGCCTGTACACCCAGAAACCCTAAAGGACCCTGTATGGTATCAGTAGAAGGTGCTTGTAACATCTGGTATAGGTTCGGAAGAAACGAAAGGTAAAGCCCCGACGTTATGTCGGGGCGAAAATACTACTTCTTATCCTCATCTTCTTTGCCTTTCTTCTTCTCCTCAGGCTCTTTTACGATGATCTTAACTTCTTTCCTTGCAGCCTCGGCTTTCGGAAGTCTTATTTCAAGAATTCCTTTATCGTAATAAGCCTCAATTCCTTCTTCCTTTACCTCAACCGGAAGGGGAATTACCCTCTGGAACTCTCCGTAAAAGGTCTCGCTGAAGAAAACGTTATCTTTCTCCTCCTTCTGCTCCTGCTTCTTAACACCCTTGATGATCAGGTAATTTCCGCGAACCTTAACGTCAATACTGTCCTTATCAAGACCGGGCATCTCAGCCCTTACAACTATCTCATCCGGAGTTTCGTACATTTCAATTCTCGGCTCAAAACCTGCTTCAAAGCCGGGAAATTCTCTGGCAAAGCCTCCAAATCCCCTCATCATCTCAGACATAAGTCTTTCCATTTCCTGAAACTGCCTGAAGATATCCTCAAAAGGATCTCTTCCGAAACCTCTCCTTCCGAAAAATCCTCCAAACATCTCTCCCTCCTTAAAGCTGGTTTTAGTAAATCTCAAATCCTACTTTAGAATTTAGTCCTATCCGGAAGTTTAGCAACTTCAAGAGACACCGAACTTCTTCCTCTTATCCCTTACAAATTTCCGAATAGTCCTAATACCGTGGGCATTAAGGACGTCTTTCTTCTCTACCCACCCCCTCCTGGCCGTTCCAACTCCGAGCTTCATCATCCACATATGATCAACGTGATGGGAATCCGTGCTTATAACGAGCTTCACGCCGTACTTAACGGCCATCCGACAGTGGGCATCCTTCAAGTCGAGCCTGTTGTAGTAGGAGTTAACTTCAAGAGCTGTTCCCGTCTCAGCAGCAGCTTTCATAATCTTCTCAAGATCCAAAGGATACCCTTCTCTTTGGCCAATAACCCTGCCGGTAGGATGGGCAACTGCATTAACATAAGGATTGTTTATCGCTTTCAGAATTCTTTCCGTGTTGTCCTGGGAAAACCGGGAATGAATCGCAGCAACGACGAAATCAAGCTGGGCAAGAATTTCATCGGAATAGTCAAGAGAACCGTCCGGAAGTATATCAACTTCCGTACCCTTAAGTATCTTTATTTTTCCCCTATATTTCTCGTTGAGTTTATCTATCTCGTAGTTACGCCTCTCAAGATCCTCCTCCGAAAGGCCATTAGCAACCTTAAGGGACTTTGAGTGATCCGTTATAGCTATGTACTTATATCCGAATTCCAGAGCCTTTTTAACGTAATCTTCTATCGTAGAAGCTCCGTCAGACCAGTTAGAGTGAATGTGAAGATCCCCCCTTATATCACCATAACCGACAAGATCGGGAAGCCTGTGCTCCATTGCCGCCTCAATTTCTCCGGTATCCTCCCTAAGTTCCGGCGGAGGAGTATCCATCCCTAAAGCACTGTATATCTCCTCTTCCGTTCTTCCCGCAATCTTTTCCTCCCCCCTGAAAAGACCGTATTCACTGAGCTTATACCCCATCTTCAAGCAAATTGTCCTGAGATGTATGTTATGAGCCTTTGAACCGGTGAAATACTGAAGAGCAGAACCATAAGATTCAGGCTCAATAACCCTTAAATCAACCTGCTCCCCTTCTTCAACTATTACCGTTGCTTTCTTCGTACCCTTCCAGAGTATTTCTTTAACGTTCGGCAGGTTAACAAACGCTTCTATTATTTCAAGATTCTTTCCCGTAGCAAGAATATCTATATCTCCGACTGTCTCCTTCATCCTCCTGGTGGAACCACAGACCGAAATCCTCTCAACAGCTGAATGTTCTTTTAACTGCTCAACAATTCTGTCAGCAATGAAAACTGCAACGCCGAGTAGTATCCTGCCACCTGCCTTTTCCATAAGTTCTATACCTTTTTTTATCTTCTCAACCTTCTTTAGACCAAAACCGGGAAGTTTTAGAAGATCCCCCCTCTCAATAGCCCTTTTAAGATCTTCAATGCTTCTTATCCCCAACCTCTCATAAAGAAGCTTTACTGTTTTTGGCCCCACACCGGGTATATCAAGGAGAGTGAAAACCGTATCGGGTACCTGTTGCTTCAGCTTTTCAAATTCCTCGATTTTCCCGGTTCGCAAGAACTCGAGAATTTTCGCCTGAAGCCTCTGACCAATTCCGGGAAGCGAGGAAAGCTTTCCCTCCCTGGCGAGAACCTCAATGTCTTCCGATAGATCCCTAATAAGTCGGGCTGCATTCCTATAAGCTCTTATATGATAAGGGTTATCTCCCATAAACTCCAGAATATCAGCCCACCTGTCAAAGATATCGGCCAGTTCCTTATTTTTCATACCGCCCCCGAAAACAGTGAATACTTCTATAATAATACTTCATCAAAAGGTAAAGCAGGTGAAAGGTGAAGGACAGGGAGCTAAGACGGGACAACTACTGCTTTGTCTGCGGAACGGAAAACCCCCGTGGAATGAAGTTAAAGTTTGAGAAAAGAGGAAATGAAAGCTACGCCCGGTTTTCCCTCCCAAAGTACTACCAGGGGTATGACGGAATTATCCACGGCGGAATTATCTCCCTTCTTCTCGATGAAGCAATGGCATACCTTCAGAAGCCGGAGGAAAGATTTCTAACAGGGAAAATAACCGTTAAGTTTCATACACCCCTAAAAGTAGAAGAAGAAGTAGAAGTAAGAGGATGGATAAAGGAAAACCGAAAGAAACTAAAAGTAACTAGGGCTAAAATGGTAAGGGTTTCCGACGGGAAACTGATAGCAGAAGCAGAGGCTTTAATGTTTGTACTGTTAGAGGAGAAAGAATGAGAAAGCTACTATTTCTTACCACAATACTCATTCCGGCAATCTCTTTCGGGCAGGAAGCAAGGGTCTTAGTTGAAGCCGCTTCCGTCTGGAAAGAACCTGGGAAAGAACTGATAGAAACGGTTAACAGAGGAGAAAACCTCCCTCTCAAGTCCATTTTAGGCTACTGGGGACTTGATGAGGAGGGTTGGATAAACCTTGATTACACCGACTATTTCTTCCCCGATTTTACGGAAACGGGAAAACTAAAGCTGAAAGTGGGAATAGTAACTGAAAACGACGAGCTACCGCAGGGGGCTGCCGTTATCGTAATCTCAGAAAGTGAAGATTACGTTATTGGCTTTTGGAGAGGAAAGGCAGTAAAAGTAAAAAAGGAAAATATCAGGGAAATCGAAGGTTTTTTTGGAATAGAAGTACTCAATAAGGACTGTCTGCTGAAAGGGGATAGAAAATCTTTAGAAGTTAGCGCCGGGAATGTCCTGTTAAAATCTCCGGACGGAAAGTTCATTTTTAACGGAGAACTCTTTAACGACATAACCCCGGTAGTAAAAGGAAAAATGGCAACGATTGAAGAGATATTAAAAAATCTTAATAGGTTAATAGACATATTTAACAGTGCAAAGCTTTCCTCCCCACTCGCAGAAAGACTCGGATATTACGCCAAGCTCCTCCCCGTATCCAGTGATGACTTAGAAGTAGTTAACACAGAAAACGGTAAAGGTATCCGTTTGAAGCTTAAGTACAAATTTTTCACTAAGGAAGGAGAACCAATTAAAGGAAGGAAAACCAGACTTTTCATGAAAAAGTCAAACTTCGAATTTTGGCGAAAATTGACAGAAGAACTTTTCAAATCAGGAGTAAACAAGTTCGTAGAGCTTGATATACTGAGAGCTGACGGAAAAGGAAGTTTTGAGAAATGCGGTTTCGTTGCATCAAGCTACCATATTTTTAAAGAAGGTGGGTTAAAGAACTGGAAAGATTTCCTCGAAAACTCCGAATCGGATCTGAGCGAGGATCTCTGGTTTTTTGCAGATCAAGTCTACGAGAGGCTTGAAGATGGGAATTAAGGAAAACGTCGAAAGGATCAAAGAAGAGATAAGAAAAAGCTGCGAACGGGTAGGAAGAAAGCCGGAGGAGGTTAAACTCCTGGCAGCCTCTAAAACAAGAAGCCCCGATGAGATAAGGGAAGCCTTTAGGGCGGGAATAAAACTGTTCGGAGAAAACAGGGTTCAAGAAGCAAGAGAAAAGATCCCCCAGCTTAAGGACCTTCCCATTGAATGGCACCTTATCGGTCACCTTCAGACTAATAAAGTAAAGTATGCAGTTGAGCTTTTCAACGTTATAGAAACTGTAGACAGGAAAAAGCTGGTAGATGAACTCGTTAAAAGGCTAAAAGAAGAAAACCTTGAAATCTTTGTTGAAGTCAAGCTCTCTCCGGAAGAGACAAAACACGGGTGTAGTCAAGAAGACCTATTTTCCTTAGTAGAGTACATACTGCAGTTTAAAAACCTTAAACTGAAAGGACTTATGACAGTTCCTCCCTACTTCGAAAACCCAGAAGAGGTAAGACCCTTCTTCAGAAAACTAAGAGAGCTAAGAGACAAACTTGAAAAGGAATTCAGCATCGAACTTCCCGAACTTTCGATGGGAATGTCCCACGACTTTAAAGTGGCCATAGAAGAAGGAGCCACAATAGTAAGAATCGGAACAGCTATATTCGGCGAAAGGAGGTACAGATGAAAAAGGAGCTAATAGTTTATGTGAAAGATCCTTCAAACAAAAAAGTTGTAACCGCGGCCTTAGAATCCGGGGTTTCTGCTATTCTTCTTGAAAAGCCCGAGAGTAAGAAGGTCAAGCAGCTGGCAAAGGTTAAAACAATAGCACCGGACGGTGACTATAAGCTCGGAGAGGAATTTGTAATTGTCGAAATAAAGGGAAAAGAAGACGAGGAAAGGGCTGCGGAACTACTGAAACAGGGAAAGAAGGTAATAGTGAAAACAACAGACTGGACGATCATCCCGCTCGAAAACCTCTTGGCCCAGGGAGATAACGTTTACGCTTGGACAAGGAACGCTGAAGAGGCAAAAACGGCGATAACAATACTTGAAAAGGGTGTCAAAGGAGTAGTTCTCGACACGGAAGATGTGAATGAAATCAAAGCAGCGGGAGCCGAGATTAACCTATCCGGTGAAAAGCTTAAGCTCGAAACTGCAAAGATCAAAAGAGTTAAGCCGATAGGCATGTGTGACAGGGTATGTATTGATACCTGCTCAAACATGGTAAGAGGAGAAGGTGCTCTGGTGGGTAATTCCTCTGCCGGTATGTTCTTGGTTCACGCAGAAACGGAATCAAACCCTTACGTCGCAGCAAGGCCGTTTAGAGTAAATGCCGGTGCAGTACACATGTATGTGAGACTTCCCGGAGGGAAGACCAAGTACCTGGCAGAAATAGAAAGCGGAGACGAAGTCATGATATACAACTACAAGGGAGAAGGGAGAATCGCTTATGTCGGGAGAGCAAAAGTAGAAAAGAGACCAATGCTCCTCATTGAAGCCGAAACGGCTGACGGAAAAAAAGTATCGGCAATACTTCAAAACGCAGAAACTATACGGCTCACTACTCCTGAGGGGAATCCTATATCAGTAGTCGAGCTGAAAGAAGGAGATGAAGTACTCGTCTACACCGAAGAACCCGGAAGGCACTTCGGAATGAAGGTAAAGGAAAGTATAGTCGAAAAGTAGGAGGGGAACGGTGGAGGAGTTCTTTAAAGAGCTTATGGCAGATGCCCTCGGGAAAAATCCCGAGGAACTTTCGGAAATACTCGGCGAACCGGATAAAATCTGTGACATTTTTGTACAGAGAATATATATGGACGATTCTATGAAACACTTTGAGTGGGGAGTTTCCGTAATCAGGTTTCACGGGGATGAACTTATTGAATCTGAAACTTACGCAGTTTTCCACAGCTGGAAGCTTGCAAGGAAATACGCAAACCGGCTTAAGGAGTTTTTCAGTGAACAGGGATATGAAACCCACTTGAAAGGAGAAGTCGGAGAATAGGCAGTTCTGCACTAAAAACTTGATAGTCTCCGTTATCAGCTTTTGCGGAAACCGGAACTTTTAAGGAATTTCGGGAGAATAAAAGCCGGAAAATCAGGCTCGGGTTAAGACTGCGTTTCACAACATCAAAGTTCAGATAAAATTACCCGACAAATGCTACTACCGGAGGCAGTATGAAAGTCCTTGTTACGGGAGGCGCCGGCTTCATCGGCTCCAACCTTACCCTCGAGCTTCAAAAACGCTTCCCAAAATGGGAAATCGTCGTCCTTGATGACTTTTCATCAGGAGACTTCAGGAACCTAATTGATTTCAAAGGGGAAATCATAACCGGCTCAATTACGGACAAAGACACTATTGATAAGCTCAGGAAAAGAAGTTTCAACGCCATATTCCACCAAGCAGCAAACGTAAACACAACGGACTCAGACCAAAGAAGAATGATGGAAATAAACTGCGAAGCCTTTAAGGATATCCTAAACATCGCAAGGGAGTCAAAAGCTCCGGTCATTTACGCTTCATCAGCAGCAGTATACGGGAACACTAAACCTCCAATGAAAGTAAACGGGGAAGTGAAACCGGAGAACATTTACGGGTTTTCGAAACTCTCTATGGACTACTATGCCTATAAGTTTATGGACGAAAACCCCGAAATCCCCGTAGTTGGCCTTAGGTATTTCAACGTTTACGGTCCAAGGGAACAGCACAAAGGGAAAATGGCCAGCATGATCCTCCAACTCACTGTTCAAATTCTTAAGGGAAAAAAACCAAGACTCTTTAAATGGGGAGAACAAAGAAGGGATTTTGTCCACGTTTTCGACTGCGTCGAGGCAAACATAAAAGCTTTTGAGTCAGGAAAAAGCGGCATAGTAAACGTAGGAACCGGAAAGGCAAGGAGCTTCAATGAAGTCGTTGAGCTGATAAAGAAAAGCCTCCAGGTTGAAGTAGAAGTTGAGTACTTCGACAACCCTTACGATTTTTACCAAAACTACACGGAAGCCGACCTAACAGAAACGGTAAAACTTCTTAACTGGCACCCCGGCATACAGATCGAGGAAGGCATCCCATCCTACGTAGAATGGATAAAGGAAAATGTCAATTGGGAGAAGCTACCCTATTAAAGTCCGGAGCCTCCGCTCCGGGCTATTCCACTATTTCTAATCCCGGTTAAATCGAGTTATTTTTATGGCCATGCTGACATAAACCAGCATTTCTTAAAAAGCTTTGATATACTGAAAGTGTAACCCTTTTGCGAGGACAAAATGAGAATATTCAGCCCGGTTTTCGGAAACGGGGAGTTCATTTCCGTCAAGTACACCTGCGACGGCATGGACATATCACCGCCGCTTTTATTCTTAGAAGTTCCGGAAAGCGTTAAAAGCTTTGCACTGCTGGTTGACGATCCCGATGCTCCCACGGGCGTTTTCACCCACTGGATTATCTACGACATACCCGGGGAATTTGAAGGACTACCGGAGGATATCCCTCCAGCTCCGGAACTTGAATACGGCATAAAACAGGGAGTAAACAGTTTCGGCCGAATCGGATACGGAGGCCCCTGCCCGCCCCCCGGAAAACCTCACAGGTACTTCTTCGTCCTGTTCGGGCTTGACGTCCCCAACCTCGGAATACCTGCCGGTGCCGACAAAGCAACGTTCCTTGAAGCCATAGAAGGACATGTTGTTGCCCAAGACGAGCTTGTAGGTCTATACGGCAGATAATAAATTTCTGGCCTATGGAAAACCTCTTTATACCCATAGGCGGCGGAAACGAAATAGGGGCAAGCTGTTACCTCTACATTGTCGGCGGAACAAGACTTATCATAGACTCCGGGATAAGGTTTGACAGGGAACCTTTCCCGGATTTTGATCTTTTAAAAAGCATAGCTTCCGAAGTAGATGCCATTCTGGTAACCCATGCCCATATTGATCACTGCGGAAGCATTCACGTGCTTTCAAACCTGTACCCGGAAGCTCCCATATACGCTACCAACGAAACTGTTCAGCTCCTCTCCCTGATGGTTGAAGACGCCATAAAGGTTAGACACATAAAGGAGAGGAACTCCCCCCAAGAGTGGAAGGAATACAAGCTTCTCGATAAAGCTCTAACAAAAGTTGAAAGGAGGGAGTTTTTTGATTCTATAAAGGTCGGTGACGTTGAAATACAGTTTTTTCCCTCAGGACATATAATGGGAGCTTCCTCAATAAAGATCTCCTACGATGATTCCTCGTCGCTCTTTCACACCGGAGACATCTCCCTTTCACCTCAGAGAACGGTCGGCAGAGCAGAAATACCGGATGAATCGGTAGATTTCCTCGTTTCCGAAAGCACCTACCTTTCAAGTAGCAGGAAAAAATCCAGAGAGGAAGCCGAGGAAGAATTCTTCTCAGCACTCAGGAACGTTTTTGAAAAAAAAGGAAAAGTCTTAATACCCGTTTTTGCTCTCGGAAGGGCACAGGAGATTATCTCCCTCATGACTGAGGGGATGAAAGAGGGCAAAATACCGCCTGTCACAGTGTATGTTGACGGACTTGCAAGAGAAGTCACCAATATTTACGAAAACTTCCTTCGCAGGAAGCTCTTTAATTTTTACGTTCAGCCTGCCCCGACTTACGAAGGAATTTCCTTTGAAGAAGCTTGCGAGGAAAATTTAAGGGAAGCCGACTGTATAATAGCAACCTCCGGAATGCTTATGGAAGGAACTCCTTCCTACATCTACGCCAAACTCCTCTCGAAAGACCCGAGAAGTGCCATACTCTTTAGCGGTTACTTGGTTGAGGAAAGCTTCGGTTACAGGTTGTTAAGGGAAAAGGAACTTCTAAAAAGCTTTAAGTGCAAAATCGAAAGCCATCACTTTTCCGCCCACTCAGACAGAAGCGAACTTCTCTCCATAGTAGAGAAGCTCTCTCCCCGGAAAAATGTCTTCATTCACGGCTTCCCGGGAGAAAACTTCAAAGACCACGCCTTTAACAGGGAGGTTGTAAGGTTTTGAGACTCTACCTCGGATATCCGGAATCTGCCCTTGGAGGGGAGTGTTTTAAGCTGAAAGATCTATTCCTCAAAGAGGTCTCTGTTGACTATACTTCAGTTCCGGTTGAGGTTAAGAAGAAGCTCCTTTCCCTCCTGGATAATTTGGAAAAGAAAAACTACCTCTTCATCGGAGAAGTCTTCTACGATGCCATTGACTTACTTGAGTTTGCCCTCTTCTCAGTAGAGAGCAGGGAAGTAGAAGAACTGTTACTACCCGGTTACTTGTACGGAAAATCTACCTACCTTGTAAGGAAGTTAATGAAAGAAACTTTCGGAAAAAGAGTTTCCGTCTACTACGACTTCAACCTCTTTTCCGAAAAGGAGATCGTTCTTAACATCGGATACACCAGAAGCTCCTTCTCAATAGGAGGAAAGTTCCTTGTAATTTTTCCACTCGGAGAGTTCCACGTAATAGACCTTTTAGGTAACTACCTGTTTAACAGATTTGTTTTTGAATCCGGATTATCAAACACCCAGTTAAGGAAAGAAGGAATAAGGGGAAAACTTCTTGACGACTGCAGGGCTCAAGCTGCCAGGATACTCTTCGGAAGAAGCAAATCCGTCATTATTGACGACTTTAACTACAAAAGAAGTGTTACTCCCGAGGAGATCTCCTCTGTCCTCTCCCCCATCATCGGGAGGGCAGTTTACGGAGATTGGGTAGAAAAAGCTTTTGACTTTTCAAGCCTGCTTGTTCTTTCCCTGTATAGGTATGAGGAGTTTTTCAGGGAAAGACCCAAAATTCTCTCAATTAACATCATCGGTCGGCTTACGTTCCCCTTCGAAGAAGCTCTTTCCAGAAACTTTCCAGTCAAGATTAGGAGGTTTAACGCCCAAACTATCACTTCTCTTCCAGTCAAAAACAAGAATTTTAAAATAACACTGAGAAACATTCCGGTAGGCAAGGACGTCTCCAGGTTTTCCATCAACTACGAAAAAGCCGACGATTCAACCCTTGAGACACTAAGGGCATTTTACCTTAAAAGAAACCTGAAGGGACTCTCCATAATAGAGGAGCTTTCTCAAAAAAAAATAAACAGCGAAGAGAAAGAGAAATTCATCTACGAGCTTATAAGTATTTTAAAAAGGTCTTCCTTTAGAACAAAAAAAGAAATTGCTTACATAAACTATGACCTTGCTGCACTAACAAAGCTGGAAATTCCAAAACATCTTTTTGCTAAAGTCCTCAGAGAAATAGAAGACAAAGCCTTTAACTGGCTTCTCCCCTTTGAAACCAAGATAAACATCCTCTATTTCTGCTACGAAAATGCAGAAAAACTAAGAGACACAAAGCTCGAAGTCTTTCCAGCGCTAATGCTTTCCTATATAAGAGATAAAAAAATTACCGAAGGTGAAAAGAACTTCATCAGAACAGTCGCCGAAGCGTTTTACGGTACACCAAGAAAATAGAAAATTGAAAGCTAAACCACACATACCAGCCTTTGCTTCTTTTCCGTTCTATTCTTAATAAAAACCTATCAGATAATGTAATCCTCCAAATTTGGACACCATTCGGTTACAGGAGAATTACAGCTGTTCTTTCAGCAAATAAAAAAAAGCGGGCTTAAAGCCCGCCTTTGAAATTTTTAGTTTACGCTTCCTCGGGCCTCTTAACGTCGTAGAGAATATCGTCCCATGGGTGCCTGTAGAGAGGCATGGCAAGGCGCTTCTCATCAAGGATGTGGCCGATAAATCCGATAGAACGGCCGAGGACAAAGAAGGCGTTAAACG
>Ga0256836_1000220_pt1 | contig 34539 bp, 27 predicted proteins | sample 4561380metaG_FD_185974 | JGI IMG/M metagenome (GOLD analysis project Ga0256836, IMG submission 185974) | Hydrothermal vent microbial communities from Guaymas Basin, Mexico - 4561-380 | ecosystem: Environmental > Aquatic > Marine > Hydrothermal vents | place: Mexico: Guaymas Basin | collected...
GTACATATGATTACATTAAAAATCAAACAGTGGGTACCCATCAACGATATAGAGCATGTTTCTACTAGTTGGCAAGTAAGTACATCACCAGATGAAAACAATGTTATAGATAGTGTTGATCAGAGTTCTGACTTTCTTACTATTTATTATAGTAATGTAACACCACCAGTTGGTATAGCTTATTATATTAGAGCTAAAAGATATTTTAATAATAATACCGATAGTGGTTGGAGTAGTTGGGTTCCTGTTATAGGTAAACCAGAAACTAATACACTTGTTATCAATATTGATATTTTAGTAGAGAGACCATTAGTCTTCATAGATGAAAATGAAATTAAAGATAATACTAAAGAAACTTTTACTATTAATACTAGTGAGTTTAAAAGTAACATAGATGGTCATCATCACACACATTGGATAATTCTTAATGGTAGAGATGAAGTAGTTTATGAATCACTTTATGATGAAACTAATTTAACTAGTATAACTATAAATAAAAACGATATTAAATTATTCAATATGGCTATGATTAAAATAGTAGTAATACATTGTACTGCTACAGATGTATGTAGTGAGAATGGTAGAATTAGTTTAAGTTTAAGTAATGATTTATTTAATTATGAAATAGTTAATAAAGATAATGATAGGGTTTATCCTAACAGTGACTACATAGTTAAATTAGAAAAGATAGATAGATATAAAAGTTATGGTGTTATAAATGTAAAACTATTAGAAGCTGTAAATGGTAATTTACTATATGAAAAAGATATAGATAAAAATGCTAATAGGTTTTTAATACCAGGACAATATTTAAAAGAGAATGAAAGTTATAGTTGTGTTATAACTAGTATATCTAGAGATGGTAGTATTTTAACTAATAGTATGTTAATAAAAACTATAGATCTTAATGAACGAGATGTAATAGATTTTAATTATAAATATGAATTGAAAAGTGAATACCTATATGATATGGGTAGTTTTAAAATGAGTAATTTTTTAGTTACACATGAGTGGTATAATAGAAACATACCTGTTATAATCAATGATGAATTTAAAATTTATGTTTATGATAATGTAGAAAAGAAATTAGTACCTGGTGATAATATAAGTAATGTTAATTTATATAGTAACAAAGATAATATATTTATTAAACTATTAGGTAATAATAATCTAGTTATAGACAGTGTTAATGATAGTGGTAATCCTATATTCGATGTATATGAATATGACCCATATACTAATACTGTACAGTACCTACATGGTATAGTTAGAGATGATGAAGATATTAGTTTAGGTAAAACTAATGGATTAGTTATGGTTAGTATAGATGAAGCGGTATATATACCTGTAGGTAAAAGTGTTATTAAGAAAGTTAATTTTACTACTAAAGAGATAACTACACTAACTAATATACCTATGAATAATTTAGGTAATGCTACATTATTAAACACACATGAAGGTAGAGTAGTTGTTATTGGTGGTAGTGATGATTTAACTAAAATTTATTATATAAAAGAAAATTTATGGTTAGATGGATTAAGAACACCTATACCTTTTAGAGATAGTGATTTACAAAAAGTAGATTTGAATAATGGTGATAGTGTTATATTTAAAACTAATTATGTAGATAATAATAACTTCTTACATTATGACATTAGTGAAGGTACTTTAAAAGAAATAGTTAATCCTTTATCTAATAACGCTGAACCAGATAGTTTAATAAAACTAAAAACTGGTAATGTATTAAGAAAAGTATCTGATCCTGATAGTGAAACAGATAAAATAATAGTCATGTATTAAATTTTCATTTTAATTGAGAGTCTTATATTCTAAGATGATCATGCATGATCTATTAAATAGACAAAGGTATGTTAACCTAAAATAACAAAATAAAAAAATTAAGGAATTTAAAATGGCAACATTGATCAAAAATGCCTCTCCGCAAAATATCCCATTAGGTACTAATGATTTAAGTACTAGAGTTATTAAACCAGGTCCATTAAAGATACCACAACATTTGCTAAAATCATTTATTTTTGCACAACGTGGTCCTACTACGCCAGAACCAACAGAAGCTGGTGCTATGTTATTAATGTATGGTGTTAATACTTTTAATATTAATAAAAAATATTATAATCACGCTACAAGATTTTTATCAGCAGCAGCTGCTCATAGTGTAGTTATGCCACAGCGTGTTGTTCCTGACGATGCTAATGATGAATCTAATATCATTATCTATGTAGATATCGTTGAAGACGATGTTCCTAACTATAAAAGAACATCTATAGGTGATTACGTATTGGATGCTAATGGTGATCCAGAAGTAGATAGTGACACACCTACTATTAGAGGACATAGAGTAAACGTAGTTAGTGAAGTTATGACTGCTGAAAATTATGTATTCGGTACAGCTGTTTCTAAAGCTGGTAACATGACTGGTCATGATGCTGATGGTAATGAAGTAACATCAACTATGTATCCTGTTATTGAATTAAAAGCAGCACATAAAGGTGAGTACTATAATAACATTGGTATCGCTATAGAAAAAATGTATAGTGATGAAATCGATAGCAGAATTTTAGAAACTAATAAAGCTTTACCATATAAACTTTCTTTATTCAATAGAGAAGATTCTGAATCTACTCCTGTAAGAAACTTTTCTTTATATGGTGAACCATCTGTAATGTTCTCTTTTAAAGAAAAAGCTATTAACCCACTTACTGAAGCTAGATATGATTTTGAAACAGTATTTAATAATAATTGGTTCAACGAGAAAAATCCATTATTACCACTTAAATATTATGACTATCAAGGTTATAAAGTTTATAACGATAATTTAGAAATAGTTCAAGAACTTATTATGGCTAATGAAGCAGAACATGTTACTACTACAGAACAAGTTTGGGCTGATGGTTTAACTGCTTCTACTTCAAGCTGGTTTGATTTTAATAAAGCTGATGCTGAATTATTGGCTGATAAAGATGAATACTATCTTCTAGATTTATTTACTGGTATTTCTAGTAAAAATGTACACTATTTCTCATTAGTTATTGATAAATCAGTTACTTTAGCTGCAGGACAAAAAACTGTTACATTTAGTTCTAACACACCAGTATTCTTAGGTGGTGGTTCAGATGGTACTCTAAGTAACGAAATGTTTGAAACATTGGTTAAAAGAGAAATGGCTAAGTATTTAGATGCTGATAGTGAAGTTATGGATTTAGCTATTAATGTTGAGTCTGTTATGTATGATAGTGGATTTACATTAGAAACTAAAAAAGAACTTTGTAACTTTATTGCTGTTAGAAAAGATACCGCAGTAGTACTTGGTACACATGATGCTAGTCTTGGTGAAAAATCATTACCACTTAGTGATGAAAGAGCTATAGCTGTAGCACTTAAAACTAGACTTAGATTAACTCCTGAATCTGTTTATTACGGAACATCAGTAGCTAGAGGATTAGTAGTTGCAGGTTCTGGTAAAATGCCTGATAACAGTACTAAAGATGAAATTCCTAATACATATAGTATTTTAATTAAAAGTGCTAGAATGATGGGTGCTGGTAATGGTAAATGGAAAGCTGCTGAAGTATTTGATAAAGCTCCTAAATCTATAATTACTGAACTTGTTGATATTAAACCAGGATTTATTCCTGCTGGTATTAAACCAGTATTATGGAATGATGGTATTGTATGGGCTCAACCATATGATAGAAGACAATATCATTTCCCGGCTATCCAAACTATTTATGATAATGATACATCTGTATTAAATAGCTGGTTCACTGTTATGGCTATTGCTACATTGAATAAAATTGCTGACTGGACTTGGAGAAACTTTACAGGTGATGTAAGTCTTAGTAAAGCAGAATTTGCAGAGTCTATCGTTAACTTTGTTAATTTAAATATTAAAGATAGATTTGCTGGTATGTTTGTGATCATTCCTGAAGTAGTGTTTACAGATGCTGATGAGCAACGTGGTTATAGCTGGAATTTGATTTTAAAAATCTATGCTAACAATATGCGTACAGTTCAAACAGTTACTATTGAAGCACACCGTATGAGTGATTTAGACTAACTGTAGCGATTTAAAAAGTTAAATTTTAAGGATCAATATATGCTGCTTAGCAGATAATGACAAACATATATTGATTCTGTATAGAAATAAAAAAATAAGGAAATTATTATGGCTAGAATTAAAGAAGCTGTTTTAGATAAAGAAAAATTATATGCCGGTAATGTAGCTCCTGCATCTAATTTAATTTATGGTGGTCAACAAGGTTATATGCCTCGTATTGGTACTGTTGCTGAAGATGGTAAAGTATATGAAGAATGGATATCTAACCATGCATACGTAAGTAAAAATATTATTCCTGTAGTCATTAGAACACCTAAGTTTTTTGAACTTATGGATGATACTGAAATGTGGATTTCTACATTTAAAGCACTTATTGAACTACACCCACAAGCAATCACAGGACTAACTTCAGGTTTAACTGTAGAGTTTGATGAACACGCTGTAGGTGGTGGTGGTGAAATGCAAGAAGAACTAACTGATGTTAAGAGAGCTAGAAGCACACTTAATATCACTTACAAAGAGAAAGCTAATAAAGCTATCACTAAGTTCTTCGATATTTATATCAGATATGGTATGATGGATCCTGATACTAAAAAACCATTAGTTGCTAATATTATGGAAAATATAGATACTGTTGGTGGTATTTATACTCCTGATTTCTATACAGCAACTGTATTGTTTATAGAACCAGACACTACACAAAAAGTAGCTGTAGATGCTTGGTTAAGAACTAATATGGCTCCTAAAAGTAATGGTGAAAGAACTGGTAAAAGAGATATGAAAACTGCAGGTGAAGCTCCTGAGTTAAGTATTGATTGGACTGGTATTACTATGAATAATGAAGCTGTTATCAAATTAGCTCAGACTACTTTAAATAATATGTCAGTATTAAGTAAAGTACCTGATGTTGATATGATTCCACCTGTTAATGAAGATAAACCAGATGCTAACGTAGAAGCTAGTAAAGTTGGGTATAACGAATAACAAAGAAAAAAATATACATAGTAGCATATTAGCTACTATGTATATGCTATATTGTATTATGACAAAAGTGATTCTGTCATTGCAGCAGTTAGTTCTCTAACTTTAGTTTTAGAAACTTTAGTAAGAGGATCAGTTACAGCTACTTTAAGAGTAGATTTAGTTACCTCTGAACCATCAGTAGGGTTTCTGAATGTTTGTGCTCTGTTAGCTGCTACAGTTACACTACCACGCTTAGAAACACCATATGGATATTCTACAACTACTTTGTCTACAGATTTATCAGAACTCATAATGTCTGTTGCTTGTTTAGAAGCTGCTACTGTTGCTTCTTCGATATACTCAGACGCGTGATCGAAAACTTCTTTAATAGTTTTCTTACTTAGTTCTGTACCTTCATAAAACGCATTTTCATCAGTATATTTTACTGTTGCGATACCATTTGCTTTTTCTACTTCGAATTTACTTTCATCGATAATTGCCATTTTTAACTCCTTAAGGTTGATTTATTGTTAGCTTGGCTGCTAACTATTTACGAGTAGGTTATCTAATATTAGTGATCACTAACCTTATCTCTACTTAAATGATATATGTTTAATTTTTGTTCCAATCAATATTTAATTGTGTATTTTTTGAATAACATATAAGGAGTTCATTATGGCTATAGTTCCAAACAGGTTAGATATAACAACTGTTACTAAGTTGAACAAAGTAGATTTTGAAGATAAAAAAGATGAGATATCAGTAACATCACCTAGTAAACAACAAGTAGGTCCTACTGTAGAGGCTGCTAAAGCTATGGTTAATAATGAACAACCTAAACATGGTATAGTTAGTACTGAAGCTAATAGCATGTTCAATGGTGATAAAATAGTACCTGCTAATAAAAAAATAAAAAAGAGTAAGAATAGTCTTAGTAAAACAGATGATTTAACTTTTAGTATAAGTGATGTTTTAAAGAAAAAAGGTAGACAAGATAATATTTTTGAACTAACTCCAGCTAGTGATAAAAAATTAGATAATATGATATCTATTAAACTAAAAGATGCTAAGAAAAAATATCCTAACTTAAATACTAATGATATAAGTAAAGATGTTAAATCTAATGTACATAAAAGATTAAATAGTATGATTAGTGATACTATAAAAAGTAAGAAAAATCTTATAGGTAGTCTAAAAGATTGTTTTAGTATGAATGATCTAAATCTATCTTTTAACTTAGAAAATTTAATAGATCTTTCTATATTAGATAGCATAGATTGTGCTGGTATAGATAAATTTATTATGGGTATGGGTGATATAGGTAAAGGTATAGCTACTTTAGCAAAATCTATGATAACACCTAATAGCAGTAAAACCGTTGATAAATTATTATATAGTAAAATATTGAAAGAATCCATAAACGAACCTGGTGCTTTAATAAAAGCTAATACTAGTACTAAAGGTACTATTACTAAAGTATTAGAAAATTTATCTAATAGTAATTATAAAAGTAATAGTAATAAAAGTGTAACCAAAGATCTTTATAGTAGTTTGGATATTTATGACCCTAATTGGAAAAAAGATGATCTAGGTGAGGTTAATTATTTTAAAGTAAAAAATAATGATTTTATAATAGGTAATGCTGTTAATTATAATGAAAATAAATTTACTATGCCAACTACACCCACTAATGAAGTTAATACTGTATTAGATGAAAGTCTCTCTATAGCTGTAATCAACGCATAGAGGTACCTAGAAGACACGAACTATATCTAGATGAAGAAATACTCAAGATGATACTATAGATGCCTTATAAGGCATCTATAGTATATTTTAAATTATTATATCTAATTACGTTGAAAACCATCAGTTGAAACTGCTGAATAAGCAGCAGCAGCTCCTAATAATGGTCTTAACTCTTGTCCTGCAGCTAAACCTAAACTAGCTATACTTAAAGTTTGTTCGTATGACATAACTTGTCTTGATAATCTTAATTTTGCTTTTGGTATAGCGTACTTACTAGTTAATAAATCTCTACTAGCTATAGTTGCTATGTAATCTGCAAATTTAGTATCATCTTGTAATTCTGGTGAAAACACATTGAATATACTAGAACTAACAGGAGCACTCATAACTTCACTAAAGTCAGTTACTGTAAAACTAACGTCTAAAGCTAATGCTTGTTTGTATTTATTAAAAGGTAGATTAGATGTACCTCTTGTTATAGTTAATGATGTTATCATTCCTAACTTAATATTTTGTTTACCTTTATTAAAAAGACTACATAAGAATGGTGAGGTATAACTAGCTCTACCAGTAGCTTGTGGTAATGCACCAGCTAATAACATAGCTAAAGGTATATATATGTTTTGTAATTGAGAAAAAGCATTACCATAAGGAGATATTAATTGTATCGAATAGTTAATTTGTGGAAAACTAACACTACTATCTTCCCATTTTTTAGGTATATCTATATAACCACCACCTAGTAATGATTGTAAGACATTACTAGCGCCAAATGTTACAGAGTCTAAAGCACCAAATAAAACATCTTTAGCATAACCTACAGCGTCTTTTATAGTATCACCTAATACATTACCACCACTCATAGAGAATTTAACATCTCTACTTTTTTGTGCTATTGATTTTAATGTTCCTTTAGTACTAATTTCACCTGTACTATTAGTAAAACTTTCAGATATACTTCCAGAATAATCTACTTTAAATGTAGCAAATGCACCACCATCTCTAACACTAGCATCTAATGCTTTAGCGAATTTCATTATTTCACTAGTATCCTTGGTGTTTTTATAACGACCTTCATTATCTTTAAGTAATCTACTTTTTTTAACATCATCATTAGTTAATTCTTTTTTACTTTCAGGTAAAGGTGTGTCTGTATTAACAGATGCATCATATTCAACTTCTTCTGAAAAAGGCATATCTGGATCTCTTGTAAAAAGTTTTACAAAATTTTCAAATGATACTTGTGAGTTTATAGCTGATACTAAATCACTACCAGGACCACCATCTTCACTAGTAGCATATTTTCTTTTAAGATATCCAGCTAAACCATCTACTTTAGGTTGTTTACTTTCAAAAAGTTCTCTATCTTTTAATAGTTGTCTATTTGCTAGTGTTTGTGCTCTAGTAGCTATAGCGAATACATCTATATAGTTATTATCACCTATAACATTAGGCATTATCTCTTTTATAGTATCTAAATGTTCTTGGTTTATTTTATACCTAGTACCTATTTTATTAGATTCAGCAGTATTAGTCATTAGTTCAGGTATAAGTATACCCATTTCAGTAGCCATTTGTGTAACTATAGTATTTACACAACCCCAATATGTATGCATAGTTTCTTCTAAATAATAATAATTAAAAGCACCATGGCCAGTTATTAAACCAACTATTGCTTTAGTAAACCATATACTTATTGTTATGATAGGAAAAGCTACTAACATAGCTATACCGCCTCCTAGTTGTCCCAATCTATATCCAACAGGTGATCTGCCAGTATTAGCGACAACACTATCTACATAATCTACGCTTTTAGTAAAAAAATCAAATAATGAATTAAACCTAGGTATGCCGAAAGACATATACACTAACTCAGATGGATCATCTATAGCTTCAGAGTAATATCTACCCATACCAAAGTCACCTGTTCTATCGTTAATAGTAACTTTTTTACGTAAACTATTTCTACCAGGTATTCGTATATCAGCGTATCTAGTAAATTGTGGTCTAGGATTAATAGCAATATGTCCACCTAAACTAGTGTCTGTAAATTTATTATCAGCAGTTGACCAATATCTATATTTAGCATCAACATCTAATAAATCATTATCAGGAACCATAAACATATGTTTTACCCATTCACTATCTATAATGGTTACATCGTCTAAAACAGTTGATTCTATATCACTATTTTTGAATATACTCTCAATCATTAATTTCTCCTTACATTCAAAAAACTAGATACCAGCAACATTTGTTGCTGATACCTATTAAATGTTGCCCCATTCTTTTAAAAAATCATCATTTTTATTATTAGTTTCATGTTTAAAATTATTTATAAGTTCTTTAACGATTTCACGTTCATCACCAGACTCTAAACTACAATTAAAACATTCATTAATATCATCATTAGGATTACTAATATCTTCAAGATCTAATGTAGTTATGTCTTTAGATTCTATACCTAATTTAGTCCATTTGTTAGCAGCTTTTATACCTGGTTCAGTTACCCAATCCCATGTAATAACTTGACCTATTCTTTTAACAACTACACCATTAACTACATTATTTTTAGTAAAACTTCTAATAGAAAAAGCTACATTAACATCAGGATTTTCTAAATCTCTTTCTAAAGCATCAGCATGTGGTCCTGATGGTTTAATCCAACCACTCACCATAACTATTTTACTACCATCACCAAAACCACTGTCTTGATCAGTTTCTTCTAATATAATATCTCTAATATGAACACAAACATTACGTTCATCTATTCTCATATTTCTAGCAAAAAATTGTTCTCTAGACATACCTTGTTCTAGTTTAGGATGACCAACTTCACCTTTTAAATATCCAGCTTTCAATCTACGCATTAACACACTACTATCTTTAGTAAAAAGATCTTCTACTGATTTATCTAATATATAGAATTCATTAGCTGAATTGAATATATTCAAAGCGCCAAGAGTTACATAATAATATCCTCTATCATCTTTTTTTAAATCAGCATTTTGTGTACTAGCTTTTATTGTTGTAAATGCTACTTTTTTACCCATTTTTATGCCTTTATAATTTCTTCAATATTTGTAGATTCTAAACTTTTATCTACTAATGATGTAACTACACCATCTGAAAAATAACTCCCAACTAATTTACTAGTTGTGTTATCGAATACATGGAATTGATTATTTAATCCCTTATATACTGGTGATTTAGTCATTTTACTTAATCTATAATAAAGATCTTGTTGATCAGGATCTCTAGCTAAAATAGATGATAATATTTCCAATGTTATAGGATTACTTCCAATATCTCTACCAGTGTATTCTTTAGATTTAACCATTAAATCACCTAAATCTTCATATTCCATATAAAATGGAATATTTCCACCCATAATAAAATAGTTAAACATACTATACAATAACCCATCATCTTCCACTAAATCATTAGTGGTGAATAAAGAATCACCTTCTTCATAAATAGCCATAATATACGTATCACCATTTATATCGATATTCTCTATACTACTAGGTGTTAAGACTGTTGAGATAGGGATATTTATAACTGAATAATTATCTTCAGTATCAAGTATAGCATAAACTGAAACAGTCTTGATAGTATCAGTTATAAAAGCTAGTCCACTCTGTACATATTTTTCAGGTATTAATATACTAAGTTTTTTATTAGCTATAGTTAATTTATTTTTTACAGTTATTTTTTTATCTATAGCTACACTATTTCTTTTTAATTTTGTTATATCAAGACTTTCCAATTTTATTTCCTTATTAACGTACTACTAATTGTTGTGATATGTAATCTACAATTAAATTTAAAGTAGCTAGTGATGCAGCTTCTTTATTAGATAATTTATCATCTAGTTCTTTATATTTTAACATAGAAGATAAAAAGTTATAATAATTAGATTCTACCATTATTATATAACAAAGTATATATGCAGCATTCTCATCTATATCTACTAAACTACTATGATCTAATTCATCAACATAATCTTTAACATCTAAACTAATCTCATCAATATCCCCAGATATATATTTTTTAGAAGATTCAGGAATCTCTTTAAATAATAATGGAATAGCAAATTCATAAGCTAGTCTATAATTAGCTTTGTGCTCTATAGACATACTGATATTAGTTAGTCTAACTTTTTGCTCCCATGCATTTAAATAACTCTGTGCATTAATTAAGATATCATTAAGCATTAAACTATTAACACCAGAAGGTCCTTTAATCATCAGTCCTAATAATACTTCTACTCGTTGTTCTTTAAGAAATTTATTATATACAGGTTTAACAACAGTAACTGTGTTATCAAATATCTTAATAACTAATCTATCTGATTTTACATAATCATTAAAAGTTCTAGTTAAAATAGCTATATCTGCTACTAGTGTAGTATAAAAATTTCTCATAACTTTAGTATAAGTACTCTCATCAACACTAACACCATCTGGTATATTATTTTTTAAATTAGTAATAAGTGCAAATAATAATGCTACATCATCAATCTTGTTTAAATCACTATATGGTAAGTTAGCTATATTATCATTACTACCAGAAACATTTAAAAGATATTTTTCCCAAATATTCTTTAAATCATCATCACTATATTTAGATAGTAGTTCATCGATATACATTTGTTCTGTCTGTGACGATACCTTAAAATATGATCTAATGTTATCTGTTGGTACAGGGATAACCACGTTAGAAATAGGTAATTCAACATAACTAGCGTTTTGATGTATAACATCCTTCTTAATAAGTTCTTTAATATAATCAGGAATATCTACAGCAACTACTTTATATTTATGTAAAGGATTTTCAGGTTTTTTATCTTCTAATATTTTATTTACAGCATCTTTATAAGCTATGTATAGTGGTGTAAATACATTTCTATATAACCCAATTTCATTACTTATTTTATCTGCTACTTTATTAACTAAAATATTAACTTCATCTACACTATGATCTTTAATAAGTTTAAGAACACTGTTAGTAGAAGGTTCTACAATCTTACCTTTAGAAGCTAGTTCACTAGCTAATAATTCTACAATATCATTCATCACATACTCCCTATTTCAATAATTTATTTTTAAGTCTATCACCAATTATAACAGAAACATTTTCATAAAATGAATCTATCTCATTAGCTGTTTTTGGTCTATGCAGTATATCATCATTTTTATATACAACTCTATCTAATACTTTTTCTATAACTTTAAATGCTGTTCCTAAAACTTTTTTATTAACAGTTTTAACGTTATCATTTTCTAATTCAGTTTTGATAATCACAATTTGATCCTTTAAATTTTTTAACTATAACTAGCTATTATTCAACAAAATAGCTAGTTATGTAGATTACTTGTTATATAGCTTGATAGCTTCTTTACCTACTAGTTCTAAAACTTTACTAGTAGTACCTATAGCTGTAAATGAATTAACAATCCTAGCACTAATACTTTGTAATGAAAACAGTATATCGATTTCATCATTAGAACCAGTTGCAACAGGTGAAGTTTCTAATACATTACCAATTGTAGATTTAAGTTGATTACTAATGATTACTTTATCACCAGTACCCATATTTTCTTTTACTATTAAATAAATTTTTATAACTATTTTACCAACAGTTAATTTATTACCATCGATACTATAACTAGAGTCAACTTTACCACTATAACCATATTTAGATTTTAGTTTTTTATCACTCTCTTCAATTAGTTTACTAATAGTTTTAGACATACCATGTTCTTCATCTGTATTATAGAATATTTCTATATCATCAACAACACCCTTATACTTACTTTTAGGAGAAGAATTTTTTAATTCTTTAAGTATTTCTAATGTTTTAGAATCTATATTCTTCATAGCGCTAACACTATGATCTATTATAGTAAACAATTTATCATCGGCATCTAATTTATCACCAACCTTAACTAAATTTTCTATATCGTCAATACTATCTAAAACAAATGTTCTAATCTTAGTAACTTCGATACCCATCTTTTTAGAAATCTTATTAGTTATAACACATGAGTCCTCATACGTTTCTATATCTTCGAATAATGTAATATTTAAAGATGCAGCAGTTTTATAAAGAACTCTTTTAGGATTAAAGATATCTTTTTCGAAAAATAATGGATCATATATTAATGTATCACCAGCTTTTACTTTATCACCTTTTTTAACATTAGAAATTTGTTTATGTGTATAAGCACTACCAGCTTCTTCTTTAGAAGTCCATTTCATAATCTTATAAGTTTCTTTTTTATCCTTATAAGCAACAGTAACTGTTGTTGGTGTTACATTAGTAACAGTACCATCGTCTAAAGCAACTACAGCAAATTTAGGATCACATCTTTTAGCTAAGACATTCTCATAACCTGTTCTAACATAAGGTACTTCAGAATTAAGTATAGGGATAACATGTGAAGACATGATATTTGTAAAGTTAGCTCTCTTTGGATCATCGTGAGTGTTCATAGGCGCTAATAACCCAGCTGTAGATAATAATGACCCAGTACCATCTTTTTTAAAATCATAATCATCAACCATACCTCTAACATTTTTAAGTTTAGGTGCTGCTGTTAAATATGCAGATATACCAACATCACCACTATCCTTAGTAGCTTCTGAGAATATACCTATTTCAGATGGGTCTATGCTTCTAGTATCTTTTGTAAACGTATCTTTATTCCTACCGAACATACCTGTACTAACAACATCTTCATATTGTTTAATCATAGATACAGGATTTAAATCATCCACTAATACAGTAGAACTATCATCTTGTATTTTACTAAGAACACTATATGGGCTTATGTTTATTTTACTTTTACCAAAAAAACTTTTATTCATATGTATTCTGTTAGCTACAACTAGTTCACTGTATAACATACCAGGTATTCTTTCATAACCTTTAATCAACATATCCTGTACATTATTAGGATTTTTATAATTATCATCAATAAGCAATTCACTACTTCTGATTAATAATCCTTTAAAGGTAACAGGTTCATTAATTTCTTTTAATATTTCAGCACTTATAGGGTCAACATACATATTTTCTAAAAGTTTTATTTCATTTATATAACTAATAGATAAACCTAATTCATTAAACAATAAATTAAAATCATCTTTATTATTTAAAATACTAAGCTTTATATTTTTAATAGTGTTCTTAATAGAATTTAAACCAGCTATAATAATATCACTAAGACCATGATCTTTCTCTATAACTAATTTATAATCTTTAAATTTAACTACAAAATGCTCATCACCTATAGTTACTCGTTTACCAGACTCTACTTTCTCATATTTAGTTTTAAGTAATTTAAATAAGTTATCTAAACCTAAATAAAAACTTAGTATAACAACAACAGGTATATATGTTTTGAATATTTTAACATTAGTAAACTCTACTGGTAATTTATCAGTATCTAATTTAAGAACTTCATATATGTCACCTATAGATTTATCTTTAATATAAAGTATACCTTTATTATCCATTAATATAGGTTCTTTACCTTTTTTACCTACTAAAGTTTTCTTACCTTCAATTTTTTTAAGATCTATATCTTTTAAGATACTATCTCTTTTCTTATAGTTAAAATTAAAATAGTAACCATCTAAAGTAACAACTTCTTGAATATATCTAGCGAATACACTATATGTGTATGGTACCACAATATCTTGTAAATCATTAGGTAAAATAGAAATACTTTTTATTTCACCATTACTAAACATCTTAACTAAATTATTTTTAATATAAAAACCTAAATCATCTTTTTTATAAGTAGCTTTAGTTATATTAACTTTACCATAATACGTAGATAACGCTACTCTATTAAAAGTAATCTTTTTTATAGGTAGATCAACTTTCTGTTTACGTATTTTATAAGTGTTTTTAGATAATGTAAATGTACCATTTTTATCTATAACAGGTAGTTTAAATGAAATCTTACTAGTAGAACCATCTAGAAGTTTCATATTGATTGTATGTACTTCCATACCACCTAATATGGATTTGGTTTCTTCTACTTTGTAATCATCTATAATGATACCATTATTTTGTAAACTATAGATAACATTAGCTATGTCTTTTTTATATACTTTTTCTATATATTTTTTATCATACACATTAAGTATATCTTTATTCATAGATTTATCTATTACAGATACATCGTCAGGTAGTTTTATTTCATCATCACTTATAGTTAAATCTTCTTTTTCTATAGTTAAAAGTTCTTTTAAAGTAACTTTACCCATACCAGGTATATCTATTTTAACATTCTTTTGTTTATCTAGACTTTCTTTTAAACTATTATATTTAGCAGTAGTTATTAGTTTATTACTTTTAAGCATTTCTAACCTACTTAGATTGTCACTATACCCATCATGTGTATCTTTAAGAACTTCGTCTACTGTTTTATATTCTTTAGTTAATAAAGTTGCTTTTTCTAATTCACTATCAGAAATATTATCATTAACTATTTTTTCTATATTGTTCTCTTCATCAACATCATCAAGATTATTATCTATTAATTTATCTAAATCATGTTTCTCATCATCTTCTAACTGATAATCATTAGAGACCATATTGTTATTTAATTCAACTTCAACATTTTTAGTATTAAGTAATTTATTAATATAAATAAAAAACATTTTTTTAAGAGTATCAGTTTTTACTTTATTTAATTTAGTTATAACATTAGGTCTATCTTCTGATAACGACATAAGTGTTCTCATATTTAAAAAACTAACATTACCATTAATATTAAACATAAGTGTTATATTATAATACTCTTCTTCTGGTATGATATCGAATATACTTTTTTCATTAGAAAGTAATCTCCATAGTTCTAAAATTATTAAATGTTTATAACTATTAAAATGGTCTAAACCTATTTTAGTTAATTCTTTAACATATTTATCTAATATCATTCTAGATGGTATATTTTCTGGTACATCTATTAAAATAAATTTATTTCTATTATTACCAACTATATCATTAGTATTATAGCTAAGTAATGTTTTAAAATTATTATAAAACTTATAGTAATCATTCATAGGATCTATAGCGTATTTATAAACACTATTCAATACACCATAATTAAAAATTAAAGTTTTAGTACTAGGTACTTTTATTTTTTTAGTACCAGGTTTGTAGAATTTAAAACTAGGAGCGTTTTTTCTAAGTTCTTTCATTAGTTTAGTTACACTAAATGGTTTTAAGGTTACTTTACCTTTTATATCAGTATGTTTATATTCAGTAACAGTAATTACACTAGGTGTTTTTAAGTTACTTAAATAACCATACTCTTTTTTAATAGGAACAACTATATCGCTAACCATAGTCCAGTGTAACATAGTGTTAATAGGAAAATTAAAACTATCATTTTTTACAACAGGTGGATCTATTAAATCCCCTGCTCTACGTACACCAAATTTTTTATAAAATGCATTAAAAATCATCAATATCTCCAGTATTATTTAATTCTACTATAGGTATGTCGCTACCTATTTCATAATAGACATTAATATATAAATATTTTAAATGTTTAGGAATACGCCACACCATATTGTTGTATGCTATCCTATCTTTATACTTATATACATCACCATCGTCTAATGTACCTATAACATAACCTACGTCTACTACATCTCTATATTTAGTATATTTAGATCTATATTTCGAATTTTTTGTTAACTCTATTTTCATTATTTCTCTACTAAGTGTTTGATTGTTAAGTCTAAAGGTGTTGTGTATGAACTATATATTAGTTTACCATCAGGCCCTATATAATATTTTTTACTATTTAATAATTCATTAATTTCATTTATACTTTCTTCAGTATATAATATATTAAAAGAAACTGTATCCGTATTGTTCAGTATAGATCGTTACTCTATACCCGCAGCATGACCTGCATCGCTACATCTTTCGCTAGGAGTACTCTGTACTCATGTAGACCAGACTATATCAATATCTTATAAAAACCATATTTATAAGATACTAAGCATTTCGAACTCACTTGAGTCCTACACGGTGATCAATCCGTTAGTCGTTGAACACACACCATGATTCACATATTATAATATGTTCATTTTAGGTGCTTCGCTGCGTCGGTTGTCCATTACAGATAGTGATCTTTCATAACTATATCTACTGTTGGTTAGACAGTCTAGTTATAATAAGATATATATCTGTTGGTAACTTAATACCATACAATAAGGTTTTTACTATGTTCACCACTTCCATTACTGGGATGAATATCATATTCTATTTCTAGATATGAGTAGTACTTATTGTCTTTAGGAGTTCCCCGCAATTAGCTTAGTTGTCATATGTATATCACTATACATACGGGCTATAACGCCGTTTATTGTAATAAAAGGTAATTGTTTATGGTAATTTCTTTATTTATAGCATCAGTAACAGTTTTTTTACTTACATTTAAAAATTTTGCTACTTCTCTAATACTATTAAAAGATTGTTTGTTATTGGTTGTTAAGTTAAGTAAAGTTATATTTTGGTTTTTATTCATAGGTATTATAAGATCTAGCCAAGGTTCACCTTCAATATTAAATCTCCATCCATTATATTGGTATCTACCATTACTATAAATAGATTTTTGTACAGAGGATTTACTAACACCAGTTAATCTAGATAACTCTTTTCTATTATCAGTAACTATTTTTTTGTTAGTTATAATATTCCAAGCTATGTACTTAGTGTCTTTAGCATACTGGTCTAATTCTATAACTTGTATAGATCTATTAGGGTATTTCTTTTTAAATACTTTAACAGCCTTAGGTATACTATCACCTACTTTTTTACCATTAAAATATTTATTTAAGAATTCTGGTAAACTACCAGTGTACTCTTTAGAACCATCTTCTTTAGTTACTTCTATAAGAACTTTTTGATTTCTAGTTATGATGAAGTCTTTATCTTTGTAATACCAAGGTGTATCATCACCCTCTACACGTACTTCAAAACTACCTCTTTTACCAGTTAATAAAAACTGTTCAGTTAGTCTAGTGCTACGAGTATTGATTCTAGATCTACCTACGTAATTACATGCTTCTGTTAATGAAGGTAATTTAATTATTTCATCAGTATCTATATTTCTAAGAGTTACAGGTATGTTGTCTGTTCTTAAATTAGTTCTTACAGCATGTTTATTATTATCTAATACATCAACCCATTCTAAATTAGTATAATGGAATATATACTTCTTACCATTGATATGGTTAACTATAGGATTATCACCATAGTTATTATCAGGAGCGTTAACCCAAGCTAGAGCTACTAATCTATGTATAGGAACTTTTGTATATCTAGATAAATAATTATCGATTAAATCATAATGTACATATCTATTATATTGTTTTGGTTTTTCAATATTTGGTAATTTTTTATATTTACCAAGTTTAACATTATATAAAACACCAAGTTCATTTATAGCATACATAGGATATCTAGCTAATAATCTAAATGGATAAATTTCTTTTTTATGTGTATCAACAGAAACAGGCTCTTTAAATGTAATGATATAATCATCTCTAAAGAGTTTAGTATTTTCTTTTTTAATACGCTGACATTGAATGTTGAATATTTGATCTTGATACCCGATAGGTAACTCTTTAACATACAGACTAATTATATATAACCATTCTAACTTAACTTTCCCAACTAGTCCATACAGACTAATTGTAACATTATCATTATCTAGTATAACACCAGATAACTCTTTACCATCTTTCATAGACAACTTATAATCATCAGAGATTAAATACTTGTCATTCCCAATCACTTTTATTACGTTATTCATAATTTACCTTTTATATGTATTTTCTCATATAATAGGTATTCGTACAAATATTATAAACTGCGCGCACAAAACCATCAAAATCACCACCCAAGTTAGCAATATGTTGCACTGCCGGGCTTAGACTATTGTAGTATTTTTCGTTTAATATAGGGTATTCATAAACAGTTTTAGTATTACCAGTATTACCATTTTCATTAAGTATGACTGTTCTACTATTTACTGTTGTTTTTACATAAGGTATACTGGGGTATATACCACCTACCCCTGTGATAGGATATCTGGTTAAATAACCAGGATATTTATCCCTAACATCGTATATGGCTAGATAAAATAACTCACCATAAGTTATAGGTCTTAAATATTTTTTATTTAAACCTTCTCTTAAATTAGCTGTGTTATAAACTAACTCTATATTTTTACCATCATCGTATATTAACATTAAATAATGATCGTCTATGGTAATAGGTTTTGACCTGTAAGCATCTTGACCCATTTTAGAAATAGTGCTATCTAGTCCTTCATCAGATATCCATTTATCTCTAGTAGATACATTAATAGTTATATGTTCAGTTTCCATAGTTTTATTATTAACTAAAATAGCTACATTATTTTCACTATTAAAAATTCTATTAGTGAATTTATTCATAACATGATATTTAGTAATAGGATTGATAGCTTCTATGTATTGATATAACCCTATAATAGTATTATTGAAACCTACTTTATTTTCACTATTTAAATCTTCTGTAGTTATAGATAACGAAGTAATAACATTCCTAGTACCATGAACTATAGCTCTCTTAGTCCATTTACCTTGTAAGAACTTCTTTTTACCCTTTAAAAGATTTTCATAATACTCATATATTTCTAAAGTAATATTTTGTATTTTTATTCTTATAGCATCATACATATCTAAATTATCTTTTTCTATCTTTAAACCTTTTAATAGATTAGATGTACCCAATAATTTCCTATATAGATTATTAACTTCATCTTCTGTAGGTTGTCCATTTTCATCTATGATATAATCTCTTAGACCAGCAGGTGAGACTAACCATTTATCCATTAGGTTTTTATCATCGCTATAATATTTTTTAATTAATGCTATATTGTAACGCCTGGTATCGCTATTATTATCTTTAAAATTTATTTTAGGTAAATATTTAATAAAAAAATTGTAACCAGTTTCACCATCTTCTTCTGGCGCTAAAGTAAAATCATTTATATCAGTATCGAATATAGCATATTTTTTACCAGATAAAATATCTTTATAGAAAGCTTTTAGTTTTATAAGAGATCTGTATACTAAAGGATGTAGTATAGGTAATGATATATTTATATAACCAAATTTTTCATTACGTATAGGTGAACCTACAGCACCAAATATCTCTTGTGAGAATAACCCATCTACAGCGAATATTTTAGTATTAGGTTCGAATATATTCATACTAGTTACTGGTTTTAACTGTTTAATGTTATTATTATTTAAGAATAATAATTCTATATTAAAAGGTTCCAATTTTAATCCTTTTTGTTTTTTTGAATATATAGTAAAATATCTATATAATCTATTATATTTTAATTCAAGGAAAATGCTATGGCTGAAGATTTAGATTTAGATTTTGAGGATGATGACTTAGGTATTGATGATCTTGGGGATCTAGGTGATCTTGATCCATTCGCAGAACCACCACCTCCTGCTAATAAACGAGAAGCAATAACTAGAACACTTAAAAGTGGTGTTAAAGGATTTACAGAAGATATTAAGGACGATAGCTTAAAAAGTGCTAGTGAAATAGCTGAAGCTGCTTTACCTAAAAAATTATCTGGTGAAACAAATGCTGTTAAGGAAGTTAGTGAGAAACTAAAAGATGAAATAACAAAAGCTGGTAGAGAAGTTAGAGCACAAGCTACTAGCACTATAAATGCTGCTGAGAGTATTTTACCTAAGAATGAAACAGTTGGTAAGATGGCTAATAAATTAAAATCTTTATTCGGTAGTGAAGATGAAATATATGAAAGAAAGAAAACTGCTGAAGAACTAAATAATGAAGAGATAGCAAATAAATTAGAAGAAGCTTTAGGTAGTAAAGATAAAAGAGCTGAATATGAAGATCTTCTAAATAAACAAATTGAATTAAATAGATTTAAAAGTACTAAAGAAATTTCTAATATAATAGCTAGTAATACTGAATTATTAAATAAATTTAATAGAGAAGTAACTGCTAATTATTATAGAAGATCGTTAGAAGTACAATATAAACATTTATTCGTAGCTAGACAACAATTAGAATTATTAGCTAGTGGTATGGATGGTTTTAAAAATCAATTTGCTGCTATTGCTAATAATACGGGATTACCAGAATATGTTAAGCTTAAAAAGAGTGAAGTTTTAGCTACATCTATTAAAGGTAGAATGTATGAAGGTATTACTGATAAACTATATGCTGATGATAATGCTGTTGGTAGAATAAGAAAGAATCTTATAAATAAAGTTACTGGTGTTAAAGATAATGTATTAAGTTCTTTTGGTATGGTGAGAGATGCTGCTGATGCTAAAGAGACTGGTGCTGAAATGGCTGGTATGGCCGGTGGTGCCGGTGGTATAGCTGGTAGTCTATTAGCTGGTTGGGTTAAAACACTAGCAGGTGAAAAGTTAGGTGAACATTTAGAAAAAGATGATAAAGTAAAAGCAAGAATGTTCAAAGCTAAAAATATAGCTAGTGATTTACCAGGATTTATTAATGATTTAAAACCTAAACATGAATATAACGAAAATGGTGACGAGACATTAAAATCTAAAACTAAAAATAGTGCTCTTAATTTTATTAAAGATATAGTTGGTAAAGAGGTAGATCCTAATAAAACTAGATTACATAAAGAAGATATCAATGATGTTGGTATATTCGATAACAGAACTAAATCTTCTATTAACAAAGTAATACCTGGATTATTAAGTAAGATACATGCTGAAATTAAATCTATGCGTACTGGTAATAAACCAGAAGATAATGAATTATTTTACGATAATAAAAGTGATCAGTTTAAACTTAAAAAAGACATATCTACTGTTATAGAAAAGAAAGTAAAATCTAAATTAAGTAAAGATACTTTATACTATGTTAATAGATTCATTAATGATCTACAAGAATATGGTGGGTTAGAAATAAATGATGAACTAGAAGATAAACAGTTAAGAAAAGCTGTTATTAGTTATATACTTAATGGTGGGTCTATGTCACCTACTAAACTATTAAATAAGAAATTCTTAAATCATTTTAATAGTAGATTAAAAGGTAAAGTAACTAAAGCTGTAAAGAATACTCTTAAAGAGGGTAAAAAAGATATAGATGTTTTAGAATCTGTTAGTACTAATCTTAAGAGAATAAAAACATCACTACCTAATATAGAAGAAGATGTTAATGAATTATCTAAAACAGGTAATCTAGGTGAATTAGAAAAACTAGGTTTAATAAAAAGAGATAAGTTAACTGGTGAAGCATCATTCGACGATGATAAGTATAAAAAATTACTTATAGACCAAACTACTAAATTTAGTAATAGAGATGTTAAATTAGCAACAGATACTAAACAAAAAGAAATAGATGAATTAAAGAAAAAAGAAGAAGAAGGTAAATCTTTTGCTGATAAGCTTAAAGAAAAAGCTGGTGATAAAATAGATAAGTTTAAAAAAGAAAAACTTAATCTTAATAAAGATAATATACCAGGATCTAAAAGTTTTGTAGATTTAAAAAATCGAGCAACAGAAGCTACTAAAGATGCTAAAAGTTCTAAGTTATATAAAGATGCTAAAGCTAAAGTAACAGAAGCTACTAAAGATGCTAAAAGTTCTAAGTTATATAAAGTAAATCTTGAAGAATATAATACATTAAAAAATGAATTTCAAAATAGTGAATTATATAAAGATGGTGTTGTTAAAACTGTTGACGATTTTGCTAATTCTTTAAATATAGAAATTCCTAAAGAAATTAAAATTAAATCTTTAAAAGAAGAAGCTAAAAAGATTAAAAAGGAAAAACAATCTAAATTAAAATCTTTATTTAATAATAGAAAAAAAATTACCAATAATGCTAAAGATAAAATATCTGATATTGGTAAAGTGTTAACTTCTGATAAAACTAAAGAAAATATTAAGAAGACCCATAGTTTAGATCATAAAATAGCTGGAGGTACTATTAAGTTAGCAGGTAAAGCTGCTTTAGGTATTATCAAATCACCGTACACCATTACTAAAGGTATAGGTAAATTAGGTTCTAAATTGTTATCTAAAAAGACACCTAAAGATAATGCTAGTTTATTCGATGCAGATGGAGATGGTGATAGAGATGGTAACTGGAAAGATAGATTAGCTTTATTTAAAAAGAAACCTAAAGATGAGAAAGATAAAGTTAAAGATAGAAATGAAAAATCTTCAGGCTTAGACTTTGGTTTATTATTAACTATAGCAGGTGGTATATTGTCTGTAGGTAAAAGAATATTTGGTGGTATAACATCTGTTATAAAAACAGTAACTGATGTTGGTAGTCGTTTAATAAAACCTATTTTGAATATAGGTAAAAGTTTATTAAAGTTACCATTAGCTATAGGTAATGCGTTATTCAGTGTTTTAACTAAAGGTGGGTTAATAGGTGGTGCTGTTAATGTTGCTAAAAAAGCTGGATCAGCTATAGCTAAAGGCGCTGGTGCGTTATGGTCTGGTGCTAAAAACTTATTAGGATTTGGTGGTGAAGAAACTACTAAAAAAGTAGTAACTAAAACAACATCTAGCGTAGCTAAAAAAATAGGATTAAAAGGTGGTGCTAAACTAGCTGGTAAATTAGCAAGTAGAGCTATACCTGTATTAGGTTGGGGTTTAGCAGCATGGGATGCAGTTAATATTGGTAAAAAAATGTTAATGGATGGTAAATCATTTAAATCAGCAGTTTCTGAACAAATGTTAGGTACAGATATAACTGATGATGCAGGTAAACCATTACCTACTGGTGAAAAACCTATTAAGAAAAATACTATAAAAACTGATGATGATAAAAATGTACCTGTTAAACCTGTACCGTTAAGAGGTGGTCCTTTAGCAGATAATACATTAGAACATGTTTTACCTGCTAATAGAAAAGTCGATATATCTAATATGAATCCATCTTTTAAAGATAATTTAGCAAGAATGGCTAATGAGTATTACGAATTAACTGGTAAGAACATTATAATAAACTCAGGGTATAGATCTAGAGCATACCAAGCAGCATTAAGAGCTAAGTATGGTAGTAAAGCTGCTAAGCCTGGGCATAGTTTACATGAGTTCGGTTTAGCATTTGATACAGATACTAAAACAGCTAATGAACTTGATAATTTAGGTTTAATGCGTAAATATGGATTCACTAGACCTGTTGGTAAAGAGACATGGCATGTGGAATCTGCTGGTATACAACATGCTATTCCTAAAGTTAAAAAGGATCCTAATCTAGCTAGTAACTTAGTAGCTAACTCTATAGGTATAGGTGGTGGTGGATGGGGTCTACTTCCTAATGTTAGGAAATATAGTAGAAACTTAAAATACCAATTAAGCTTAACAAAAGCTAAACCTACTGAACCTAAAGAAAATGATTTAACTAAAAAATTAGCTATTAAGCCAGCTAATAATTTAATTGTGAAAAAGAAAAAAGAAAAGTTTACAAAACTAGATAATCGTAAAGATTTAGTTACTAAAGTTAAACATAAAAATTTAACTACTACTAGTGTGGGTAAACACGATATACCTGATGCTGAAAAGCAACCAGATACTTCTTATAATATTAGTAGAAATAAACATGCTACTATAAATAATAGAAAGTTAGAATTACAAGCTAGTGTTAAACCTGTAATGGATTTACATAGAACAACATTAAATAGTAATAAAATACTAAATAGTGTTGATGACGGTATACAACAATCTGTTAAGATACAACTACGTATGCTTGAAGTATTAACTAATATAGAAAAAAATATGTTAAAAGATACTGAAAGTGATACAAAATATGTTGAAAATAAAAAAGAAAATGTTACACAAGAACGTGTTAGAACATCACTACCTGAACCAACAATAGATTTAGGTAGAAGAACTAAATTTGCGTCATAACTTATACATACACAGTAGCTTATAAGCTACTGTGTATGCTTATTGTTCTTTTTTATAATTAGCTACTGCTTCTCTAACACGCCAATCTTCATCATCTTTAAGTTGGTCATGATATTTGTCTGAATGTTTAGCTATGACTAACCTAATATCTTCGTCAGGATCATCTTTTAGGTACTCATGATATTTATCACTATACTCAGCTACAACTACTCTAACACACCAACTTGGGTCATCTTTAAACTGTTCATGATACCTATCAGAGTATTCCGTTATTGCTTTCCTGACAATCCAACTTTTATCATCTTTGAGTTGCTCATGATATTTATCTGAATGTTTAGCTACAACTAATCTAATGTCTTCATCAGGGTCATCTTTAAACTGTTCATGATATTTATCACTATACTCAGCTACAACTACTCTAACATACCAACTTGGGTCATCTTTGAACTGCTCATGATACCTATCAGAATATTTAGCTACTGCTCTTCTGATACCATCAACAGAATCATCCTTTAGTTGCTTATGATACTTGTCTGAATAGTTAGCTACTGCTAGTCTTACGCGCCAGTTTTCATCATCTTTAAATTGATTATGGTACTTGTCTGAATATTTAGCTACTGCTACTCTCACATACCAGTTTTTATCATCTTTAAGTTGATTATGGTACTTGTCTGAATATGCAGCTACCACCTCCCTAACACGCGGGCTTGGATCATCTTTAAGTTGATTATGATATTTATCACTACACCTAGCTACTACTACTCTTACGTGCAAGCTTGGATCATCTTTAAGTATATGATGGTATTTATCAGAATATTCTGCTACTGCTAACCTAACATCTTCATCAGGATCATTTTTAAATTGCTCATGGTACTTGTCTGAATATGCAGCTACTACTTCCCTAACACGCGAGCTTGGATCATCTTTAAGTATATGATGGTACTTATCAGAATATATTGTTACTATTTCTCTAACAGCTATTTCAGGATCATCTTTGAGCTGTTCATGTAGTTCATCTGTTAACCATAACATATCTTTAGCATCTTGTAGTTTAGCTATATATTCATCTCTAGCTTCACCACTATACTTTTCTGATATAGCTTCTACAGCTTCATCATATACACCACCAAAACAACCTATAATGTACAGTCCAGCTCTATATCTTATAATTCTTTTCATATCCCCACAATCTATAGCGAACCCATCTATGAGTAGTCCTTTTGTTATTATCTCATTCATCTATTTTCCTTTTTGTAGCTGATGTTAAATACCTATTTCAACCGCTGAACCATGAAATAAACTAACAGATGTATCTTTAGTATGATTTGTAACTAATTCATTTAAAGTTTTAATATTAAAGTCATCATTATTTAATAATTTAATAATCTTACTAATTATACCACAATAAGATCCCATGTTTTCATTATAAACTATATTTTTACCTACTATAGGATCATTTATAATATTATAACTAGTTACTTTAATTTTAGGATTAAGTTTAGATAAATCATTTTGTAATTCTTTATCAGCTAAAATTCTCATACCTATAAAATATGTTAATACTGCTTTATAATTAGGTAACCCATTTTTTTCTTTAGGTATGGTAGCTACATCATATTTAGTTAATTTACTTTTATTAAGTAATTTAACAGGATAATTCGGTGTGGTTACATAATCCATAGCACTTCTAACACTACCAACATTACCTATTACTGTACTGAAAGCAAATGGATACCCAATTGCTAAACGACGACCTTCTTTTAAATCTGAATAAGAAGATATATTAATAAAATCAACACCTTCAATCATATCTTTATTTATTTTAATCATTTATTTTCCTTTTTATATTTAGCTACTGCTGCTCTAACGCGTCAGTTTTCATCATCTTTTAGATACTCATGATATTTATCAGAGTAATTAGCCACAGCTAATCTAACTTCCCAATCAGGGTCATCTTTTAGATGCTCATGATATTTATCACTATATTCAGCTACAGCTCTTCTTACATCTACATCAAGGTCATTTTTGAACTGTTCGTGATATTTATCAGAATACTTAGCTACAGCTAACCTAACACACCAGTTTTCATCATCTTTTAGTTGCTCATGATGTTTGTCTGAATATTCAGCTATAGTTGCTCTAACATGCCAATCACTATCATCTTTGAACTGTTCGTGATATTTATCAGAATACTTAGCTACAGCTAATCTAACACGCCAGTTTACATCATCTTTGAACTGCTCATGATATTTATCAGAATATTCAACTATAGTTGCTCTAACATGCCAATCACTATCATCTTTCAACTGGTAGTGATATCTATCAGAGTATTTAGCTACTATTAATCTAACTATCCAATGTTCATCATCTTTGAACTGTTCATGATATCTATCAGAATATTTAGCTACTATTAATCTAATATCTTCATTAATATTATCTTTTAACTGTTCATGTAGTTCATCTGTCAACCATTTCATATCTTTGGCATCATTCAGCTTAGCTATATATTCATCTCTAGCTTTACCACTATACTTTTCATATATAACTACCGCAGCTTCTTCGTATGTACCTTTAAAACAACCTATAATATATACATTATCTATATAGGCTATAACTCTTTTTTTATCCCCGCAGTCTATAGCAAAACCATCTATGAGTGGTCCTTTTACTGTTACATTATTCATTTATTTTTCCTTCATTATGTCTTTAAGATCTATATCATGTTTGATATTTTTATCTTCCACAACTACTGAATGTATACTTTCTTTTCCGTTCGGATATTGGAGTTTAACACTTATAGTCATTTTTTTAACATTTAAAACATTAAATATTAAATCTACAAATGTTTTCCATGTCATATCTGTAGCAGATACATTCTTTATTAATGAAGATTTAGTTTTCTTTTTAACCATTTTAATACTGGCATTAGATTTATTAGTATACCTATCTACTAAATACTCTATAGCATTAATTAAGTTAGTTTCTTTAAGAATATTTCTCCAAAGTTTAACTAATATAGAACCTTCTCTATTATTATCCAGTGGGTCAAATTTAATCTTTTGATTAGATATTTCTTTCATCTATTTTCCTTTTTGTAATTAGTTATTGCTTCTCTGACATTTTCATCAGGATCATCTTTTAAATACTCATGGTATTTGTCGGAATATTCAGCCACAATTAGTCGTACATCTTCATCAGGATCATCTTTAAGCTGTTCGTGGTATTTATCGGAATAGCCAGCCACGGCTACTCTAACATACCAATTATCATCATCTTTAAGTTGCTCGTGGTATTTATTAGAGTATTCTACTACTATCACTTTAATACACCAATCTATATCATCTTTAAGTATATGGTGGTACTTATCTGAATATTTAGCTACAGCTAGTCTGACATGCCAGTTTTTATGAGATGCTAATTTTTCATGTATTTCATCTGTTAACCACACCATGTCTTTAGCATCATCCAATTTAGTTATATAAGCATCTCTAGCTTCACCAGTATACTTTTCAGATATAGCCTCCATAGCTTCATCATAAGTACCTTCCCAACAACCTATGGTGTATACACCATCTTTATATGTTATAACTCTTTTTTCATCACCACACTCTATAGCGAATCCGTCTATAAGTTGTCCTTTTGTTATTACATTGCGCATCTATTTTCCTTTTTGTAATCACCAGTATTCTTACTGGTAATTAAATTTAACAATTATACATTGCTCTATTATTATAATATATGTTTATAATTTTGTTCAATTAGAAATTATTATATAATTATCATATATTGTATTTATTATATTTTCAATATCTAAAATATATGGTTTTATTTTTAAACTATTGCTATATAAATAACCTTTACCTATACTGGATTTAGCAATCTCATATATTTCAATTACATCTAAAATTAAATCTAACCATTTATTAAAAGTTAATTTTGGTTCTGTTAAGAAACTTTCATTATTACTAAAGAAGTACATTATGTATATTTGTTTTATATTTATAGGTGTTATCTTTTTAAATCTAGGATATGTGTTTTCTAAATCACTATTTAGAATAAATTCTAAATCTTCTATATAATCTATTATGTTGTTATTAAAAGTTGTTATATAGAATACTTTATTATAGGGATCTATATCTATAGTTTTAAGATACTCTATTTTTTCTTTTAAAGTCTTCTTTTTATCTGGTTTAAATTTATTAACTAAATTTTTTATTATGTTTAGCATAGGCACTCCTAATGTTCATTAAATGAATGAAAATTCAATTATTATACACTAACAGACTTATAAGTCTGTTAGTGTCATATAGTTAATAATAATAAATTATCTGTTCTTAATTGTACTATAGCTAAATACCCTATAGCTAAACTATCTATCTCGTGTTCTGTTAAATTTTTATTTTTAACAAAAGGTAATATTTCATTATTTTTTAATAAAGCAGCCAACATATCATCTTTATCAGCATTACCTTTACCAGTCATATATTTCTTAATTAATTTAGGTGCGTATTTAAATATGGAAATAAATCTATTATACCTCATAACAGTTAACTCTATAGTAGCAATATATTGCGATAAATATATAGCAGATTTAGGAAATCTATAATTAACAAAAGTATCTTCTATAGCTAATATATGTGGTTGATAACACTCTATTAAAGATTGTATAGATTGCTCTAATCCTAATAATTTATTTTTTAATTTTTCATAACCATTTTCTATATCAAAATAGCTTAAATCTATAAATGTAGTTTCTACATTAACTATGATCAAACTTGGTACAGTTATTGTGAAAATAGACACACCTGTATTACCACCAGGATCAATAGCTAATATTTTAATAGTATCTTCCAAAACATTCCTTTTAACTTATATACATTACATCAATAATACTTCAGACCCACCGATCTCTATTGATCTAATAAATCTACCTTTGGTATCAATGTCCATTATTAAATCAATATCAGTATCTACAAAATAATTAACTTGCACACATTTAGCTTCTACTTTACCATCAGATAAAGTTTTATCAATACCAGTACATACACCTATTTCAGTAATGTTATTATTACCATCATAAAGTATGTTCATAACATTATTAATGTCATTGATATTATCCATATCTAATTCAAATTTTAATTTTATAGATTTTGCTAAATATTTAGTATTTTCATAATCTAAATAATTAGTATTAGCAGCAGGTTTTGGATATAATATATCTCTTCTATTAGTATCAAAATAACCTAGCTTACCAACATTATCAACTATATTAACTTCAAAAATACCAGCTTTCATATCAATCTCTGGTATAACTTTTAAATAATAACAAAAGTATTCTATGTTATTGTGTATCTCTCTTATTCTAAATCTATATTTAAGTTGTTCATCAGGAGTTAAATCATTATCTACTGTTCTCATTACAAATGGTATTTGTTCGAACAACGATGCATCTTTAGCAGTATGTGTAGAATGCTTTAATCTACTATCACCAGCTTTAGCACCACCACCAACACCTATACATAAATATTTAATAGTAGGATATACACCATCTGTATACTCAGTACTTAAAAAAGAAAATTTTTCATTTAAAGTTGTATTAGGTAATACTTCATAAGGAGCACCTAACATCATATGTGATTGTAAATCTAACGCATAAATAGTTCTCTGTGAGTTTATAATCATAATCATTCCTTAATATTAATCAAACAATATCTAGAGATATAATATTGATTGAAATTAAAATATAGGGATTATTATGTTTGAAGATATTCTAAGTGTCGAAGATATAGAAAATGCTACTAAAGAAATGGAACAATATAGTGTGCTACCTAATGTATTAGCAACATATAGTAATGTTAATTTATCTACAGAAATGAGAGATTCATTACTAACAGATACTATGGAAATTTTAGGTGTAACTGAAACATATGACTATTCTGAAGAATCTATAGGAAGTATTATCAAAACTATGATAGATACTTTTAAACAAATATTATCTACAATATGGACTAAGATAATTCAATTAGTTAAAGCTATAATTAATTACTTTAAAAAAGATAATGAAATAGATGAAATGTTAAATGGTTTAGATGAAAAATTTGATAAGAAATTTCTGTCTAAAGAAGATGATAATAGAGTAATAACAACTTTACCATTAGCTAACTTTTTAATTGTTAAAGATATAGATAAATTAGCACATCAAAAATATTTATATGTGAAAATGACAGAAGTAAGAAAAGATATATTAACATCTGTAATAAACTATATAACATATATTAATAATGAATTAAAAAGAAAAAATATTATAAATTTAAATTATAAATGTTATAAAGATTATTTCATGTCTTATGTTAGTGAACTTTACAATAATGATTCTGAATTATCTATAATTTTAAATAGATATAAAGATAAGTTAGATGATGAAGCTGATGGGTTTAAATATATATTTGGTTATAATCAAAATAAATCTTATGTTATTAAACCTTTAGACCCTATATCTATGTTAGCTTTAGTTAGTTATAATAAATCTGTAGTAACTATAGATAGTAACTTTAATAAAGATATTATACACAAACATTTAACTGTACTATCTGATAAGAAGGGTTATATAGTTAAAGAAGAACATGATATTATCACTATATTTAAATTATTAAAAATCACTAAAGAAAAATTAAATAAAAAGATAGACCAGTTAGAAAATGAACATAATATATTAGTAGTACAAAAATATATTAAAGAATTAACTACAACTATACCATTGATGGTTAGAAGTATGTTAACAACTAATTCATATATGTATAACGACTACAAAAATAATATTAAAAAAATATATAAATCCATATAGACTACTTATAAGTAGTCTATATGGTTAGTCATGCTGTATACAATCAGAATATAGTTCTTTATGATCATCTGGTAAATTTTCATAAACCATTTTAGCTAATTCTCTTATCTCTTCTAAAGCAGCTTTAGATGTTCTAAGATTTAAGAAATTTCTTAAACTACTATAACCTATAGTAAAAGTTAATTCAGTATAATAACATTCTGGTAAGTTATATTTAGCTACATCATTAGAAATACCATTAACTATAGAGGTTCTTAATAACTCTAGTTCTATAACACTATTAGTATCTACTAATTCATTACCAGTAAACTTAATATATTTACTAGCTCTATTTTTATTAAACTTATTAATATATAAACCAGTTCTTTCTATAATATCAGTAGACTCTAAAACACATCCATTAAAAGATAAAAAAGTATCTTCTTTTTTTAATTCTTTTAAAGTATATCTACTACTCTTAACACTAAAGTTAGTATCATATCTATGTCTAGCTAATTCTTGTAACAATGCTCTTGTTACACCTTTAAAATAGAAGTTATAACTTAAATGTTCTTTAAAATACTCTATATCTACATCACTGTAATTTAATAATTTAACATTCATCATTATCTCCTGTAAACAAAAATCTATATTCATCAGGAATAATAGATTCAATAAGTAAATCTTTACTTAATAAATTATTGTCATAAGCAGACATTAATACTCTTAAGTTAGTAGATACTACATAAGTTTCATCATCTTTGACTTCTATTTTACTAAAAGGATCATTTATAAAAAAACTAATACATTCAGTAACATCAGTATTCTCTAAATATCTTTTATCTTCTTCATCATTATGATTTACTTTAAAGAGATAAATTACTCTTAAATGCTCTATAGTACTCTGATGTTTAAATTTTCTACTTACTCTATAGATTCTTTCATGATCACATTCTTCTTTTTGTTTATCCCAACATGTACCTATTGCGATATCACCTATCTCTATAGGTGTGGTATAAACCACATCTACCTGAGTTTTATCAAAATTACTCATTACTTTCTCCTATTTCTTTTTTTAGAAGCTTTTGCTAATTTAGCTTTCTTTTTATCTTTAGGTTTTTTACCTTTAGACTGTTTCTTACTAGGATTGAGTGACTTAGCTTCCACAGCTTTTTTCAATATAGCTTCTACTTCTGCGCCAGCTTGTTCTATAGTCACATCATTATCAGTACCGGGGGTTACTTTTAATTCTGATTCTCCTGGATTTTTCTCTTTAACACTGATATCAAAATCAGTTAATTTCTTTTCAGACATTTCATTCCTTTAAAATAATTTATATTTACCAAGTATGTCGCTCAATTGGTAATTTCTTAATCGCTCTAAACTATTAACACAATCTTCTATATTATAGTAATCCATAATAGTGAAAGTATTGTTTTTAATAGTTCTAGGTTGTATATTTTTAATTTCACTAGATGTCAAAACACAAATAGGGAATTTGTGCTTCTCTTTTTTAATTTTAGAATTCAATCTCGCATTGTCCACCTGAACATCCTTGTGATCCTAATGTATCAATATCAACATATTCTTTTTTACCTAATTCAGTAACCCAATTTATATCATGTGCGTTATTTGTAATTTTCCACCACTTATGTAAATTATATACATCTTTTAAACAATCAGAACAATCTTTATTAGATTTAAAATTACTAGCAAATTTATTAAATCGTCTAACAAAATCTCTTTTTAATAAATCTTTACTACTATCAGTTAGCTCTAGTCCTTCACCCAATGCAGTATTTATAGCTGTCCATAAATCATTATTATATGCATTTAATCCAGCTTCAATAAGTGCTGAAGTGAATAATGAAATTTCACCATATTTTTCAACAATTTCTTCATGAGTTAATACTTCTGTAAATGGTGCTTGTGGGTATGCCTTATCACCAGCTGCTGACAATAAAGAAATCCCACATAAACTATATCTATTATCATAAATATATTTAGTTACTTCATCCCAATCATCAACAGTAATAGTATTAGATACATTATGTTTAAGAAATGGTTTTACACATAGTTCTTTATTAGTACCATATTCTATCCAATTCTCTTGAGCATTTTTAACATATTCTAATTGTTTTACACCTAATAAATCAGATTTATAAATACTACCTTCTTTAGGCTCAATAGGGAATCCTATTACATAATCAGTTTGTGACCATACTGAATCTTCAACCATATGTGGATTAGTTTTTTCAAACAGATTACCGACTTCAGCTGTCTTATTCATTTGTACATGTCTAATATACCTTTTAGAATGTTCTCCGTGTATACCTGACGCACAACCTAATAATACACTAGCATTACCACTAGGTTTAACAACAGTAGTTCTAGCAGCTTGATTAATGCCTATAAGTTCAGCAACTTTTTTATTCCACTTTTTAACTATTTCAGCACCAGTTCGTTGTGTTTCTTTATCGAATAAAATATCTGGGTTATTCATCCACCCAGTAATACCAACACCAATAAGAGCTTCACGTTCAACAATGTTAATACTAGCTTTTTCTAAATAATCAAATTTAGTATACCCAGCTTGTAAAGTACCTAATATAGCACCAGCTTTACATTGTTTATAAAAAATCTCTTTATCATTTGATTTACCACCGTTTATTTCTGTAAGGTTACACATCTGCCATCCAGAATCACCATTTTCATCATAACCCTGCATACCTACTTCAACACAAGGATTAAATAACATATCTAAATCATCAGACCAAACAAAACCTGGTTCACCTGAATGTTGTACAGATTTCATAATTTCATTAAATTCTTCAAAATCAGTAGAATCTCTTAATAATACTGCGGAATTGTTACTTCTTCCTCTTTGTCCATTAGTGATAAACCAATCACCAGTTTTAGCTTTAATCATATCTATATCATCATG
>Ga0256836_1000222_pt1 | contig 34415 bp, 36 predicted proteins | sample 4561380metaG_FD_185974 | JGI IMG/M metagenome (GOLD analysis project Ga0256836, IMG submission 185974) | Hydrothermal vent microbial communities from Guaymas Basin, Mexico - 4561-380 | ecosystem: Environmental > Aquatic > Marine > Hydrothermal vents | place: Mexico: Guaymas Basin | collected...
CTTTGTGGTGTCCCCTGAGACTTCCCTGAAAAGTCCTCTTGTTAGGACACAATCTAAGGGGAGTCTCAAAAGCAACAGCTACTTTTGTGTATAAATGTGTATGTTTTAAGGTAGCTGTTGCAACCACAAGATTCCTGGTGTGTCCAATAAAAATTGGGAACCATTGCATAGCAACACCTTGACGTTACCCAGTATATTAAGAGCTCTAACATTGATATAGGCTTTGTAACATAACACCTTGGGTAACAGGAAGCTTCACCATTATTGGACACAGCACAAGATTCCCGATGAAGTTGAGGAGACTCCAGCTTTTGACGGAGATGGAAACGGCGTTCCTGATGTTATAGAGTTCTACCTAGAGCAGATGCAGCAGATACACCAACAGATGCAGGAGCTACACCAAGAGATGCACCAGCAGTTAGAAGAGCAGGTAGAGAACCAGACTGAGCTGAACAACCAGCAACCTCAAGGAGAGAACCAGACTGAAGAGCAGGTAGAAGTTAACCCAGAAGAGATAGAGAGAGTGGTATCAGATGAGCATTTCCAAAGGTACGTTGATAAGCTACCTTATGTTTTGACTTCTATAAGAGTTTTGCGGTCTTATGGAATTAAAATCAACAATTATTGGAAAGAGAACGAATCGCACGCATCTAACAATACTTTAACAGCAAGATGTTATGTCGATGGAGATGTGGTTATTAGGAAAGTAAATAGTGAAACTTATGAGGCCAACTTTAGAATGTGCTCTACGAGCACTAGTTTTGATGAGCTTAACGGTAAACTGATAATTACAGTTGAAGATGAGGCGAAGGACAAAGTGAAAGTAAAAGTAGTTGGAGGAGTTTTCTCATTCAAAGATGACAACGGTAAGAGGTATGAGCTTTCATCAGGAACTAGTGCTGAGTTTGAAGGAGAAGATAGGGTGAAGGTTCTCTCCTTTAATGGAGCTATAAATGCATTCAACCTCGTTTTCAACAACCTCAACTTCTCAGGGGAGTTTGATAATTCAGATGTCTTCAAGATAGAAAACGCTCACTTCACAGGTAGCTTTGAGACTTTTTTGGGAAAAGTTAAGAACTACTCTTTTGACTTGAACAATATGAGTGTTAGCTTAACCCACTACGTAGATGCATCTGGAAAACAGCACGTTTATGAAAAGTCTGGAAACGGGACCTTGAAAGCCGATAAGTATCAGTTTGAAGTGGAATATTCTCCAGAGGAGACAATAGTTTACTGGAACGGAAGCGAGGTAGGTAGGTTTTAGAAGGAAGCTCTCCGTCCCGCTCGTGGAATACGGGACGGGGATTAGTCTAAAGGTGCAGTCTCTTCTTGCACCTCTTCAACCACTTCTCTCTCCCTCTTTGCTTTCTCATAGACCTCTTCTGGAATAGATGGAGCGTAGAGCTTCCATGTTTTGGCGTTTTTCTCTTCCTGTTTGAACTCAGAGCAGGAAGTTAGGAGAGGGATTCTGGTATCGGGAGAGTAGTAAACGAAAACAGCTCCGAAGTCTTTGAGGATTTCGGAAGAAGATGCATACTTTTTCGTTTCTGCGGGCAGAACAGGGAGAGCTTCTGTTTCCCCGTTGTTGTTGCAGGCGTAGATGTAGTTTTCCTCTGTTTTCTCAGGTTTGGAAACAATGGAGAGGTAGGTAAAAGTTTTTGAAGAGGAGCTTTCTTCAGAGGTGAGGAGTTTCTCTACTGCTTCTTTGGGTAGATTGGTTTTCAGAGATAGGTTCTGAGTAAGCTCCCACGTAGCTGGGTGGTATTTTGCAGGTGGTTGCAACAGCTACCTTAAAACATACACATTTATACACAAAAGTAGCTGTTGCTTTTGAGACTCCCCTTAGATTGTGTCCTCTTACGAGAACTTTTCAGGGAAGTCTCAGGGGACACCACAGAGTCCCTTCTCCCACCTTCATCCCGTCTTCCGGTTAGAAGGTGGGATAGGTAAAGAAAATGTTGGTTAAATACCGCATTCACATCAGCATTGACCGTGTATCCGCAGGACAGACACCTGAATAGTGCAGTTGAACCTGAAGGAGAGAACCTCTCTCCTTTAGCTCCACAAAGACTGCACTTCTTTGACGTCCATCCGGGATACACAAAGTCAACACTAAAATCTTCTTCTACGGATAGCTCTTTAACTCTATCGGTTATCTTTTTCCTCAACCAGAAGTTAAGTTTTCTGTTTAGCTTTTTGCTTTTCTTTTTCTTTTCTCCTATTAATCCTTTTAGCTTTTCAAATACTACTATTGCATCTTCGTATTCTCTTGCTACTTTCGCTATCTCCCTTGCTGTCTTCAAAGCTATGTCTTTGTTGAGATTATTGATTTTTCTCCAGAGTCTTTTGTTATCTTCTCTTGTAGGACTCCTTCCTGTCAACTTTTGTTTTATTCTGACCAGTTCCAGCAGGTAATCTCTCTTCTTAACAAGTCTTAAAAGCTCTCCGTTTATGAAGTGTATCCTTTCCAGCTTACTGTCTTTTCTTTTCCAGTCTATATCAAATACTCCTATGCAAGCTAAGTTCCTTTCTATGTTTAGGTCAACATTGATAATTGTTTTCGGTTTTTTAGGTTGTTTCTTCTTTTTAACAATCTTTTCAAGTGTTAGAGCAATGTAGAAGTCTTTATCTTTCTTTATCAACGTTGCTGTGTTCTTTGGAACGTATCCTTTGTCCATTAGTTCAAAAAGTCTCTTGTAAACTTTAACAGGATAGTTTCTCTTCCTGTAGTCTCCACTTTCGCTTAAAACTTTTAACCTAACAAAGTGAAGTCCTTTCCCGTCTCTTAAGAAAATATCCTGAAGTTCCACGTCTGTTGCGTAGTAGGTGAGGGAAAAGTTTTTGGGGTTTGGGTAAGAGGGTTTACTGTGTCCAAGTTCTTTTCCCTCTTTATACCAGTTCTTGAGGTTTGAAACGTAACTCTTTATCATTCCATACGCTTTGTTTATCGCACTCCTTCTTATGTTTGTTTGAACAGGAGTTTTTATCGTTTCTCCTATCGGGTAGGGTGGATTAGGATGGGACTTTGTTGAAACTGTTATGCTTTCAAGAAACGTGAGTGCTTGTTTTTTTCTCAAAGACACTACTCTATAAATCCCAGCTTTCTTTATAACTTCAAGGTAAAACTTTAAAACTTCCGCATAGAGAGAAAGTGTTCTGTCAAGTGCTTCTTTCTTCTCCTTATTAGGTTCATAAACTTTTAGGAGAACTGTTTTAACTATTTTCAAGGTCTTCCTCTAACAACTTTTTGACTTTTTTAAACTTCTGAGACCTTGCTCCGTAAATCCTTGCTGTAAAGGACGTAATGATGGTAATTAAGTCTTCTACAAGCTCCTCCATCTTATCTTTACTCATTTTCTTTTCAACCACAATGAGTTTTGCTCCGTATTCTTCAAGAAGCTTTTCTACAAAGCTTAATCCAAATCTCGTTAACCTATCTGGAAACTCAACTATCACGTAAGGAATTCCGTTCTCTTTGACGTAAGAAAGCATCTTCCAGAAGTTTTTCCTCTTGTCGTTTATTCCGCTTGCAACATCCTGAAACACTTTGACTACTTCGTAGTTGTTCTCTTCCGCAAACTTGAGCAATCGTTCTTTCTGTCTTTTCAGGTTTCCATCGTTATCTTGCTTACGGGAACTTACCCTTACGTAAATGACAGCTCTTCTGTCGTTAAGTTTTTCTCGCAGTAATCTTAGAATTTCTGATTTTGGAATTCTTCTCCTACCCTTTGGAGTGCGGATAACTTTGATTAATCCTTCTTTATCCCACCGCTGTATTGTTCTCGTGGAGACTCCCAAGAGTTTTCCCGCTTCTTTCGGAGAAAGTAACTCATCCATAGTAAAACTAAAACTATATCCGTTTACTTACTTTATCAAGTGTCTATATCTGTGTATGAAATTTTGACCTCTGTAGATTTTGAATCTATCGCACTCCTTTCCTGAGAAGAACAAGCAGGCGGTTCTTTCGGGGAGGAACCCGCAGCAAAGGGCAAAGCAAAAGCTTCCGTATTTTTTATATCTAGTTCTATTCTATGTTTTCTGGATTCTCAACGATTTTGAATTCAAATCACTTGATTCTGCGAACAGAATCAGTAGTTTTTGAATTAGATTGGTGTTTTTTTGGAAACTTGATTTTGAGATTTGCGTTATGGATTTTGAATTGCACCAAAATTTTCTACAATTAGGCACAATTTTGCTAAGACTTGCTAGATTTGGGCAAATTTTAGGAAATGACCCTGTTTTTTTACCGAAAACGTGGTCGCTTATAGGGGCTCCTATAATAGCCCCCTCTTTACGGTAAAAAATCGCTTGCCTTTTCTAAAAGTTTAGTAAGTTTTAGTGATTTGTATAAAAATTGGGGCAAAGAGGGATAAAGAAGGGGGCAAACTAAAGCAAATTGGGGGTCAAGTTTGGAATTGAAACTATTAATAAGAACTTTTCAGTTTCTTCTTGGTTTCCAGCAGAATTTCTTTGATTTTTTACGGAAACGTTGTCCCCTCCTTGACTGCGGGCGCTACGGGCGCCGGGGTAAAAAGTTAACAGGTTGGCGGTCAAAGGAAAAAAATTTTGTTTTTGGGGGATGTAGTGAGCAAACGTACCGAAAAAGAGATAGAGCTTTACAAGGAGCTCTTTAATAAAGCTATCTCCGTTTCTATCCTAATAGGAGCTGGAAATATTGCCTTGTGGCACAAAGAGGACGTCAATGCTTGGACGGTAGCAGGAGCAATAGCTTTCTTTTGAAGAAGTGGACAGAGAAAATCAAATCTATGGAGGAGTAATGGATCTGTTAGATACTTTGATGGGCATTTTTCTTTTCTTAGGCGTAATGATGTTAATAGGCATACTCCTGTGGGAAGCTCTATACGAGCCGAAAAAGACCTAAAGTGAATATACGGAATGACACCCTTTATCCAGCTTGTATTCCATATTCTCATTCTATGTTCAGAAACTGACGCCTGTCAATAATAATGCCTTACGGCATCGCTTTGTATCCCCTCCCTTACGGAAGGGAACTTAGAGCGTATTTTTAGTTAATTTTGAAAGATTAATTGCCCTTATTTGGTCCACAGACTGAGGAGATAGTGGAAGTTCTTAGGAAAGAGAAAGTGGTTTTATTCTGAATTTTAATTTATTTGTAACTCTGTTATGCTTGTAGTATTGCTATTTTTCCCTAAATGATTAACCAGTTTAAGATTTTTAGATACCTCATTTAGGTATAAATGAAGAGAACTATCTTTCGGATAACTGCAAAACGGCATATTATTGTATAACGTAAAATATGATTTAAAAGATAATATATCATCTTCCACGTTAAAGTAGCTTCTAAGTTTCTTGACAAGTTCTTTTACATTACTCAAACCATGTTCTGTAGAAGTGTCTAGATTTATTTTTTTCTTCACATAATAGTCCAAATATACTTTAAGTACATTTGCGTACCGTTTCCATTTTTCTCTTTCTGAGAGTGTTTCCCATTCTTCATGCATATAGTTAATTAGTGGTTTATCAATCATGTTGATTTTGTAACAATGCCAATATGGAGATTGTGTTATTCTACCTATTAGTTGAATCATGGAAAACTCTGTAAGCAGTCTAATAGCATGACTTTTGGAATCATTTAAATTATAATTTCCTCCTATACTAAACCCTAATATGTTATTAGAAAGGGTAAAACCCATACCTTCTTCTCTTTTGTATACAAACAAAGTGTTCGAGGCATAACCTAAAGGGAAGGTAAGTCCGTCGATTGAAGCATTTAAATCTAATGTAATGGCTTCTGCACCAGCGCTAAATTCATAATTAGCACTTAGATCGGAATTGCCTTTGCCTCTTCCTATTGTACCTTCTGGGTTGGTATTTATATTTTTGCTGAGAACGACATCTCCTTCAGTAATACCTCCATCTATCCTTATTCGCACCTGAGGGGGTGGGGTTAAGTTTAGTACAAAGGAATAGAAATCCGATACGCTTTCTAAATCAACTATGTAAATATATTTTTGTGCTAAAGGAGAAGAAATCATTTTTACAGCTGTACTTACCATCATTCTGCTTATAACTTTTGGAATATTTTTATCAGGTGATTCGTTAACTATCGGAGCAATACCAATAACTCTTACTTTCGGAGAAAAAATTGATAAATCTCTTCCAAATCTCCTTAAAGGTAATTCATATTTTGTAACTTTTGATAAGATGTCTTTATTATCATTCCTAACAATTTGTAAATTTTCTTGAGTTGTTCTTTCTACATCCAGAGTTGAACACGAAACTGTATTTACAGTTATAACTAAAAGAATAACAAGCAACACTCTCTCAAACATACTATTTGCCTCTTTAAGAGCTATCCGTTAAGATCTATAATTATTTCAACCCTTCTATTCATTGCTCTATTTTCTTTGTTAGTGTTAGGTACTATGGGATCTGCTTCTCCTTTTCCTATGATTGTGATTTTATTTTTGTCTATTTTGGCAAAATCTATGCTTTCCAGAAAATTAGCTACAGCTTGTGCTCTTTTATAGGAAAGTTTTAAATTGTATTTCTCGTCTCCTATGTCATCTGTGTATCCAACCAAAATTAGCCTCGAATTGGGATATTTCGGTTCTATCTTACACTTATAAATGAATAAAAACTTCCTCAACAAGGACTTAGCACTTGCAGTTAGGTTGTACGAATCAAACTTAAATAAGATCTTATTCTTAAGAATTATTTTTACACCACTATTAGTTACTTCCGTTACTGCCATATCTTTCGGGAAAAACTCATCAAACATGGATTTTATTTCCTTCTTACCAAAAGTAGTAATAACAGTTTTATTTTTCTCTATACAAGAAGAAAAAAACAGCACTATTAATGGCAACACTATTGCTAAACTAGCATTCCTAACATAACTATTTATCCTTAATTTCACCTTCATATCTTCTTCTCTTTACTTTTATTTTACTTTTATCTACTATTAATATTACCTTTTTAACTCTTCTATCTTTGACTTTGATGAAAACCTTATCATCAAAAATATCTACACTGGGTACGTTAGATTTATTAGATTTTTTCTTTGGCAATAACTTCCTTTTCTTTATTGAACTTACACCTGAGGTCAAAACTTTTGAATTTAAAACATAAACTTTTACTCGTTGAATTTTTGGAGAATGCAACGAATATTTCCTCGTTCTAGAGAGGACTTGCAATACTGCAACATTTATTTTATTTTGAGATGTTACTTGAGTTTTTTTCTCTCTAACATACAAGAAATAAGTATCTCCTTTAACGTTTCCATGTCTAGAATAAAATCTAGCCTTTTCCTTAAGAAAGAAACTATTTAAAATAGCTTCAGGCCCTCCAAACGCCGGGCAATTAGCAACAAAAACAACCATTACTCCTAGCGAAGCTATAAATCTAAACATAATTACATAGTACAGTTATTCTATATTTGTTCCTATAGAAATTTCTCCTCCTTCTCCTTCTTGCTTTATAGTACTATGTCTTACATCTATATCCGTATAAATATCTACATTTTGAAGTTTACTTCCTTTTCCTATTCTTGTTCCTAGCATGATTTTTCCATTTTTTCCTTTCTGAATTATGTTGGCATGCTTTGCATTTACGTGTGTAGTTATATCTGTATCGCTCAATCTAGTAGACTTATTATAGGCATCTATTGTTTTTTCGGCGGCTCCTCCTACTGCTTCAGCTACTCCACTACCGACTCCCTTTGCAACTTTTTTAGCTACGTCAGCAACCTTATTTGCTATATCTTCAGGTCCTGCAAAGGCTGCCGAAGACATTGCTAAAAGAACAACCAAAACGAAAGGTCCATTTTTCATCTTCCACCTCCTCCCTCTTACTTAGACATGATAAAATTGACGGAGAAGCTACCATTTCTCTACTTACCAATAGATATTATACCTTAATCAGGCAAAATTCAAGAAGTGATAGTTCCTCCGCTGAGATCAACAGCGAAGGAGTAAGATGAAAGAAAAACTTGCATACCAACAACTAAGCAGATAACAGACCAGATAGGAAACATTGCTGAGATGGGGAGCTCCCCGTAGTGGAGTAAGGCATTTGAAGCTCTCAAGAGGAACTCAGCTTTTGAAGAAGTATTTGCCGCAGCAGGAATATCAAAAGGACTTGAACTTGCCCAATGGGTCTCTAACAACAAAGAGGCAATAGGAAACTTTGTTAGAACCCTCGGAGATAAGGCAAGGACAGTTGCAAGGCTTGCTGCAAGGAACCCGGAGATATTAGCCGTAGTAGCAGTTGGAGCTCTGGGAATGGCTCTTTCTGAAAGAGCAAAAGAACAGGGAGCAACTACTTCAGACCAAATCCTGAGCCAGGCAAGGCAGCAGGGAGCCGTTCCCACAACTGTCGGAGTTGGAAGCTACAGGGAGTTGGTAAGAGCAGCTGAGAAAGCAAGGAAAGAGCTTGAGCTCTTTGTAAGCGGAAATAAAGTGGTTGCAGACCCTCAGAGCTTGCAGGAGGTCTTGAAGAACGCCGAGAAAGTCAAGTAGTTGATTAGGCCTCAGACATTAGGGAGTCTGAGGCTTTAAGGCTTATCATCGTCGTAAGCGGCGTGATACATAAGAGGACATTCTAATTCATCAGCCATAGACGGCACTATACACTCATCCCTTTCTTCGTAATTACAACAGCCGTCGCCCTCTAAGTGTTCAGCAACTCTGCTACCGGTTATCAGAGAATAGATAACAGCCAAGATGTAAATAGTTCCGTAGATTATGGGCAGCCATATAAACAGAAACTTGAAGATGAAAGCTGTAATGTCCATAGCTTACCTCCTCTACTATTCAGATTAGTTCTCAAACTCTTCTTCAGTCAAGTCGTAGTCCTCAACTGCGTATTTGAAGACCTGTATATACTTGGTTTTCCCATCTTCAGTCTTCGTGTAGAGCTTGAGGAAAAAATCTCCCCTAAAAAAGAGCAACTTTTTGAGAGAGTCAGGAAACTTTTGTTAGCCCGAAAGATATATACCGATTCTCCAGTCTTTGAAAAGTTGGAGAAATACGGGATATATACATATTCGGATTTTGAAAAACCTTACCCAAAAGTGCCTATACAAATCCTTGAGAATTTTGTTGATTCACTTGAAATTGAAGAAGAAGAAGAAGAACTTTTTAGAACGGCCTTTTACCATCTAGCTTTTCTTATTGGACTCCAAAAGATTGTAGATGGAGACCTATATAAGTTTCTTTACCTTGTGGAAAAGACTGAAGAGAGCGGTTGCTACGATGTGCTTGGGAGACACTTGAGGGAATTAGAAGTAGAGATAGATGAAGAGAGTTTGAAGGAGCTGTTTGAGAACCTATTACGTCACAGGAAGAAAAAATCAGAAGAGATTGATTCGGACGAAATAGATGACATCTACGGAGGAGAAGTTTAAGAGGAGGTAGGGAAATGAGAAAATTAATTGGGATTTTAAATGCAGTAGCTCTTTTGAGCTCCTGTGGAGGTGGTAGTGGAATAGGGATAGACTATGAGGGCTACTACTACCTAGAGAGTGAGATTAATCCCTCTACGAACGAAGTAGAGGTAGTAGATTTTGTTAGGGACGGAGACGGGAAGATAAGGAGCTATACGATTCCGAGCTACGACGATTTCATAAACGTTTATCTCAACCTGAACTACGAAGGAGAGTTTACGGGGGAGTTTGAAAAGAAGAGGGCCTTTTTAAAGGAGATAGATGTAGTTTACGGAAGTGGGGAAAACTCCTTAAAGAGAGTTTATACCTATTCAAGGGAGATAAAGCCTGAAGGCTTGACGGTTAAGATACCTTTAACCTCAAAAGAGCTGATAAGCGTTCCGTTTATATACGCCAACGCATTAGAGGACAAGGTATTAACCTACACTTTTGAAAATGAGTTTCCAAAAGAGAGTTTCTGGGAGCTGAAAGAGAAAGAAAAGACCTATTCGGGGAAAACTCTTTCTTTTGAACTGCCTTCTGATTACAGGGACTTGAAGGTAGAGGTAGAGGATACTATCTGCAAGGTAAATTCGGACGGGACTTTATCCTCTCCCTGTGAAGGCTCTTTAGAAAACGGCGTTTTAGAGATAACAGGTATAGATTCCTCTTACGTAAAGACCTCTCACCAATCGGAGTTTGTCTATTACGGGCCCAGTAAAAGGAGCTACGTTCTATCTGAGGGGATTTTAAAGGGGAGCGTAAAACTTGAGCTTGAGGAGGATAATACCGGATACCATCTTGCTTTAGTGGATAAGGACGGAGAGCTGGTAGATGATAAGGGAAACAGCTACGGAACGGTAGATTACGACTCCGGAGTAGTTTCTCTGGAAGTAAAAGATGTTCCTGTAATGAAGGTTGTTAACGACGCAGGGGAGTGGGTAGGTTTTCAGGACAACGGAACGCTGTCTTTAGGGGCTAAGATAAAGCCTATGACCTTAAAACTTGAGGTTTACAACGGAGCTCCCGATGCTGAAAATCTCAACTCTCTGGGATTTTGTTCAGACGACGGTAGTGGTAATCTCATAGGAGATTGTTCCGGAACTGTAAATTACGAAACCGGAGAGGTTAACTACGACTGGAATCTCTCTACCGACGGGAAAAGCGTTTACGTTTCCTACAAGTATTACGAAGAAGAGTCCTATCCTGTAAGTGTAAGTGCTGAGTGGGATACCTCTGACGGCAATGCAAATGTTAAAGTTTCATACAGAGAGCTCAAGAGCGACGCACCTACGATTGTTAAGATAGGTATTCCTCCTACCTCTATCTTTAGTGGTTGTAAGGTTTATGAAAGTGGTAATGGAGACTACATACTGGGAACAGACTACACTACTGAGATTAAGGGAGAGAATCTCTATCTTGAGCTTGTAAGGATTCCCGACAATACTCTTCATATCTACTGCGACTTTGATAAGGAGTTTAACTTTAACAAGGACGTAGAGGTAGTAAATCCGGAAAGACAGGAAATTTCCGTAAAAGTGAAAGTTAAAGCCGTTCTGGATACGAGAGAGAAGCTAGAAGCCGAAAGGGAGTTTACCATTACTGCAACAAGTCCTGAATATTTCTAGAGTTCTTTCCCTTCCGTTTCTTTTTTCCATTTCTATCAGCCCTCCTTAAAGGAGGGCTTTTTTCTTGCCTTATTTTCCTACTTAGCGTGTGTTAATGGAACAGAATGAAGATGACGAAAGTTTTCCATCAGTCAACGGAGTTTTCTTTAGGTTCCTCATAAAGGAGTACCTTATGGGGGAAATTCTTGGCTGTGGGCGCTACACCGGAGTCAAAGGAAAAAGAGGAATTGTGAGCCCAACTTTACCCTAATTTATCCCGTTTTTTTACTAATTACGTACTATTTTGTGTCAACTTTATCCCTAAATTATCAAATTCCCTCAATTCTACCAAATATGTCTCTAATATATCCCTATTTTGTCTCAATTTTTTCCGGCAGTTTGACAAACGTGGGGTCTATTATAGAGGGTCTATAAACAGACCGGGTTGTGTCAAAGAGCAAACCAGATTTGCATCTTTTTTATAACTTATTTTCCCCAATTCTATTTCCATATTGTCCTAATATTATCCCACAAATTGACCTCAAATCATACCTTTATTGACTTAATCTTGAATCTAAATTATCTTTAAATCATACTTATTATGTATCTAAATCATATCTACATTATACCTTTATTGGTACAAATTAGTGTCCATTTTGTATAATTCGCAGAAGCAAGAATAGAGAGGCAAAAATGAAAACACTCGTAACAGACATCGGTTATGGAGACACCAAGTTTGCTTGGAAAGAAGGAGAAAAGACGAGGTTCGGAAAGTTTCCTACGGCCATTGTAAGGAGAGGAAGAGCAAGAGTTTATCCTTCTATGGAAGGGATAGGAAGCGTTTCCTTAGAGATGGTTTTTGAAGGAATCAGCTACGTAGTAGGAGAGCAAGCTTTTGACTTTGGAAAACCTATTTCCACAAGGAGAAAAGGTTTTATCCCTACCTACGCTCCTCTGCTTGTAGCTAAAATGGTAAAGGAAGCAGGTAAGGACTTTGAAAGGTTGGTAGTTTCAGTAGCTATCTCTGATTATACTAGAGAACACGTTGAAGCTCTCAAAAAAAGGCTTCAAAAGTTCACAGTTAACGATAAAGACTATTCATTCAAGAACATACTTGTTCTTCCACAGGGATACGGCATTTACAGAGACGTTTTTCCAGAGGGAACAGACAAGAAGGTAGTTGTAGTTGATATCGGTTTTAACACGATAGACATCTCTTATTACGTTGGAGGAGAGCCTATTAAGGATAATTTCAGAGGGCTTCCCGGATACGGTGCTGCAAGGATAATAAACAACCTTTTAGAAAAAGTCAAAGAAGAAACAGGAGAGCAGATTTCAGAGCTTGAGCTTAACAAGGCGATTAAGGAAGGAGGAAAGCTAAAGTTTTACAGCAGAGAATACGACATATCAGACCTAATAGAAGAGGAAAAGGAGTTCTATGCAGAGGAAGTTATAGCTGAAATAGAAAGCTCTCTCGGAGATGTTTGGAAAAGAGCCGATTACAGAATCATAGCAGGAGGAGGAGGATACTTTATTCCTGAAGACTTCAAAAAGGAATACAGTCTTACTGTTCCTGAATCTCCGGAGTTTTCAAACGTTAGAGGTTTTCTAACTGCTGTGAAGGGGGAGTGAAATGAAAGGTGAATACAAGATTAAAATCAATCTCAATCCAGTAATTAAGGAAAAACTGGACAAAATTCCGTGGGGTCTGAAAAGGAGACTCCTTTCCTATATAGTGGAATCAACTCTTGAGAAACGCTCAATTGAAGAATTATTGAGTGAGATGCTCACTCTTCCTAGTAAACCAAGTAAAGAACTCGAACAAGAGCCTGAGCAAGAGTTTAACAGAGCGAAGGCTCAAAAGAGAGAAATTGAAGACAAGAAACCGCAACAAGAACCCAGTAAGCAGACCGAACCTGAATCCAGGAATAGCAAAGAAGATGAATTCTTTGAAAAAATAGAGAAAACCTTTGAAGACTGGTTATGAAATTTTTAGTAAGTAGATCTATAGAAGTTTTAAGAGTTCTTATAGAGAAAGAGCTTTTCTTAAGATATAGAGGAACTTTCCTAGGATTATTTTGGTTCATTTTAAATCCACTTTTATCTATTCTAGTATATTATTTAGTTTTTGCTGTTATTTTGAAAATTGGTAAAGACGATTACCTGAATTATTTAATATCGGGAGTTCTTATATGGAACTTTATATCGTCCTCAATATTTATGTTGACAAATAGTTTTATTAACTATGCTTCGTTTATTAAGAAATTACCAATTAATAGGATTTTAATTCCATTATCCTTAATAATAGCGAATGCTATCCCTTATATAATACTTAATCTGTTTGCAAAAATTCTACTTTTACCCTCTTTAAAAGGATTAGTTTTCCTTTTAGGAGCATTTATTGTTATAGGAATTCAAGTTTTTTTTATAGGTAAACTTTTAGGTATCTTTAATTCCTTTGTCAAAGATATCAATTATTTGGTTTCCTTTATTTTAAATTTGCTTTTTTATTTATCACCGGTAGTTTACTACATAAATTTGGTTCCTAAAAATCTAACTTGGATATTTTTTTTAAATCCCTTAGGAGTGGATGTAATTATTTGGCACAGCATATTTTTAGAGGAAAAAGTTCCTTTTTCCTATATTTTATGTTTTATAATTCACACAACAATTATAACTTTTGTTTCAATATTTTTCTATAAAAAGCTCGAAAAATATTTACCGGAGGTTTTATAAAACTTGAGGATACTTGTAGTTTCTTTATCATATCCTCCTTTAAATAATCCTCAGTCAATAAGATGGAGGGCTTTATCAAAATTATTAGCTAAACAGGGAATTGATTTGGAAGTTCTTTCCTTAAAATTACCTTTCGCAGATTTCATAGATGTTAACAGCAACTTCAATATTAGAAGGATTTATTCTCCAATTACATGTTTTCTGCTTAAAAAGTTCCTACTATCAGGAGATAGAATTAAAAATTCATATTTAAGAGTCTGGTTGCTTAAACTTTATGAAATCTTTTCTTTTGGAGATGCTTTTATTGATTGGGGAATTAGGACCTCTTATGAATTAGCTAAAATTTCTAATGATTATCACCGCATTATTTTCTCTTGTGAACCTCATATTGCTACTCTTTTACCTACATTTTTTGTTAATAACAAAAAAGTAATTTTAGACCTAGCAGATCCTCCCATTCCAAATTACTTTTTAGGTACCCCTATTTTTCCATTTAAACAAATATATGAAATTGTTTTTTATTTGGCTCTTAAAAGAGCTCAGAAAGTCATTTTTACTGGTTATGGAGTTAAAGAATTTTATGAAGGCAAATATCCTTTTCTAAAAGGAAAATCTTTTGTAATTACTCAAGGGTTTCCAAAGGAACTTTACTATTATTCTCTTAGCAAACCTCAAACTTCAAATAACCCGCCTGTTCTTTCTTTTGTCGGGAATTTTATAGATAATATACGGGAACCAACAGAATTGATTAATGCTGTTTCAAAACTTAATATTAAATTCGTATACGTTGGAAAAATTGATCGTTGGTCTAATTTCTTAAAAAGGAAGCTGGGTTCCAGATTTATTTTTTTAGGAAGGAAGTCTAACGAAGAGGCTTTAAAAATACAGCTTAACTCAGATGTTTTAATTTACATAGGAAATAAAGTGCCTTATCAACAATCAGGAAAACTTTATGAATACTTAGGTTCGAATAAGCCTATATTAGCTATTATTCAGAATAAAAAAGATGACGCTATTAGATTAATAGAAAGATTTAAATGCGGTATTGTTTGTAAAAACAGCGAAGAGGAAATTTTTATTTCGGTTAAAAAAATACTTCTGAATAAACATAGATTCTTGAATTCAAGAAAAGACTATCTCAAATTGAACTATTGTTGGGATACATTAGCTAGAAAATATAAGTACATATTGGAAAGTCCATAAAGTGACAAGGGAGTCACTTAAGGGAAAGCTCTATTAGTATTTTATATACCCTTTTGTTCCCCTGTGGATAAGAATCCAAAATTCTAATTTTCCTTAAGTTTTTAAGAGAAGATAACTTCGACAGAAAGTTAGGTACTCCTGATGAAAGAATGTTCATGTAAACTTTAAACTCATTTCTATCTTTTAAATAGAAAACATCAAAAGATATTACTTTTAGAACAGATGATGTTTTTAGCATCTGAAAAAGATTAACAATATTACTTTCAAAGTAAGGATAATTAATGTTTATTTTTTTCCATTCCTTGCTTTTTCTTTCCATAAGAAAGAACTCTTTTTTTGTGATTTTTGCAATATTACCATAATAGTTTATGTTTTTTTTTATTTTTTGGAACTCTAAACTTAGAATAGTTAACTTAGATATTCCCAATATTAAAATTAATAAGCTTATAAAAATTAAGCCTTGAAGAATTTTTAATCCCAAAATCTTATAATTTTCCTTTAATAAGGAAAAAGTTTTTCTTACAAAAAAAGAAACCAAAAGATAATTGAAGCTTATTATATTCTTAGAAGATTTAATAGATATCACATTGTGTAGGTCATATTTGACTTTTAAGTTATCAACTAGAGTCTTTAGCTCATCGTTCTTAACGATAAACTGGCTGAGAACGATTCCATTTCTTATAGGAAAGACATAATTGGATTTCTCACCTTTTTTTATTAAAATTCCGGAAAAATTGGATTTTATATACGGTATTAACCAGTTAATACAGCTGGGATATGAAAGAAAAGCTGTTTTAGGATAAAACCATATCATAATATGGCCATTTTTCTGTATGTAGAAAAAGTCCGGATTTTTAAAAGGGCTATAAGCGCTATAATTGATTTCTACTAATTTAGGAGAAACTTTTAAGTTTTCCGGGATTTGTTCAGATAAAAAGAAAGTTTCTTCACAGGGAATCATCTTTATTATTTCCATGATTAACTCCTAATAGATAGTAAATTCTCTGATTGCTGAACCTCCTTTCATACTTCTATCCAAAACATATGAAGAACAAACCTTAATATAAGGTTTGTCTTTGTACCTAATACAAGCAAAAATGTGCAAATATCTTCCAGGAGCAATAGTAAATATTTCCCTATTTTTTAAAGGAATATTGGATATCTGTTCCCAAGTTATGCAACCACTTGTGTTTCTGATAAAGGATATATCTATTCCAGACAAGGAATAGATGAGTTTTAAATCTGCTGTATTTAAATTTATCCTATTTTCTGAATAGTCGGAAATATATTTTACAATGTTTTTATATACACGACTTCCATTTACGTCCTCTAGTTCAAGTTTATGTTGAATTGCTCGGGAGTTTCTAGGGCAAAAGGAGTAGTTATTACTTCTATAAAAATCACACTCCGCTCCATAAGGTCTTGGTACATTGTCTTTATCAAACCAGTCTAAAACGCTTTGAATAAATGTTTTGCCATCCTCTCCTACAAGAGCATTTAAAGTAGGTTCAGTTAGACCTCTACTCAATAAATAACTATTTCCGTCCCTAACTTTAAGGGTTATTTCAACATTTTTTAAGTACGGCCAATATATTTTTTCCTCCCTTCCGTCAAGGAAAAGTCTATAACTATCAAAATAAACCGATTTACAATCATAAGTACCTGTTAATAAATTGTAGTTTAAATAATTAATAAACGAGTATAAGTTTACTGTCAAATCAACTTTTTTCTTCATCGCCTCCCTAAGGTCAATTAACACTCCTGAAATTTCCAAAAGAAAAAGAGAAAATAAAAAAATTATAAACGATATAGCTAAACTCATAGGAAGAACAAAAGCTTTCCTATATCCTGTTGCGTTCTTTTGAACCATCTATTTCCTCATATTTTATAAGTTTCACCTCCTTATTATCTTTTACTATATAGAATTTTTGACCATTAATTTTGATTATTCCTAAAATTTGGAAATTTCTTTTTTGGTTAGAGATTTGAGACAAAGCTCGTTTTTTTGTTAATTTAGATTTATTAAGTTTTCCTTCCGGAAAAGCAAACATTGAAAGGATAATTTTTTTAAAAGTTTCACAATTAGATAGCGAAATAATACTTTCAAAATCTCTGAGTTCTGGAAACTTAAGTCCTTTTGCAGAATAGTTCCTTTCTAAATCTTCAATCTCTCTTTTAAAAGAGAAAAAATTAAAAAGAATTGCAGTAATAATTACAAAAAAAACAAATAAGTTAACGAGAGAAAGTTTCTGGATTTTCCCTATTAACATTCCTATTCTCCAGTTTTAAACTCTTTGACAACTTTTTTATTATCTCTTGAGAAATTTTTTGATAAGATGTAGCTTCATTCAGTATATATGGGGTAATCATTACAATAAGTTCGGTTTTGACCCTTGAGCTGGAGGAAGAACTAAAGAGATTCCCTAAGAGGGGCATATCACCTAAAACTGGAACTTCATTTTTTGATTTACTCTTAGTTTCACTTATTAAACCTCCTAAGATTACAGTTTGTCCGCTTCTAACAAATACATCTGTAGTAATACTTCTGTTTAATATGAGAGGCGAATCTATACTTGATATATTATTAGTTTGAGCTTCGCTGACAGACTGACTTATAACAAGTTCTACCATACCTTTAGAACTAACTATTGGCTCTATTGAAAGCTGAACTCCTGTGCTTTTGTAAACTATATTTCTTAAAATATTTGGTCCTTGAGTTGTGTGTACATCTGAGGCTGATACTTCACTACTTATAACAGGAACTTCTGTTCCTACAGTTATAGAGGCCTGTTTTCCGCTGAGAACTACTAAATGAGGAGAGGATAAGATATTAATTAGGTTTTTCTTAGCGAATGCATTAATTATCATTCTAAATTTATTGGTCGATGTAACTAAGGAATAAGTAAAACCGTTGGCTCCAAGGCCTAATACGTTGGATAGGCTTCCTTGCCAATAACCTGAATGTTTTAGATACCATTCAAGTCCGTATTCTAGCTGATCCTTTAGGGTAATTTCTGCTATTGTTACTTCTACAAGTACTTGCTTGGGGGCTTTATCCAGCTTCTTTAGAAATTCTTCTATTAAAGGAATTTCCTCTTTAGGTGCTCTAACAATAAGTTGATTTCTACTTTTATCTAGAAGAACAAAAATCTTTTTCTTTGAAGTTTCCTCAAAAAATCTCTTAAAATTCCTCATAACAGAATAAATACTTTCTGCACTTCTATTTTGAGGTTCAAAGAATAAAAGACCTTTATCAGCCGAACTTTCAGCTCTATCTAGCTCTTTTACAAGCTTCTTTATTATAGAAATATATGATTCGTTAGGAATAATGGCTATTATTCTAGAATTAGAATCTAAAGGTAAGAAAAAAATTCCGTTACTTTTAGGAGATTCTGTAACTGGAATATTAAATCCGGCTAATATTGTTTTCAGTTTAGAAATTAATTTGGATGGTTTTAAGTTATTAACATTAAATATCAAAAGTTTCTTTTCGCTGAAAACCGGCCTATCAAAGAATTTAACTATTTTCAGAATAGGACGTATAGATCTTACAGGTCCTGATAATATCAGATATTTCTTTCCGTAGGAAAAAGAGAAAGATACTCCAGGAGGAACAAAAAATTTAGTGAAAGAATCGTAGTTGTCACTTAAAGCACCAGTATTTAAAGGGTAAATGAGAGTAATTAAATCATCTTTTGAATAATTTGAAGGAATACTTTTCCCTACAATAACAGGTAATTTACCTACAAGATTTGGGACTTTTTTTATAACAAATAAATTCTCCTTTTTGTTGTAATCCACGATAATACCATTTATTTCAAAGATGTTAAATACTATTTCTAAAAATTTCTTTAAAGAAAACTCTTGATAAAGAGATAGATCAATAGGAACATTTGGAATTGCTCTTTTAGAGGGAATTATTTTATAATTAACTTTTAAAATATCCTTAAAAGTTAAATCAATTAAGTCCCTTAAAGATATATTCTCCACATTTATCTGAACTTTCTTCCTAAGTTTTTCCTTTCCTAACAAGGAAAATATAATTTGTAAAGTTTCATATTTCGTACCCTTCAACAAAACTAATTCTTGCTCTTTTTCTTCTTTTTGTACTTCTGAAAAGCTAACTACATTAAACTCTCTTTTTTCCTCTTCTTCTTTTTTTCTCGTTATAGTTGTAGATTCTCCTAAAGATTCTGTACCTTTATTAGACAAACTTGAAATCAATATTGGTTTTGTTTCTATTCCTTTATTGCCGCTGTTTAAAGCACACGAGGACAAAAATACCAGGAAAGTAAAGCTTGATGCTAGTTTCCTATTCAACTCTCTCCCCCGAGCAAAATCTGTTATCAACTGCGAATATTACTAAATAGAGCTTTAAAGTTGCTTTTGGGTTCTTTTTACTAATTACTGAGTTTTTCAAAAAGAGATGAAATTCCTTCAATTCTAAAGACTTTAGATTTCGAGAAAGACTGCACCAAAAATCTAGTAAACTTTTAAGGGTTCCTTCTATTTCCAATCTTATAGGTAGAGTATATACACTACCCGACCTTGAAACAGTCCCCCAGTTTATTTTCTTAAGCTTAGAAGAATTATAGATTTTCGTTAGTTTATATAATTTTTCCTCAACTAAAGAAAGAAATTGACTTTGTGATGATACTTGAAAAACTATTGAACAATTTTTTTTCTCTGTTAAAAAAAATTGTTTTGAAAATTCCTTAATCTTCTGTCTTTGCGAAGATATTCGCTTTAGTTTATTCAAGTGATCCAGCTGATAAATAAAATCCTCTGTTTTAGAATTGAGATATTCCCAAAGACTTACATTTAATCTTAACAAAAGAAGAAAAATAAGGATAAGGATTTTAAAATCACTTAGGTATTTCTTCACTTTCTATCTACCAGTTAAGAATAAAAAGAGGAGGGAGATTCCCTCCTCTTAAACTTCAAATTTATATAGTTTAGAAGTGAAGGTTATCAGGAGTTTCAGAAACAAGCTCTACAGGAACAAACCTTACATTAGTAGTTCCAATAACCTGCTGAGCAACATAGATATTAAGATTTTTAGAAGATGTTCCTGTTATACCAAGAACTCCAAATCTTCCCTCTTTTTCAGCCATAAGATCAAGTCCAACATCTTTAGCCCATTTTACAATATCAGTTCCTTTAATAATTACTTCTTGTCCAGCACCAACTGCAATTGCCTTAATGAACTTCCAACCACCTTTCGGATCTGAAACATAAAGAATAAGTGGAGTATCGTCTCCCGTATTCTCAACCCTGATAGCAGTAGTTATAAGGGAATCAGTTCTAACATAAGGAACTTTGAAAGATACAGGGGATTTTTCGCTCTGTCCCCATACCATAACTTTGCCCCAATCCAGCTTAGCAGCTTTGTAAAGTTGGCCACCTGAAATTTCAGCAGAGGCGTAAAATGCCTGAGGAGCAAGTTGAGTCTTGCCATCTACATAAACTTTAAAGCTTACGTCAATACTCTTAGTATCAGGGTTTACATGGGAATTTTGGAAAAGTGTTGAACCGCTGACAGTACAGCTTGCTACTCCATTCTCTGGGGTAGCTGAACAAAGCACATCGTATTTATACGTTTTATAGTTTGGAGCAACAAATTCTACTTTAGTTACTCCTTTCATATCTCCTTTAAGAGAAAGAGTAACATTGCTATTAGCAAGTGAAGTAACCTTAATAACAGCATCCTCCATATCTTTACCTTGAAGAATTCTCAATCCGTCCATACCTTTACCTTTCGTACTACAGATACAAGATGTTTTATTATCACAGTATCCAGGATCGGCACAAACTTCTTCTACCTGGTTACTACAAAAGGCAGTACACTCTATGTCTGTATGTTCACAACATGGTCCTGTAGAACCTGGGGTTATACAAGGATTGTAAAGAGCATAGTTTAAGGGCTGATCGGAAATCTCATCATCATAAACCTTAAGTACTCCTGCTTTATCGTCTTCTATAACGACAGCTAGCCCCTCCTCGTCAACACCTGGTTTTTTAGCAACATACTGATTCTCAACTACAAGGAAATCCTTTTTAACACAACCTACATGTTCATTTTCCTTATTAATTCCAGTAATAACTATTTGAGCTTTATCACCAGCTTTAACAGTTCCAGGAAGCCATATCGTAAGTTTATCAGCAGGTGTTGTACCATCGGTTTTTAACTCTGTAAGTTTAACAATACTTATTTCCGTTAAATTGTACGTAGTGTCTTTGCCATCCTTCTTCTTAGTAATGGTTTTTTTATCCTTGATAAATTTGTTAACTTCTTCAAACTTAAAGTCAAGTCGCTCTGGGGATGATTGATAAGGCTTAATAACTATAATTTCATCGTCCGTATCTTTCTCATTATCCTTATTAACATAGTGAGCATTAGCGATTAAAGCTACATTTTCATAATTCTTAAATGTTGCGTTCTCAAGTGTAATAGTCATTGTTGAAATTGCCACTTCTGAATCTTTTTTTGAATCTTCGTAAAGCTTAGGATAATCACTACTAAAGCTTACGAACTTCGCATCAACCTCTCTACCTGCAGACGGAATAGCTTCGTAAGCAACGTACTTTACGTCCTTGTTACCAAAGTCAATGAGACACGCTGCTTCAGCGCTCAGTTGGCCGGCTCCAAGAGACAAAATAAGAGCGGCGGTTGCTACTCCAAGAGCTTTTCTAATCATGTCCTTCCCTCCTGATTTAGATTTAGTTTAATAACATTTAAATGTATTAGTTTCACTTGAAGTCTAACTCAGATAAGAAATCATGTCAACCCCTTTAAGCTAGTCAAACTTTGTTTACTTGCAAAAAAGCAAAGGGTTACCTTTCTAAAAAACACCCCTTTTTCCCTCCTAAGAAGATGCAAAAATCATCCAGCTTCTTGAATTCTTTAAGCTTCTTAGCCTCTAACCTAGTTTGGAAATTAGATACAGTTCTAGAAACTGAAGGGTAAACAAAACTTCCAACAAGAGCAAGTATAGAAATTGCAATAAGAACCTCTAACAAAGTAAAGGCCTTCAAACTAACCTTCACGACCAGTCTCCAAAAACTTAACAGGAAGTTTTCCAATATAAATTTTATTATCAATAACAAAAGCAGGTGTCCCAGGTATACCTGCTTCTTTAACTAATTGGTTCACTTTTTTTACAAGCTTATGATATTTAGAATTGTTACCAGTAAAGTTAATAGAACTAAGAGCCTTAAATTTTGAGTCATCTTTAAAAGCTTCTTTGAAGACGGAAACTAAATCGGTCTTTCCCCCTTTAGCATAATACATCATATTGGATATAATGTCTTCAGAACTTTTTTTATGAACCGCATACGGAATAACAACAACGTTATATTTCTTCTGAAGCTTATCTAATAATCCTTTTTTAACTTCTTTTTTACAAAATGGGCATATAGGATCCAGAAAAACATAAATTACTTTTTTACCTTTAGCATATTTTGATACAAATCCTTCTGAGGCCAACAATTCTTCAGCCTTCTTGATTTTGTCTAAGGCTTTTTTGCTTAAAAAAACTTGAGCAGTTTTCTCTTGATCTAAAATTAGTAATTCCTTCTTAGGATCATAATGATAAAGCCGAGTAAAGAAATTATCTCCATCAACTTGGTATATACGGATTCTTTTTATAAGACCACCTTTCTTAGGTATCTCCAATTCCCAAACTTTTAACGTTACTTCTTTTTCCTCCAACAACTTAGGAGTATACTCCTTATCTCCGATCTTGAATACTAAATGAGATTCATTTGCAGAAACTTTATTTGCAAATAAAATTCCAGATAATAATGAGAAAAGCAGTAACTTCCTTAACAATGTTAAACCTCCTGTTTTGATTCAATGAGCTTAGAGTCTACTAAATTTAAATCAGTACCTTTACCTGAAACTGTTTTGTTCATAGTAGTAGATTTTTTTATAAAAGAAAAGGCCCACATAACAGCTCTTTCAGGATCTCCTTCAAATTCCTTTCTCATAGCAAGAAGCAGAGCGTCTATTATAGTACCTTTAAGACCTCTAGGAATGGAGTCTAAGAATTTCGCATTTTCCTCACTTACCATTATGGTTTTCGGGATTCTTTTCATAATAAACCATCTCCTATAATTTGTTTAAACAATAAAATCTAAATGCTATTATAAATTAGCAGAACCTATACTTAAGCAGCAATATAATACTTTTAAGAGAATTTAAATTAAATCAAACAAGTTTTCAAGTAAGACAGCTAATCAAATCTTGATAAATAAAGGAACTTAGTTAATTTAATCTTGTCATCATTCCTAGCTTTTATTATCATTATATTTTCAACTTTTTCTTTTTCAGAAGATAAAAAGACCGCCCTTATTCTAACAGCATAGGGTATTTTACCAACTATTCTTTCTTTCCAAAAAGATTTTTCTGTGTAATAAGCAAATGAGATTCTAGAAAAAGGAAGAGGGAGGACATCTTCTTTTCCTAGTTTTGAGATTCTTAAAGTGACAGGATCAACATATCTATTCGGGAAAATAGCCACTTGTCTCAAGTAAACTCGATTATTTTTCTGATAGATTTCATATAAAAATGGTCTTTTCGATGAAGTACTATTTTTAAAATCATAAAGAGAAACAAAAGATAACTTTTCTTTATTTCCTTTAAAATAAAAGAAAAAAGAATTTCTATCCTTAACTACATATGGGAAAATACTATTAATCAGATAACGCAACTTCATTAATGTTTTTGCCTTTTCTGGAATAACTATATATTCTTTTCCTACTGATCTTGAGATAAAAGAGTAAGTTTGCGATATTAATAAAGCTACTAAAGACAAAATTATTAAACTTATTAATATCTCAAGAAGAGTTAAACCCTTTCTGCTATAAATCATAAAGAGGTCACTCTAATAACTTCATCAATAGTAGTTTTTCCCAAAAGAACTTTTAAAAAACCATCTTCCACCATAGTTCTAATTCCTAGCTCTTTTTTTAAAGCCTTTTTAGTTAAAACTTCATCTTGTTTTAAAAACTTCATCACCTCACTCCAAACTTCATCTGTCATCTCAACAATTTCAGCAATAACAGTTCTCCCTAAATATCCTGTATAATTACACTCCTCACATCCTTTACCTTGTAAAATAGTTACATCAGATAAACCAAAAGTTTCCCTTATTCTTTCTAAGAAAGGAAATTTTTTAAAAAATTCTCTTTTATCCAGGGGCTCTGCACAGTAAGGACAAACTTTCCTCACCAATCTTTGAGCCATTGTCCCAATTAAAGAAGACCTCAACAAATAATCTGGGACTCCAAGATCTATCATTCTCTCTACAGCCCCTATTGCATCGTTAGTATGGAGAGTTGATAAAACTAAATGACCCGTTAAAGAAGACTGAACCGCTATTTCTGCGGTTTCATAGTCCCTAATTTCTCCAACTAGAATAACGTCTGGATCCTGCCTTAATATACTCCTTAAAGCAGCAGCAAATGTAAGTCCAATTTCAGGATTTGCTTCTATTTGACATACATTATCCATAATATATTCAACAGGATTTTCAATTGTTATAATCTTTTTACTTGTTTTATCTATAAGTTGCAACAAAGAATACAGAGTTGTCGTTTTACCTGAACCTGTAGGACCTGTTGTTAAGAACATACCGTAGCTTTTTTTCGTTACTTTAGTCAAGATTTCAAGATGATCGGGAAGAAAACCTAGAGATTCTAACTCTAACTTTGTGGAATCAGAACTTAAGATCCTTAAAACTATACTCTCTCCAAACTTTGTAGGGACACTTGAAACTCTAATATCATACTCCTTACCGCCAACCTTTAATGACATTCTTCCATCTTGAGGTAACCTTGATTCAGAAATATTCATTTTAGACAACAGTTTTAATCTGCTAATAATGGATTTTTCAAGGTAAGGAGGGATCTTCTCTACCTCATGAAGAACCCCATCTATCCTATACCTAACAACCATTCCATTTCGCACGGACTCAAAATGAATATCTGAAGCTTTTCTCTCTATCCCTCTTATAAGAACTCTGTTTACTATTTTTATAGCGGGAGCTTCCGAAGCTAAGTCTTTTAAATGTTCTATCTCAGTTTCTAAGTTTTTAAAAATTGATCTTTCATTTTCCTCAGAAAGGCTTTCCATTAAGGAATCAAGTTCTTCTCTACTTACTAAAAGTGGTTGTAAGGGTTTATCTGGAAAAATCTTTTGAAGCATATAAAGAGCTTCTAGATTTAACGGGTCATCAATAAGCAAAAATATTTGGTCATTCCTTCCCTCAATAGGAACTATTCTAAGCTTCTTCAGAAGAAGAATAGGAATTTTCTTATTTAAACCCGATACTAATTCCCCTTTAAACTTTGATGGCTCAAAAATTTCAATGTCAAATTGAATACTTAAAGCTTTTAAGAGAGCTTCCTCATTTATGACCCCTAAATTAAGCAAGATTTGGCCAAGCCGTGCACGAAAATGCTTCTGAACACTTAAAGCTTTTTCTATATCACTTTCTGAGCAAAAGTTATTTTCTACTAAAATTTCTCCAATTAATTTCTCTGTTCTCCTAGCAGGTATTATCAATTTACCCTCTTAACGATTTATTACCTCACTCATATCTAAAATACTTGATATGATGCTAAAAACTACCAAGCCAACTATAGATCCAACTACAACTAAAGTTATAGGCTCCAAAAGATTTACAACTTTAGAAATCCTTTCCCAAGCCTGTTCTCTATATCGTTGATATAAAGATTCAAATGCCGGAACTAAATTGTTACTTTCTTCCGCAGCTGAAATTACAGGAACAACTTCTGATGGAAATATTGGAATCTCCGAAATTGATTTTGCAAGAGATTTGCCTTCCTTAAGTTCCCTAATTAACTTCTGCAAAACCTTTCTATAGTTATAAAAGATATTACTTTCTTCCATAAAAGTTAAAATTGAATCAAGTTTAAGGCCTGATCTAAGCCCTGAATACGCAATATAGAAAAAGTTATATAGAAATAACGATTCAACAATTCCCTTCAAATAAGGAATTGTAAAAAATATTTTTTTGGCATAAGGAAATCTAGTTATTAAAACAGTTAGAAAAATAGGAATGAGAAGAAATACAAGAAAGTTTTTCTTAATTAGAATACCTAACTTAAACATTATTTCCAAATAAAAAGGAGCTGTTCCTTGCTGAAAAATTGAATAGAAACTAGGAATAACAAACGCAAATAAAATTAGCAAAACCACATAACTCGAAATCAATAAAAACATAGGATAACTCAATTTAGAAAAAATTTCTTTCTTTAAAGACTCTCTTTCTTCTATAAATTCTTTGAAAATCTCTAAACCTTCTAAAAGGTCTCCTTTCTTTTCCGAAATTCGAATAAAAGTCAAAAAAGGAAGCAAATATGATAACTTCGTATCCAACAAAACCCTTTCTAATGAGTCCGAAAGAGAAGTACCATTTTTCAAATAAGTGAATATCTCTGTCCAGAAATTTCTTCCACTTAAATTTGAAGAACTTTTAATCATGGTTCTAATTGCTTCATCAATAGGTATTCCTGATCTTAAAAGGAAAATTAAACTTTGCAAATCATCAATTAAGTAAGACAATTTATAATTCCCCGAAAATTCAGGAACTGGAGAATATTCTAATAGAAACATCCCTTTTCTTCTTACAAATTTTTTTAGATCCTCAGATGTACCAAAAAAACGGTCTTCCAATATAAGTCCATCTGGAGCCACAGCTTTATAAATAAAAACTTTTTTAGAACTACCCATAAAACTCCTCAAAATGAGTTTTAACACTGACTTTCATAAATATCAAAAACTTTTGCTGGAACATCATCTGCAATCACCTGTCCTTCTTTTAATAGAATAGCTCTATCACACAAATCTTCTACGTCATAACGACTATGTGATACCAAAATTACAGTGGCTCTTTCTCTTAAACTTTTAATTTTTTCTTTACATTTTTTTTGAAACCTAAAATCCCCTACTGCTAAAACTTCATCAAGCAATAAAATATCAGGCTCAACATGAACAGCTATTGAGAAAGCCAACCTCGCCACCATACCAGAAGAATAAGTCTTAAGGGGAAATGAAGCTACATTCCTTAACTCTGCAAAATCTAAAATCTCTTCAGCTTTCTCTCTAAAGTATTTAAGGGACATACCAAGTAAAACAGAATTCAGCTTAATGTTTTCCCAAGCATTAAGCTCCGGATGAAAGCCTGTTCCTAATTCTAGTATTGGAGATACTCTCCCATTTATAATTACTTCACCATCGGAAGGCTTTAAAATACCTGCTATTATATAAAGTAATGTGCTCTTTCCTGCACCATTACCACCTACTAAAGCTACACTCTCGCCCCTATTAATAGTTAAAGAAACATCTTTAATTACATATCTAGGGGATATCCTTTCGGAAAGCTTCAGAAAAGAAAGCGTTAAAAGATTTCTTATTCCATAAAATACAGAAGCATTCAAGAAACGCTTAGAAACGTTTCTTAAAACAACAGCTTGATCTTTCATAGTATTCTCAACTATTCCCAACTTGTAATATCCTTATTCTCTCCCTTTCCTCCAGGCTTTCCATCAGCTCCTAAAGAATATAAATCATACTCTCCATGCTCTCCCGGGGACTTATATATATAAGGATGTCCCCAAGGATCCTCTTTAACAGGTTTAGGAAGATAAGGACCATCCCAGCCCTCAATATTGCCTGGATTCTCCCATAAAACTCTTAACCCTTCTTCGGTTGTCGGATATCTACCAACATCAAGTCTAAAAGAGTCCAAAGCATTTTCTATTAAATGGATTTGGGTCTTAGCTATCTTCTGCTTAGAAGACTCAAGTTTAGAGAAGAGCTTCGGAGCAACCAATGAAGCCATAAGAGCAATAATTGTTATAACAATTAAAATCTCTATAAGAGTAAAAGCCTTTCTCTTTGTTCTCACATCTACCTCCAAAGAAGAATTTCAAGAATGTAATATAATATGCGGCTACTAAATTTAAGCGAAAAGGGAGCTATTTTGGAAGTTTTGCTTTCATCTGATGTTTTCATTAGTGGAGGACTAGAAACCCATATAGAAACTTTTCTTAAGCATACTAATATTTTATTCCCTGATCTTAACATACATTACGTTTCGAATTTATTAGATAATTTCTATTTCCACGGACTGGATTTGTACGCTAATTTACACAATTACGAGGCTGATAATGAAAATCTTTATTCCAATTACTTTAAGCAGATTGAAGCTTATGAAAGTTTAGACAATATTTTTAACTTTGATATAGCTTTAGCACATCCGTTTATCTCTTTATTTTCCACATTCTCCTTTGCTCAAAAAAGGAATATTCCTATAGTAGGAATATTGCATGGAAAAATTTCTGCTTATTTTAGCAACCAATTATTTAATAGTTTTTTTCATAAAAAAATAAAACAGAATGCTTTACTGTTTTGCGTTAACAAATCCATTAGCAGAAAACTAAATATTAATTGGTTGCCTAACCCAATTGATGAGTATTTCTGGTCCCCTGAAAATTTAGGAGATGATGATTACATATTAGTGGTTTCTCGATTAGATCCTGATAAAGAATTTGGTTTAAAAAAATTTTTTTCAAACTTAAAAAAAGAATTTAGACAAAAAATTTTAGTAGTAGGAGATGGCAAAAAATTAGATAATTTCAAACATGAATTTCCAGAAATAAGATTTTTAGGAAAGGCTGATAGTTCAACTATTAAAGAGCTAATGTCTAACGCTTCAGTTGTTGTTGGTATGGGTAGAGTAGTTCTCGAATCACTTTTTTTAAAAAAATCTACAATTCTTTTAAATTACAACGGAGATATTTGCTTAATCGACAATGAAAGTAAGTTCTTAGAATTGGAAGAATTCAATTTCAACGGGACCAATTTGAAAATATCAGAAAAATTTGATTGGAAATTATGGGAAAGAATAAAAACTGCTAATAATAGAATCGAAATAAAAGCTTTAGAAAAATTCAAAGCTTCTTATGTAGTTAACTATTTTTGGAAAAAAGTAAGAGAATATATAAATAAACCTCACAAAACAAATTCCATTGATTGTTCTATATTTTATTTCTCTATGAGAGAATTTAGCAGACTCGAAGAAGAAATCCTATACTTGCGAAAAATTAATAAAAGTCTAGAAGAGGACCTAATCAAATTAGAAGAGGAAAAGAATCAGCAATTAATTGAAACAAACAAAATAAAGGGCAATTACAAAAAAGAAATTCAACAGCTTCAAGAAAAAATCAAGAATTTATCTCAACAATTAGCATTAGAAAGAAATGATAAAGATAAATTGTATGAATCCCTTAAGTATATAGAATCTTCAAAATCTTGGAAATTAGTAAAGTTATATTGGAGATTAAAAAGTAAGCTCTTAAATAACCCATTAAAAACAAGATTAACAAATCGCAAGTTTAAAAAGCAAGCTCTCTCTCTAATTAAAAAAAGCAAAAAAGAAGCTTGGATAGTCAACCATCCTTTAGTTGATTGGAATATACCTTTATTTCAAAGACCCCATCATATTGCTATTAACTTAGCAAAAATAGGATTTTCTTACTTTTACACAACAACAAACACTTACGATAATGTGGACGGCTTTGAAAAAATTGATGAAAGATGCTACTTAACCAATAAATTTGACATACTGGATAAAATTAACACATCAAATATGAAGAAAATATATCATATTCACGCAGCAGATCACAACGTAGATAAGAAGTTTATCGAAGAAAGAATAAACAAAGGTCATTTAATTCTCTATGAATATATGGATGAGCTTCATGAAGACCTATCTGGAAACAGGGTGAAAAAGATTATGGATAGACATAAATGGGTTTTAAAAAATGAGAAAATCATGGTAGTAGCCACAGCTAAAAAACTTTACAACGAAGTAAGTAAATATAGATCAAGCAATTTCATCTTAGTAACTAACGGGGTTGATGTTGATCACTTTAGAAAAGCAAAAGACAGCAACTTTATTCCAGAAGAAATAAAAGATTTAGTAAAGTCTAGAAAACCTATAATTGGTTACTTCGGTGCATTAGCAAAATGGTTTGACTATGAAATTATAGATTTTCTAGCTTCCAGAAACAAAGATTGGATATTTCTCTTATTAGGTTGGGATTATGATGGCTCTTTACGCAAATCTTCCATAATAAAAAAGAAGAACGTAAAAATCCTAGGCCCTATACCATACCAAAACTTACCTTTTTATGCAGTTCATTTTCATGTTGCAACGATACCTTTCGTGATTAATGAAATAACATTATCGACATCACCCATAAAATTGTTTGAATATTTTGCTTTACAAAAACCTGTAGTATCAACTCCTTTACCCGAAGTAAAACAATTTCCGGAAGCTTTAATCGCAAAAGACAAATACGAATTTGAGAAGAAAATTAAACAAGCACTGACTTTAATTCAAAATCCATCTTATAAAGAAAAACTTTTAAAAAGAGCTTTCGAAAACTCTTGGTATGAAAAAGCAAATCAAATAAAAGAACTCATTGAAAAAAATCTATAAGAAACGAAAGATGGGATTTATACTTATAGAAGTTTTAATAGCTATTTTAATAATAGCTTCATCTGTGTCAGCTTTGTTCCTGTCATTTAAACAATACGTTAACGAAAAAAGAAAAACCTACAACTTTGAGTACTCTATCCCAACAGAAATAATCAGCAAGATATTATTGGAGCAAAAACCTTCAGGACAAATAAAACTCAATAACCAAACTTGTTACTATAAAAGTAACAAAGAAAAAATGGGTAATCTCAGTTTCGATGTAGAAAATGAGAAAAAAATAGAACTTATAAAGTATAACATAACATGTGAAAAAAACATGAAATTTGTATTTTTCAGTATTAAAGTAAACGACTCTTTATAATCATCCATTCAACAATATCTTACGTGGTGCACGGTATCTCTCCTTTGAAAGGGAAAGAAATAGTGTAAAATTTATCTTAAGTAAACCATTTTAGCCTCCTGAATTAGGCCTTTGGCATCGTGAATTGAACTTTTCCAATTAGGTACGAATGCCTTTAAAAGGTTAGTTAAAGTGTTTTCCTTTCCTAGGAATGCTTTTTTAAAAGCAAAATAAGTTTCGCTTCCTTTATCCTCAGTTCCTAAGACGATACTTTCAAACTCTTTCTTTTGAGCTTCTGCGATAGGATTATCAGTTTTAGCAATTATGTTGTTAACTATGTAACTCCAAATGTCTCTAGGAATAGAGGCAATTACAATGTCTTTAAGCAGATTCTCCAGCTCTTTCCAGCTCATAGAACGGGCAAGGGCGTAAGGTTCTTTGATGTGTTTTTTTTCTTTAATAAGCCTGATAATGACTTTTCTAAGCAATAGGGAAAGCTTGTCAAAGGGAATTTCTCTTTTAATGGAGCACTGGTCTTTACGGTAAATCTCAATTTTGTAATTGCCGTTTTCTTCTTTGAGCTGGAGAAAGAATGGTACTTCAGAATGGTCGTTGAGTTGTTTAATTGCGCTTCTAACTCTCTCAAGGACTTTAGAAGGATACTTGTAATTGGCTGTCGAGTTCAGCTCGTTTTTATACCACTTAACGAGAGATTTACCGTTCCCGATCCAGCGCTCACCGTAGTTCTTTTCAGCGTTATACCAACGCCAAGCCCACTTGTAGAGGGCATAAGCTGTATCTCTTAAGCCATTGATAGGAGCGTAAGGGACGAGCTTGTAACCAAGGGAGTATTTGCAGAGCGTTATGAAATCGTCGTCAAAGACTACTTTGACAATTAGAGGATTACCACGTCCTTTAGTCTTCGTAAAACCGTATTTTGTCAATATTCCGATACTGACTAATTCCCAAGTCCCTTCCTTGAAATGTTTTAGAACACCATTGTCTATGAAACAATTATGAAACTCAATACGAGTATTTGAAAGAATTTTTAAGGCTTTCTTAAGCCTCTCCACAGTTTGTTTTCTTTTACCCAGCCCCAAATCTTTCAAGACCTGCGATATAGAGGGCAAAATAACCTCTTCATTCCAGTCGTTTTCTTGAGACTTCAGCATTAAATAGTCTAATAGCTTGCTATCTAAGGGGCTTGGGATATCTAAGGCATTATAGATAATAATTTTTCCATCTTCCACCTCTTTCTCAAAATAGTGAATCCTTTGGTTTCCTTTCTTTTCTAAGACCCAAGTGCCACTCATAAGGAGATTAAAGTCAACTTTTAATCTTGTTCCTTGTTTTGTGCTCCTATTTTGTTCTTTCTTTTCTCTAACCAATCCTATTTCCAAATATGGTTTAGCGAGATTATAACATTTTCTAAATTGAGGATAAAACTAGCTTCTATTTGCGTATTTTTAGGAAAGTTTTTTGTGCTATTTCAAGGAAGTTTTTGTGCTATTTCAAGGAAGTTAGGATTACCTATTTGTGCTATTTCAAGGAAGAAAAAATCCCGAAGACTTTGGAAATCAAAGGTTTGGTACACTCTAACAGATAAGTGTATATACACTTATCTCATACTTTACCGGTAATAGAGCTTTAACAGATTTGCTAACAGATATAGCCGCGGAGCGGCTGCAAAATAGAAATAGTTTTGCAAGTTGGAAATTTTTTGTCTGGTGAGCTCACGGTTAAGGTCCTACTTAATCGGGGGTTGAGTTTCCTATCGGCAATGAGAAGAGAAGGAAAAGTAAATGTTCCGCCCATTGTATTTTCAGAATGAAACGAATATTTAGAATATTGAAAGACATTGTGATGCTTGGTGTTTGCTTAAGTATTGTTGTATTGGGGATTTTTGGAGTTCCCTAGAACCATTTGACCTGCGGGCAGGATTTTTGAGGAAAACGCCCGTTTAATTCCTTAACATAATCCTCACTAAACTATGTATTTTCGCAGATATTAATATGGTATAAATTCTTCAATAAACCGTATTTTTAGGAACCCTAATGCCCCGCTTAGAAAAAAGACTCAGAGTTAACAGGGAAGAAATCCTTGAAAAACTAAGAGAGTTAAAACCTCTACTAAAGCAGGAGTACGGAGTAGTTAAGCTCGGACTCTTTGGCTCCGTCGCCCGGGGAGACAACACAGAAGACAGTGACGTTGATATCCTGATAGAGGTTAAAAGGCCCAAGTTCACTTTGTTTGACTTCGTAGGACTTAAACAGTTCCTTGAGGAAAAGTTAAACTGCAAAGTAGACCTTGTAATGGAAAGAGCTATTAAACCAAGACTGAGAAAAAGCATTCTTTCTGAGGTCATTTATGTCTAAGGAAAAACACCCTACCGTTTACCTTGAAGACATCTTAAACGCTATAGGGAAGATAGAGAGATATACCAAAGGCATGTCAAAAGATGAATTTATTTCAAATGAGCTGGTTATAGATGGCGTCATACGAAACCTTGAGATTATCGGAGAGGCCACCAAGAGACTACCTAAGTCTTTTAGACAACAATACCCACAAGTTCCGTGGAAGAAGATAGCAGGAATGAGAGATGTTCTCATACACGATTACTCAGGCGTAGACATAGAAGTTGTATGGGACACGATAAAAGAGAAATTACCCGAATTCAAAAAGCAAGTCCAGATGATATTAGCTGAGGTAGATTCAGACTAGGAACTCGAAGCTCCGGAGCCGTAAAATGACCTACGCCTATCTTAGAGTCTCAACAGACAGACAAGAACTTGAGAACCAGAAGTTTGAAGTCCTCAAGTACGCCAACGATAACAAGCTGGGCAACGTAGAGTTCGTTGAGGAGACCGTATCAGGCCGTAAGAGCTGGAAGGAGAGAAAAATAGGGAAGCTGGTGGAGGAGCTCCAGCAGGGGGACATTCTCATTATCACTGAGCTCTCGCGTCTGGGCAGGTCTATGCTGGAGATTATGGAGCTTCTGTCTATATTCCTTCGCAAAGGGGTAGAGCTCCACGTCGTTAAAAACAGGCAGGTTCTAAAGGACGACCTCCAGAGTAAAGTCTTCGCTATGGCTTTCTCCATAGCTGCTGAAATAGAAAGGGAGTTAATCAGCCAGAGAACGAAGGAGGCCCTCAGGAGGAGAAAGGCAGAGGGTAAACCCTTAGGTAGACCCAAAGGGAGCTTTTCATCGCCTCTGGATAAACGCTGGAGGGAGATTTGTGAATTCCGTCAAAAAGGAGTGTCTATCTCCTCTATTGCTAAAATTTTGGAAGTTCCCTATTCAACGCTGTGGAGCTATCTCAAGAGGCGTGAAGGAAAATATTAGCAATGGGGGGTAGCAGTTGAGGAAACTAATAACTCTTTCAACAGTTGCTCTAATAACTTTTTCTCCTGCGGCGGCGGAGGTGGAGGAGGTTCTTCCACTTCAGGAAACACGACCAAGATGGAGAGGTCAAAATTTCATACACAGATATAGACACTTGATAAAGTAAGTAAACGGATATAGTTTTAGTTTTACTATGGATGAGTTACTTTCTCCGAAAGAAGCGGGAAAACTCTTGGGAGTCTCCACG
>Ga0256836_1000225_pt1 | contig 34086 bp, 44 predicted proteins | sample 4561380metaG_FD_185974 | JGI IMG/M metagenome (GOLD analysis project Ga0256836, IMG submission 185974) | Hydrothermal vent microbial communities from Guaymas Basin, Mexico - 4561-380 | ecosystem: Environmental > Aquatic > Marine > Hydrothermal vents | place: Mexico: Guaymas Basin | collected...
GCTGGCCACAGAACTATCAAGTATTCCTCTATTAGCAAGTGCATTTATATTTTTCCTGAAAAGCCCAGCAATTACGGGGCGATAATTACTAATCCAATTTTGAACGGCAAGGCTATTAAGTCTCGCAAGGCTGTTTAAAATATTTTGATTAGGTCTAGCATTTACGACATCACCAAGCAACGGGTTGAGGTTTGAGGTAAGAGAAGAGAAAAAACCGCTTGCTTTTTTATAGGCATCTCCAGTTAACCCGCTAAAACTCTTTGAAAAAGAGCGAGACATTCCTTTAGAAGAGGAGAAAGAAGAAGAAAGGTTTAAGTTTTTGGAGACTAGTTTATCCCAATTAGCTCCCGTTAAATCCATGTTTCCTCCAATTTAGGAAAGTTAAGCCTAGCAACATCAACGAATTCACCAGCTAATATTTTCTTCTTTGCCTGCCTATAAACATCTTTAACCCTCTGAACCCAAGCAACCCTAACTGCAATCTTAATTAACTGCTCCCAATGTTTTCGCTCTACCTCAGAGAAAGTGTTAAGAATTTCATCAAGGGTCGTCTGTTTATCTAAAAGCCGATTAGCATACATTCCGCACTTCTTATAAATCTCATCGCTTGTATAACTTGGGTTGATTAACAAAAGTGCAGCACCGTGATATTCTTTGTCTGCGACATCTGAGCGTTGCTTAACTTCTGGGTAATAACTTTCTATATAACGCTTTGTTATACTTGAAAGCAGTTTAATGGTGTCGTCAAGTCTTTTCTTTCTCTCTCTCTCATCTACCAGTCTTTTTTCCTCATCAGATAATTCCTCTACAACAAAACTATTACCATCTCTAAAAACCCTGATGTAGAGAGGGTTGATTGTTTTTATATTGTTTGTCTCGATGATTTCAGTATTCAAAGAAGCTCTGGGTCTTTTAGGAGATACCGCCAAAATCCTCAATGTTTCTTTGTCAATCTTAACAAACATCAGCCGAGCTCTCCTCTATTGTAGGTTAAACTAGCTTCACTTAAACTCCAAGAAGGAACGGATGCCCCCCAAGAATGAATTGTTGATGACCAAGTTTGAGGAACAACCGTAAAGTTAGCATCAGAAGTCGTTAGCGTTGCGTCTGAATATACAAAATCATACCCCCCAACAGTTGCAGTAAAAGTTCCCGACGGAATGGTTGATTCCAACCGAGCAACCATTCCCTTACAAACAGAATCATTTATTTCAGCGTTCACAAATAAAGTATCGTTTATAACAATACAACCTAAAACACTGGTTTCGACACCCGAATCCAAACCTTTCTCAGCTAGAACTCCAAAATCATTATCCATCTTCACAATAAAACCGACTTTATGACCGCTGGTATAACTACCGCATACAAATATATTGCCGTTGGCGTCTGTTGTTATACCAACAAAAATTGCTCCATCTTCGCTATCGATAGCTATTTGCTTTGCTGTGCCCAAATTGTTATCCATCTTCGCAATAAAGCCGACATTGTGGCTACCGTTATTGATTCTGCCACATACAAACACATTACCATCGGAATCTGTAGTAATACCTGTAAGATAGAGATTACTCCCGCTATCAATAGCTACCTGTTTAACCAAGCTCAAGTTGTTATCTAACTTTGCAATAGCCCCAATATCACGGTCATTATGCTCTATCCAGCCACATACAAACACATTACCATCGGAATCTATAGTAATATCAGTAAGATAGAGATTACTCCCGCTGTTAATAGTTCTTTTGTTGATTGAATTTAATTCATTATCCAACCTAGCTACATATGAGATGTAGCTAGAACCATCCTTTTTATAGCCGCACACAAAAACATTACCGTTAGAGTCTATAGTGATATCATAGCAAAAAATCCAGTTATCACCACTAGTCGCAATAGTTATCTGTTTAACCAGAGCCAAGCCATTGTCTAACTTGCCCACATAAATATCACTATCTGTATAGCCACACACAAATACATTACCGTTAGAGTCTATAGTAATACCTGTAAGATAGAGATTACTCCCGCTATCAATAGCTACCTGTTTAACCAAGCTCAAGTTGTTATCTAACTTTGCAACAAAACCAACATTGTGGTTGCCATTGTAGAAATAACCGCATACAAATACATTACAGGAATCTGTTTTTACGTCTCTAATAAAAACATTATTATCTTGGCTCAAAACTCCGATATATTCCTTAAAATCAAGAACAGTTTTACTTTCAGTTAGTTTGCTCTCAGCAATACCATCACTAGCTGTATAGGTAAAATTAACAGTCGTATCTTCCTTATAATCGGGAAAAGTTATATGAAAAATGCTAGAGTCGCTAGAATCCTGTTTTATTTCCACATTAGGGTCGTCGCAGGAAACAGAATAACTTAACGGGTCGCCATCAGGGTCGGAGGCATTAATTTTTACAGTATAGGATTTATTGTCATATAGAACATCGTCATTCCAACTAACGCTATTTATTGCTGGTGCTCGGTTAGCTGGGGTTGTAAAACTAATCGGCTCACTCCACAAAGAAGCGTGCCCCATAGACTTATAACGAACTCTAACATAGTAGGTAGTTGAAGGCTGAAGTCCCTTTCCTGAAACATCGAGAGAAGTTAAGTTAGTAGTATCGTCATAGCTTGAATAAACGACATTCGAAAAATCGGGTTGGTCTGAAATTTCCCAATCGCTAGCCTCGTGCTTACCATAAAACCTATCGGAAACTGCATAAGGGGAAGATTCTACCGTCCCCATAAAATCAGTAGCTCCATCGCTGGGTGAAACTATTTTGGGCCTTTTGATTGGGGAAAGGTTAGGATGAGCGTTTGTGTCGTGGTTATGAGCATAAATAACTGGGTCATTTACCCCATCGCTTTTAATAGTCCCATCAGGATTATGGGAAACCTCAAGAAAAGCCTTTAGGTTACTTGGAGTCCAATCAGGACTCACAACCTTATCAATTTTAACCGTTCCGTCTGGATTAATTGCGACCTTAAGCAAATCCTCAAGTTTTAAGTCCGTATATTCAAACTTAACTTTACTCGCAAGCGGATAGTGAAAGACCCCATCGTAGTCAAAGCTCTTAAAAAGCTCGTTAAAATTATCAATATACTGCTGATGTTCGGCATTGTGTTCATTTGCTTTTATAGTTTCCCCAGTCGTATATACAGTAAGCCTATTTATTTTCTTGCTCCCCATCAGGAGACCTCCAGAGAAAAGGAATCCAAAACAAACCTGTTCTTTGATGTGATGATAAAATAGATGTAGTCCCCACCTATTAGTTGCCTAAGAGGCTTAAAAAACACAGAAGGATTAGACCACTTATCTGAATCCCAAACAGCAATGCCATACCTCGCAACCTTAGGCAAACTTAGAACAGCAAGGTTATATCCTGTATTTCTCCTAAACACAGACAAAAGTATTTCGGCATTGTCAATCCCTGCACCATAAAGAGAAAATCTCTTTAGTAAAACCCTTCTAAAACCTCCAGAATTAATAACCTTTGTGCTCAGTTTGTAGTAAACATCTTTGCCGTTATCTGTGTTAACATCAGCAAACTTAAAGACCGCGTTCTCTCCCCCAAGATAAACTTCATTTTCAACAACTAACGCAGAGGTTATCTTTTCCTGAGAAGCTAAAGAAGTAAAAGCTTTTCTAGTAGGAGTAAAGGTAAATCCAGAATAACCAGCAAAACCGAAGATAACATTAGCAATCGGGATGGGAATAAGAATATAGTCGTTATCCTCTATTAAGAACTTCTGATTAATCTGTATAGGCTTTATGTCTCCGTATTCTACTATTGTTTTAAGACTGTAAAGCTGAGAGCCGTCCAGAAAATAAAGGTCTCCCAAAACGCTAACTATTTCCCTGTTTTTTGCCGAAACCCCTTTGGCTATCAAGCCAACAACAAAAGTTTCTTCAGAATTGCCAGACAGAGCATAGATTCCCCTATCCTTCCCTTCTTTAAAGACTATCAGCTTATCGTAGAGCTGGGCAATTGCTGAAATATCACTCTCATCCTTTGAGGCAACTTTAATAAACCCCCAGCGTGAGGGGTCTCTTATCTCCGAATAATAAAGACTATCGCCTTTAGCAAGCCAAATCCTCTCTTGTCTAAACTCTATAAAATCAGCTTTAACATCTAAAACATCTGAGCAAGAATAAATAATCCTAATCTCCGTTCCGTTATCAGGTGCAGTATCAAAGTTTAGATTAACAGCTCCAGTATCATAGGCAACAGTTCCAGACAAGAAAGTCCCAGAAATATTGCCCTCTCCGTCGTCAACAGCCTCATACTGCGTTCCCTGAATTGTGTATTTGACTTTTACGCTGTTAGGGCTAACTGGAACTTCAGAGGTGGAGTAAGCATACGATTTAGTAGTGCCGTTTCCAGTTCCGACTAGCTCGTCGTGGTAGAGAAAATCGTCAATAGTTCCAAAAGTAGAACCGTCCCAATACTTTAGCTTCCCTCCATCTGCAATCCAGAGCTTTCCGAGAGCAACCTGAAAATAGACATCTCTACCTTCGTGCTCTCCGATTTCTGATAAGGAAGAGCCGTCCCACTTATAGACCTTTCCATCCTTGCAGGCTACATAGAAATCGCCCTGAAACTTGGCGATTCCTACAACTTCGGCTGGAGTATCAAAGAGCTTAATAAAACCCGGTCTAGCGACAAGTCTACCAGTATTGGAGACATAAAAATTAACGCAGGACTGAAGCTCATTATCTCTAATAAGTGCTGGGTCTTGCGTATTATTAACCCCTCTCCAGTCTCCGAAAGTTATAACCCTTGCTCTCCTATACATTTAAGCCTCAAAGGGAAGATTAAGAGGTATCTTGGAAAAGCCGTATCTGCTTATAAGTCTTATTAGCTTCTGCTCAAAAAGTGCCGATAAGCTCTGCTCAACAGAAGTGTTAAACTCATTCCTGTTAAGTGCAAAAAAGGCAACCATTTCAATCAAAAGGTTATTAAAGTAAGGCGGGAGGACTAAGTCATCATCTAAGCTCTTATAGTGATGAGGATAGGCGTAATAAAGGAGAGTTAAGGGGCTAACTCCAGCTTCTATTTTATTTCCAATCAGCTTATAAGCCAATTCTCCCTGCTTTATCTGAGCTGATGGCGAAACGGGCTTTAGCTTTTTGTCTTTCCAAAAGACTCCATCCTCTACAACAAAATCATCAGGTAAGGAATCACCAGAATTAAGAGTAGCCGTTTTGAGAAATCGGCTGAACTGCTTGTTAATACAGGTATCGGCTATGTAATCCTGAACTCTATTTAGTATCCTTAAAAGCTCGTCATCGCTATATTCTATTTTCGCCGTATCGTTTATCATTTCCCTAACTTGAATTAAGACATCGGCTACTTTCACTTTAACCTCTTTAAGGTTTTAGCAAGGCTAGCCCTTTTGAGGAGTAAAGGAGTAACTTTTATTCTCTTCTTTTCTCCGTTAACGGTGTATTCTACGACGTCGCCTACTGCTGAGCTTAAAATCTTGTTCAGCAGGGCCATCGGTATCGGCTGATTCTCTGGTATCCCTAACTGCTTGTGAAGTGCTCCTTTCTTTATCCTTATCCTCTTGTTCCCCAATACTATCGTCTGATATTTCGCCATCTAATTCCTCCACAGGCTTAAAGCCGAGTTTAAGGAATTCGGAAACTAAAACTTCTGGGACATCTACGATTTCTTTACCCCTTGTGTTAACACCGCAGACCATGCTTGCAGAAGCTAGATATTCAGGCTTTTTCATAAGCATTACACATCCCCTTCAGAACAACGAAATTGCGGATTTTCCCTTAAGAACTTCCTTAAGGCGTTATCGTCGTTCATTATTTCAAAAAACTTCTCAGGAGGAAGAGACATTAGGACATCTAGAGGGATAGAAGCCACTTTACGGGCTGTTTTCTTTTTAGAAAAACCTTTCCCCATAACCTTTTTCTCTTCGTAGTTATCCTTTACTGCATCCGTATAGTCAACCTTTTTAGCAAGGCGGAGCTCTCCGCTCCGCCTATCAAACTCAAGCAGAAAAGCCTTAGTCCTCATACTAACCGTCCATGTTTATATAGTGCCACTTACCACCCACAAAGATATAAAGTCGCTTACCGGGAGTAGTAGAATTCGTGTCCTCAACGACCCTAATATCAAAGTCATGTGGAGGAGGGGGAGGGGGAACATAAGAAGCAAAACCTCCTCCAAAATCCCCTGAATCGTAAGCGATAAGCCCAGAAGCTACTGCATTAGGCTTGCTCTCCTTGCTATTCTGAAAAACTAAATTACTTCCCATTTTCTCCCTCTTTATCCGAGATTAATTATCCTTGCCTGAGCCTTCTCAGCCCTAACTTCAAGAGTTAGCTCCCCAACAACAACTTGTTCAAACCTATCGGCTGCTACTGGAATTTCTTTTTTCTTAAACGGCCTAAGATAAGCAACTTTTAGGTATTGTTTGTCTAGAACAAATAGGTCTGTATCGGGCATCCACCTATCAGCTACAACCCTAACCATCCCGAAGTCGCTTTCGTAAATATCTATTCTAGCAACTAGCTTATTCTCATCGGCCTCAATTGTTTTCATAGCACCAGCAGTAAAGCTGGAAATCTTCCTTTTGTTCTTACCAGAGACAACTACGACGTTGGGGTCTCCTCCAGCTTCCCAGCTCTTTTGAATAGCGTCGTTGAGCATATCCTCAGTAAGGGCACTATTTCCAGCGTCAATAACATTAGTAGAAACAAATGCTGGGATTCCTCCCATCTTTCTAGCAGTAGAGCTATCTCCCTCTACTGCTGAATTGTTCCTGATGATTGCATATTCAACGTCTCTACCTATCTCCTTGAGAGCCTTAGCCATCTGGTGAGCTAGCTCATCCTTAATACCAGCCTTGAGGACGGCCTGCTGGGTTTCAGAAACACCGTAGCCCTGAGCGAAAATCTGAGTCCAGTTTCCTTTTCTAACTCTAGGTTGAGGAGCTTCTACGGTATATTCTGAACCCTCAACAATAGCGTTATCTTTCGGTTTTCTGAGCTCTTCCTCAAGCCACTCGTGGTAGGTAGATTTAGCAGTAGTTCTACCAAACATAGAGTAAAGAGGAGTCTTATCTGGACTAATCATCGTAATAACATCGGATAAGTCCTCTCTATTTCCAACTGCTGTATAGGTTGTTTCGTAAGCCATCTTTTACCTCCTAAAGGAATTGTTTTAACATTTCTATTTTCTCCTCTTCAGGAGCGGTAGCAAAACGTCTTAAGTCAAACTGATTCTGAACCTGAGCTTGACCTTGACCTGAGGGCTCAACTTTTGGTGGCTGTGGTGCTTGTCTAGTTTGGGCCTGCGGTTGAACTTGAGGCTGAGACTGAGCCTTATTCAGGTTATACCATTCTCTTCTGCACTCATCCCAGAAAGATAGAACGGTGTCTAAGTCTCCAGTTTGAAGAGCGTTAACTATCTTCATAACCTCTTGAAAAGGCATCTGGGCCAACTTCTGCTGAGCGTAAACATCAATCTCCTCAAAGTGAGGCTCAGACTGTTTAACCTGAAGTATTTTATGTTGGACGGCCTGCTGGCTTGCTATCTGGCTCTGGATGTTCTGAAGAGCTAGATTGAACGCCGCTATGTGCTTGGGGTTAAACTCGTCAAACTCCTCCCCAAGCTCAGCTTCAACTATCCTCTTTGCTTGCTCAGTAATAACATCTAAGAAGTTCTGCTGTTGCTCAGACTGTGCCATTTGGCTTACAGCCTGAAATTTCTGGGCAAGCTCAGGGTGCTTTTGTGCTAAAGACACAAGCTCAGGGTCGTTCATAAACTCTTTAGCAAGCTCTGGATGGCTTAACGCCTTGTCCAGAAGCTTTTCAACGACTTTCCTTTCCTCTGCTAGAGCTTGTGTCTTACGGGTGTAATCAGCCTGCATTGACTTGTAGAAGGGCACAAGCTCAGGAGGAATGCGGTTAGGGTCTAGCCCACCAATCCCTAACTGCTCAATTTCCTCCTTTGTGTAATAGCGTTGCTCTTCCTGAGGCCCGTTCTGTTCGCTAGCCTCTCCAGCTTCGGGTTGCTCTCCGCCCTCGGAGAGTCCCAGAGCCTCATCAGACACCACTAAATTGCCGTCCTCGTCTAAAAACACTTCAGGCTTTTGTTCTACTTGCTCCGTTGTTTGTTCCTGCGTAGCGTTAGCGTCTTGGCTAACGGGTTGCTCCATCTGCTGGAGTCCCTGATTTTCCATAACTTTCCTCCTTACCTCTCTGTTTTATAAAGAGTTTTCGCTTATTTCAACCGTCGCTAGACGAATTTAACTCCTTCTTAAAGTGCTCCCTGAGCTCCTTTTCAGCCAATTTTCCGTTATTAATAACCCTGTTCAGGGCTGTTTCCAACCTCTGGAGGGCTCTGAGTTCCGAGAGTATCAGCTCCCACTTCTCCTTCGGACTCTCCAGCCACTCCTTGAATAGGGCCTCCTTGCATTCGTTGATAAGCTTCAAGAGCTCGTTCAAGCACGGCTCTAGGGCTTGCATCCTCTTGAATTGCTCCTGCAAGTGCTGGATTCTCTCCTCCAGCTTGCTGTAATACTCCAAGTTGGCCTCCTTGTTGCATTTGAGGTTCTGTTAATAGTTTATCAACGGCCTTAAATCCTAGAAGCTGGAAGTAGCGTTTAACTACTTCATAAAGGTTTTTAGGTGTAGCAAGACCTAACTGCATCAGTTGAGGATACATACTCATTATCTCTTTCAGGTTTTGAAGCATTTGCTCCTTAGCCCCTACACCTACTCCAGCCTCAATTACCAAATCAAACTCACCCTTAAGGTCATCTGGTCTAATAACTAATGGCTCATTTGTAAGCCTTATCACAGTAGCTTGGTCTATAAAACGCTGATTAAGTTCAACTAGGAAACGGAATAGGTCTTTTACTCCGGTTTCAGCGAAAATACGAGCAATAAGCTCAAGCCTTTGGTTGGCGGCCTGCATTATAAGCTGAATACCAGTAGCCGTTTTGTTCAACGACCTTGCGTCAAGCCCTTGATTGTAGCGGGTTATCCCAGTCCTGTTTTCCTTTATACCTTCCCAATATTCAAGGAAGTTATAAGTCCAGGGGGCTAAAGGCCTAACAGGGAAAGGCTGTATTGCCTGCTGAGGATTACCGTCAACCCTGATATAGGAAGACCCACTTGAAAGGTCGTTAAGGTCAACTTTACTCCCATCTACAAAAACCTTCGGGTCGTTGTTGAGACCTATATTGACAATTATTTGCCTTATGATGGCCGTCTTAATATCTTGAACATCCTTAAGAACATCACCAAAACCTTTGCCCCAAATCTGGTAAGGCTCAAGGATTGGCGTTAAAACAAAGAACGGAGGGCGTTTGTAGATGTTCTCAACTACCCTCAGAATCTTATTTCCTACGACCGTTACGATTACATCTTCTAAAAGCCCGTCGCCGTTGATATCGTATTTCGTATAGCACTCATAAAGAGTAAAGTTACGCCTTGCATCGTCGGGTTGATTTACCATAAAATTCTTACTAGGCATTAAGGAAGGGTCAACTGAGGAAATAAAACTAGCTCCATTATCGCCTTCCTCTAGAAGCTCCCTAACTTTTTGCTCATCATACCAGCCGTCTTTTGCTCTTCTAAGTAAGTAATCAGCAGTAACAAGTTTTCTGTGAGCCACAAACGGGCTTTCTTCTATTCGCTTAGCATTCGGGTTAAAGATAAACTCAGAAGCGGGAATATTTTCAAGGATGGGCTGGTTCTTTGATAAGAGCTTGACCTTGAAGGTCAAGTCAATCATTCCGTTTTCAAGGGTTTTAGCCTCAATAATCTCAATGGCCGGGTCGTCTTTGGCCGCTAAATACTCGTCAATTCCAACAACTTGATTGAACTTCCTTTCCTCAAACTCCCTCACCCAGTAGGCCTTGATGATGCCCAGCCCTGTAATAAGTGCGTCCTTAAACCAGCGGTAGAAAATCATAAAGCCGGGATTTTGCCTCTGGATTTGCCAATTGATAAGTTTCTGCATTATTTCAGCCGACCTATCATCCTCAACTGTTCTACCCTTTACAACTATTACATCCTGCCCGCCGAAAAAGATTCGCATCAGGCTAGGCATAGCCCACTCAATTTGGTCTGCGACATCGGTAGAGGTAAAGGAGTTGAGCTCAGCTAACTTCGGAAATTTCTTAGCGTAGTAATCCGGGTCTGCGTTATAAAGCTGATAGCGTTCTTTTACCTTCGGCTCTATCTGAGACTGATAAAAACTCTCAGCATTCTGTATATCCTGCTGAACCTTACTTAAAAGCTCATCAGTGTTTACCTGCACGCTCCTTTACCTCCCTGAGAATGAGTAAAAACGCAACTGCAAAGCAAATAATGGCGAATCCTCCAAAGACACCCGATGCAAAACAATGAGACTTTAAGAGATTTGATATAATAGCGTTGACAATTCCTAAGCCTGCACTACCTAGTAAAACCTTTTCCTCAGCTGTAAATTTCATTTCTAACCTCCTAAACTGGACTCCATTTCAGCGTCGGAGCTACCTCTACCCTGCGTGGTGCAGGGGGTTTGGCTATTTGCTCCTGATAAGCAAGGGCGTCAATCAGGTCGTCGTGCTTACCTCTCGGAAAAGTGAGAAGCTCCGTTTCCATCTCATCCAGCCAATCGGCTAGGTCTGGGAAGTAGATAAGCCCTTGCTGGAATCTAGGCTGAAGTGCTTTAATTCTAATCTCTTTCTGTTTTGAGGCCTTTAGCTCTTCAATGTTGAAAAAGATGTTACGACGACGCATTTCTTTCTCAAGGAAATGCTGAAATGCCGCCTGATATTGGACTTTTTCTATTCCAACCAATACAGGACGGTATTTCTGAACGGCCCAGAATAGCTTTTCCATCGTCGTAGAGGGGTCAAAACGACCGTAAATCACATCAAGCACATACCAACGGTTGTTCTCATCCACAGCAACGACACAGATGGCTGTATAGTCTGCTGTTTCCTTTTCAGATATCGCAAGGTCAACCGTGATATAGACCCTGCAACTCTGGGCTAATTTCTGTTTTTCATTCGGCGAATAGTAGCGAAACCACTCACGCCTGAACACCTGATTTTCGGCCGCAATACTTTGGCATAGACGCTCTCTATACCAAATTTCAAGTTTTCCAGCCTTACGGTAGGCCTCTTTTTCCTTTAACAGGTAGTCCAGCGAGAATTTTTCAGGCCAAGTTGGATTTCCAACCTCGTCAAGAGCGGGTATTCTCATCGTTTTAAAGCCTAGCTCTTTAGAGTGTTCAAAGACTCTCTCAATCAAGCACTTTTCGCCGAGATTATTACCTATCATAAAAATCCTTGAGTTCTTACCTAACGGCTTAACATCACTTAAAAACCAGTCCCAGTCCTTCTCTAAAATAGTTGGGCTCTGAGCGTCCTCAAAGTCTTGGACGTCATCCATAATAACGATATCAGGCCTGCGACCGTTCCAGTTTATACCTCTTAGCGTAGCACCTTTTCCGTAGGCCTCAATCCTAACTCTACAATTCTCCCAGTCGTGCAGTTCTACCTCGTAAGCCTCAGCTGATTGCTCAACTACCTGCTTGGTATTGAGCTGAAAGAGGGGGTCGGACTGGTGAATAGCAGCGATTTCCTTTAGCTTCTTTGAAGCGTTGCGTTGATTTCGCAAGACTAAAACGATATACTGCTCAGCTTGTGAGGGAAACATCAAGCGATAAAGAGGGAAAGCTTTTGAGACATATTCGCTTTTAGCACTTTCCCTGAAGGCCTCAATTGCAAAGTTTTCCTTGCCGTGCAGGAGAATATCAGAAATTTGATAGTGAAAATCGGCGGGCTTTACCCAGTTCTGGGTATCAGCAAGCAACAAATAATAAAAAGCGGGCAAAGAACTCCTAGCCCGCCTAAGCACTTCTACATAGAGATTTTCAATATCTACCTTTTTTCTACGCCTTCTCAATCAATCTCCCTAACTTACTCACTATAACAAATCAATATTTGTTATAGCCTACTCAAGCCCTTGCTCTTCAAGGCGTTTCTTAACTTCAAGCAGGCGATTTTGAACATTCAAATCAAGCCCGCCCGAGAGCTCTAGCTTTTCCGCTAGCTCTCCCCTCATCTTAAAAAATAGCTCTATTGCTCGTGTATTTCCTTTTCTTGCTTTTTCTATTAGTGCTCTCATTACATCAGAGTAGTATTTAGCTGATGCCTTTCTAACTAACTGAGCTCTGAGCTCGTAAAAATCAGCAGAACCTATCTCAGCAATTCTTTTTCTGATGTAATTGTAGTTAAGCCCTGCTTTCTCGCAAGCTTGAAGCAGGTTAAGCTCCCAATTCTCGGGCTCACACCATACCAAGAGCAACTTCTGAAGTTTTTTAGGTAGCCTTTCAAACTCAAGCATTCCGTTACCCTCTCGCTACTCACTCTAACGACTGTTTTTCACTTTTTCAACCGTCTCCAAGCGAACTAATCCATTCCTTGAGCTCTCTAGGGTCAAATCGCCATTTACCGTCGGGCAACTTCTTAGCAGGAATTACCCCCGCTTCAGCCAACCTCTGAACATATCTTTCCCCAACATTGAGCACAAAAGCCACCTCCACAGGTCTCATCAACCGTGAAAAACAAACTTCCGTTTCTAGACTCTCTATGTCCTCCCTCTCTCGTTCACCGATTCGCCCTCTATTCCCTTTTTCTCTCCTCTCTAATACCATCGCACCCCCAAATCGGATTTGAGCGAATATATCAACGCTGGAGTGTTATTCCGATTTTATGGTAAATTTCCGACGGCCGAACTCGGCAATCAGCACGGCTTCCGCCCGTCCATCCTTCTTTTTTATATCAGCGTGAGGAAAAAGGGAAAGTGCTTTTTGAATGGAAAAGAGTTTGCGTTCTTTTTTGTTGAGCTTCCCAGGGTAGTGGAACTCCTTTTGCCAAGTCCGGGGTGGAACTTCCTCTAACGGTATTTCAAGAGCAATAAGGGAGCCTAATAACTCTCCGTAGTGTCTCATCAACCGTGAAGTTGAGACAACACCTTGTTTCGGAAAGGGTTGCTGTTTCTCTATAAAGACACGCAAGATTTTATTCCTTCTCTCTTTTATTAATTTTACAAACTCAAAAAGCGAAGGCATATCAAAAAGCTCAAGACTTGAAGCGTCTAGCGACAAAAAGCTGATTGCTCCTTTTTTTCCAGGGTCTATTCCAACTATCAGCTTTTCCATTGTTTCCTCCAGCTCAATTATTTTACACTAGTTAAATCAGAAATGCAAGTTTCTTTTACTCTCAATTATTCTCTCTAAATAACTCTTACTTAAATCTCTCTCTTTTAAATAGAGAAAGGCGAAGCGCTATAAAAAGCGCTTCGCCTTTCTTAAAGAATTTATAAGGGCGTGGAGGTTTTGTGAGAAAAGGGCTCGGAAGGTGGGTTTTGTTTTCGTTAAATAGATTTTTGGTATCGTAAAAAAGAAGTCTGATATAGTGAACGGTGGTCTAACTATCGTAAAAAAGAAGTCTGATATAGTAAACGATAACTTAACTATAGCGAATTGCTTTTTCCTTTTCATTATATATAATTAAGGAAAACAACTTTTAAAGGAGGTGCAGGATGTATACAGCAACCTTTTTAGCCGATGTCCCTCTTTGTCGTGCGACACTCTCAAAAGGCAAGAGAGTGCTAAAAGACTACGAGGTGAGACACACGGTTTCACCGCTCACTTACAAGCTCATCCTTGCGTCGTGGCAAGACAAGAGAATTACTAGTAGCCTTGTTTCCCAACTTACAAAAGCTCCGACTAGCCTAGTTTTCAGAAAACTAGAGGAAGAGCTTAGGTTAGTTTCTCTCTCAGAGAGAAAAGAGAAAGAAAGTCCCTTCCTCCAGGTTTTTGAAGTAAGCGAAATAAAGCCATTTGGCCGGGAAAGACGCATAGATTACGAGTTAAAGAACTTCAAAGAGCTCTTTGAGGATGGCCGTCGCTGTAAATTTTCTATTGAGGAACTACGGGCGTGTGGAAGCAATACGCCCGTAGATTTGTTAGTGTTGCTACTTTCAAAGCGTCCACAGAAAAAAAATTATAGCGAATTCCTTGCTATGTATCTACTTGGTATCCCGCTTGTTTTCCTAGATGAGCTTGAGAAGGAAGGGTTAGCTTTTTCTTATGTCCAGCGAATCAACCGGGCTCGTGAACGGGTTTTGAAGGCCTGCAAGCTATTGAATCTCAGTGTCTCCTACGAGCTCACCCGCATTCCAGTCGGCCGTTATACAGCCCGTTGGTTTAAAGTTTTAGAGTTTAAATAAGCCTTGAGACACAAGACTTTAACGCTTTTCGTTCTTTAAAAGTTGAATAAGGGGGTTGACAAAGGAGGAGGGAGGGAATATCATTAGTGATAGAAAAACGATTAAGGAGGTGTGAGATGGTAAAAAAGATTGAAAGAATTTTGAAAAAATTAAACGAGGTAGGGTTAAAGTCGTTTTGCGTCAATGACGAAAATGACAAGTATTACATAGATTGGTCTAGCTCCCCTCTCCGTATAGAGGTGAGCGAATTAGACGAATACGAAGACCCCTCTTGGCCCATTTGGGGTCAGGAACTCAGGGAGGAGAATGGAAAACTCCTCCTTGAGGAAGGTCGCCCGTCTCTAGACGGTTCTTTCGGGAGGGTTGAAGAGGGAGTAAAAAACTGAAAAGGAGGTGCGAGATGAGAAGGTTTAGCGAGGAAGTAAGCTGGAGGAAAATATACCCTCTTTTAAAAGAACTTGAGGGAAAAGATATCTCCTCCTTTTGGGGCTGGTATAGAGGAGGAGATTTCCCAGTCTCTTATACAATCAGGAAAGTAAGATATAACAAAATAATCGTTAGATGCAAACAAGGTGGGAGAGTTTGGGACTTAGCACTAAAGCCATCCAAATTTCTAGAAAGAATAGATTGGGATATTGCTAGGTTTGAGCTGAATTTTTAGAGGGCTTCAGCCTTCTTTTTGCTAAAAGCCCCTTTAAGGGGCTTTTTTTTATGCCCTCGTTTTTGGGGGCATTATAATTTCACTTACTCCACCTCAAGCCGAAGGAGGTAAAAAATGAACCTTGAACAGGCCGTAGAGATTTTTCAGAAGAGGTTTCTAGACCATAATTTCAATTGGCGTTTTTATCCCACAAGAGCGATGGGCTTATGTCCGTTTCACGACGATACCCGCCCGTCGTTTAACATCTACGAGATGGACGGGCGATTTTACTATAAGTGCTTTGCCTGCGGGAAATCCGGGATGGTTGGTAAAAGCGGGGGAGAAGTCCCCCGTGGTTTAAAGGAGGTGCGAGATTGGTTACGGATTGCGTGCCAATCCGCACTTAATAATTATAAGTCAACAGCTTTGATTGTCAAGATAGGCAAGCCAAACCTTGAGGATGCCATCAAGTTCTACCGAATCGGCCTCATCACGCAAGACCTGATTTCACTTACTCCACCTCAACTTAAAAAACTGTTTGACGAGAAGCTGGGAGGGTTAGAAAAGTATCTAGGCTGGTTTGTTTTTCCTTACTTCAGCCTTACAGGACATTTGGTAGCACTTAAGCTTAGAAATGTAGAGGAAAATTCCCGCTCTTCTAGAGTGCTGAAGCTGGTTAAAAAGCCCGTTCCTTGCTATTTCGGAGGAATGGGATTCCTCAAGGACTTCATTAAACAGCAGGACGGCTGGGTTTACCCCTGCGTGATAACCGAAGGGGAAACGGACGCTATCTCTGTTTATGCTGATAGCTCAATCCCAGCCCTAGCAGTTGGCTCAGCATCAAATTACCGATTTCTCCTAAAAGAAAGACTAAGCCAATACAACTATTTCCCCCTAATCTTTCCTGATTTTGACCAGCCTTCTTTAAAAAGTCCCGGTGCAGGGATTGAGGCTCTCTTCAAGTTAGAAGAGCTCAGAAGGAAAGAACAAGTAAAAGAGAAAATCTACTGCTTGGTTTCCCGTGAGGTTTACGGTGGTGGTAAGGATGTAAACGACGCCATAAGGAGCGGGATTAGGGTTCAGGATATTCTCAAGGAAGGAAGGATAGAGGAGCTCTCTACTGCAGTTCAGGACTTCAAAGAGGAATGGACGGCGTATAAGAGGGAGAGATATAGGAAAGTCGCCGATAAGCTCAAAGAGGAGCTTCCAGCCCTAGCTCCTGTTTACCCAGACTTTTTAGGCCTTGAGGAAACGCCTTATGAGGTTAACGCAAGAGACTTATTACAGATGCAGGTTATACAGGAAGAGGCTATTTTAAGCAGGTTTCCCGTTCGGAAAATTAGCGTTATATCGGCTTTTGGAGGTATAGGAAAAACAACTTGGGCGATGATAACAGCACTTAGAATAGCAAGAGATGAGGGACTTAAGTGCCTTCTCTGGACTACTGAGCACGACGAGAACAGCTTAGCTGAGAGACTAAGAGTAGTTGTAGCACTAAAAGAGTTCTGGGAAGAGAAAGGGTTGGAGCTGGTGAGCTTCAGAATAAACAGGCCTGAGCCTTTTATAACCCTTGACGGCAAGGAGCTTAATAAAAAAGCATTCTTTGAGCTGGAAGAGCTCCTTGAAAAATACGATGTGCTTTTTCTTGACCCTCTCCTCTCTTTCGTTGGCGGAGAGGAGAACGACAACACCATCATTAGGCAAGTCTTTGATGCGATCCACGAGATACTTAAAAAAGAGAAATTTCAAGGCAAGCGAAAAGCTGTTATTTTCCTGCACCACTTTAACAAATATGCCTTGAGGGACGCTAAGATAACAGAAAAGGACATACAAGAGGAGAAAGACGGACAAATTTACCTGAAAATGGAAGCCGTGCAGAAGTTAGAGGCTTCCGTGAGGGGTGCTTCAGCTATAACCGATAGTGCCCGATATGTAGAGGCGTTAATAAAAACAGATACCGCCCGCTACTGCGTTACCATAAAAACAAACGAGAGAACAAGGAAAATGGGCTACGGGGAGAGAATCCCTGAACTCCCAAAAGTTGACTACGATTCCCAGCCGATAGAAGAGCCTCAAACCGAAGCCGAAACCGATTATGAGGATTTTGAGAGCTTTGACTTTTAGAAGGAAAAGAGAGCTGGGATAAATTCCCAGCTCTCTAAAACTAGGAAGAGGAGGGAAGGACTTGGTTATTTATTTTATCACATTTTTGATTCTTTTCCCAGTCTTCTATCCCTACTTCTCCATTGGTTGCTTTATATATCTTCATTATGTAATTAGCACGAGGTCTAAATCTCCCGGTAATCCAGCGGTAAATATTCACCTCTGGAATTCCTGTTCTTTTTGCAAACTCCTTAGCTGTTATTCCTTCTTTCTTGAGCCATTCTCTAAGCGTCATTTTCTCCTCCTTACTTTGTTTTCTTTTAATTTATTTCTTGCTATCACTATTGACAACCTAGCAGATATGATATATATTACAAAGTAAGCTAAAGTTCTTTGACAGCAGAATAAGGAGACCAGAGGGAGTAGGGTTAAGAGCCCGAAGCCCAGCAGGTTTATCCTGCGAGGGTTAGCAAGCCCTCCGTAAGTGGTCGCCTCTGGTTGTGAAGAAAAAATATAAGGGAGTTGTTATGGCTAAGACCAAAATTGACTGGTGCGATGCGGTTTGGAATCCCGCTTGGGGTTGTCTCCATAACTGCTCTTTCTGCTATGCTAAGCGGTTTGCAGGTAGGTTCTACGAGAAAGTAGCAAAGAAAAACAACCTTTCCCCCGAAGAGACGGAGAAGCTCCGTGATTTTGAACCAATCTTCCTACCTGTAAACTACAGCAGGAAGTTTGGGAAACGAGAAAAGATAATTTTTGTCAACTCAATGTCCGACCCTGCTTTTTGGGAACAGGAGTGGATAGACAGGATTTTTGAGAGGATAGCAAGAGAGAGAAACAGGGTTTTTCTCTTTCTAACAAAAAATCCTACAAGCTACAGGAAGTTTCCTGTTCCTCTTTCTTCTAATGTGTGGTTGGGGATAAGTGCTACTGATACCGTTTCTTTGGTAGAAAAAGCGAAGAAGCTTTTTGGGAGATATGATACTCCTCCTACTTGGAATCTTTTTGTCTCTCTTGAACCTATTCACGAAAACATTGTTACTCCTAGGGTTGTTCCGTTTCTTAAAAAGTTTGGATGGATAATCGTGGGTCCTGAAACTGGGAGCTTAAAAAGGGAGCTCCGGGAGAGTTACTCACAGAACCTCAAAAAATGGGTAAACAATTTGAAAGACTTCTGTTCCCACTTTGGAATTCCGCTTTTTACCAAGGAAGCGTGTGTAAGCTACGGAGTGAAGCTCCAGCAAGAATTCCCGCTGATGTAAAGTAGAAAATCTGAAGGAGGTGTGGGATGGAGAAGAAGATTGAAGAGTTAAGAGAACTACTAAAAACATATAACGGAGCATTTAGTCGCAACCTATTCGGAGAAGTGATAATCCATATTGGCTATGACGAAAAAGAAGAAAAGGGCTTCATTGAGGGAAGTGTATATCATGCGAGGATATTAGGCAAGTTTGACTTTAAAAATTCTCATTTTTTTGTAGAGTCTTCAACGATGGATGATACTAGAGAGTTTTACGGAGAAAAGGCGATAAATAAAGGGATAGGAATAATCAACTTCTGGAAGGAGAGTTACGGCTATCTCTGGGAAGAGGCGATAAAAAACTTAAAGGAGGTGCGGGATGAGTGTTGAATTCTTAGGAAACTATGAGTTACCGGGAGTAGATTGCCTTCCACCTTTTGAGCTAAAATGGAAAGACGGCTCAATGAATTTAGAGGTTGAAGAGCTAACAATCAAGTTTGGATTGAGGAAGATTTACTTAAAAGAAGACAAGATAATCGTTGAGGCATTCAGAAAGAAGTTTATTATCAAAGGCGGTTCAATAACTACTTGTGATAAGTCCGAACCAGAAGATATTAACGACATTGAATTTTAAGGAGGTGTGAGATGTGGGTTGAGACTTATAGGGGGACTATGATTAACGCTAAAACGATAGAGGCCGTTTGGGTAGGAAAGAAAGACTCTCGTGATGCAGTTATAGTGCGAACTATATCGGGGAATGTTTATTTTGTTGACCTCTTTAACTCTAAGAATGAGGCGGAAGAAGCAAAGGCTAGGCTATGTGAACAACTATTGGTATTAGAGGTTCAGAATGAACTTTGAATTTATACTCAAGACTGAGGAGAAAGCCTTAGCCAAGAGAGAAGCCGAAATGGAGCTAGGTAAGGCTAAAGCCCATCTTAAGGGTCTAAAAGAAAGTTTAGAATTATTAGGATTTGGTTTTTCAGCCCAAGAGGTTCAGGAAATTATAAGCAAACTAGAGGAAATAAGGAGGAGGTTATGAGAGTAAAGAAGCTAGACCCGCGAGCGAAACTTCCGACCTTAGCTTATGAAAGGGCGTTAGGCTACGACCTTTATGCTCTTGAAGATGTAGAAGTTCCCGCCATTAGCGAAGATGGCGGGATAGGGATGACAAAGGTGAGGACGGGGATTGCCATTGAGCTCCCGCCAATGTGGGGAGCTTTTATTAAAGATAGGTCGTCAATCGCTACTAAGCGTAGGTTGGTTTGTATCGCTGGGGTAATTGACCCCGATTATAGAGGGGAAATAATCGTTTGCCTTGAGAATCATTCGGGTAGGGTTCAGAAAATCAAGGCTGGAGAGAAAATAGCCCAATTAGTTCCTATCCCTGTTTTAGGTGCTCCAGTAGTAGAGGCTGAGGAATTATCGGAGACCAAAAGAGGAGCTAACGGCTTTGGAAGTTCTAATAAGGGAGGTGAATAATGGAAGTTAAGACTATTGAGGAAGTAAAAATTAAAGTGGCTGAGGAGATGCAGAAGAGATGGCTTGACTTGAGCCAAATCAAAGGATGGCTGAACGGCCATAAAGGGATTCCTCAAGAGGCTCAGGAGCAGATAGCTGAGCAGATTAAGGCTCTCTTTGCTGAATATGGCCTACGTCCGGATTTAGGCCATATCGTAGTTTTGGGCGATAGGCCATATGTAACAAGAGAGGGTTTGCTCTACTATGCACGCAAAAGCGGTCAACTTCAGGGCATCAAAGTTGAGATAGTTGAGCGTCAAAAGGATTTCTGTTTAGTGAAAGCTACCGTCTTGACTAAAGACGGCGGAGAATTTGAGGCCTATGGAGATGCCTCTACGAGCAACACCAACAGGATGGTTAGCCCTCACCTTATCAGGATGGCTGAAACGAGGGCTATAAATAGAGCTCTTAGGGAGGCCTTCCCAATAGGTTTATGTAGCTACGAGGAACTTGGAGAGGCTGATATAGATATATCGGTAGAACCTGCTACAGGTGAACCGAATCCTACCCCTTCATCTTCCTCTTCGCCTGCTAAAGCTTCAAACGGAGGGGTTAGTAAAAAACAAATAGGTTTCATGAAGAAGCTCCTTAAAGAGGTTTTCGGAGAGAATGCAGAGGAAGAGGGCAAAAGGATGATTGCTGTTTATGGCAAATCCTCCTCAAAGGAGCTTACCTCTAAGGAGGCATCGGAGATTATTGATACGCTTAAAAAGTTAAAGGAAAATAAGGAGAAAAAGGAAGAAGGAGGAGAGCATGACTACGATTTTGAATAGCTTGGACTAGATTTATTTTTGTAGAGAACTAAAATAATTAAGTCCATAATTCCAGCTCCTTTTCAGTTAGAGGTTTGGATTTCAAGGAGGGCCCCCACCCTCCTTGAACCTCTAATTTTAGAACCATTAAAAACAAAGGAGGGAGACTATGCAAAGTCTTATTCAAGATAGAAAAAAAGTAGTTTTGCGATTTATCAGGGATATACTTGGAGTAGCCCCAAGCTCCCCTCAAATTTACGAGAGATATCTCCTTGAAAAGCTCAATAAGGAGATAGACAAGATAGAGCGGAAGCTGGGGAAAAAGAGTTTAAGAGAAGAGGAAAGGGCAATACTTGAGAATCAGTTAAGGAGCTTACAGGATGAGTTAGCGAATCTTCCTGAAGTCATAGAGAACACGGAGAAAGCTACTCAGTTTTACAGAGCTCCTTATGGGAAGTATGAAGTCCCAGTAATCCGAGCCCATCAAGTTCAGGGCTTTTTCAAAGAGGCGGGCAACAACTTCAAGGATGTCTTTAAAATTAAGGCTCTAAGAGACAAAATAAGCAAGTATGTCCGAGTTCAACCTATAAATATATTCATTTACGATGAGGAAATACGAGAGGATAACCTAGTTGATGAGCCCGATGGATTCCTTGAGCGTCCCATACAAGCCATGACCCTACAAGGGCCCAGAGTGTCAATAGCGAAATCGGAGGTTATCTATTCAAGCGAAGAGAAAGGTTTTAAGCTGATAGAGTTTGAGGTAATCCTATTTAAGAATCCTCACTTTGACTTTTCGCTACTTGAAACGCTTATGAGAGAACTAGGGCCTTACGGTGGAATAGGACGATGGAGGAATGCGGGCTACGGGGCGTTTGAGGTTGTTAAAATAGAAGATGTTAATTAATGGCGTTGCTATGCAAGACGCAGTAGTGGTGTAGCGGAGCAGAACGAGGCGTTGTAATGGCGTGGTAAAGTGAGGCTGGGTTTTGGTTAAGCTGGGCTTCGGTTAAGCACAGAGTGGCCGAGTAATGGCAAGGCTTCCTATGGCTTTGTGCCGGTATGGCTTTGCCGTGTATCGGTTAGGCCAAGTAGGGCGACGGCCGAGTAGAGCACGGTTCTGTCAAGCAGAGGCAAGGAGGAGCAAGGCAAACCCAAGTAAAGGCGGGGTTGGGCAAGGTTAGGGCACGGCCGAGCAGAGAACCGCTTCGGTAAAGGCGATGTCCAGCTTTTCTATGCACAGGCACAGCGGTGAACTGCTTAGCATCGGCACAGCAGAGAACTGCGTCAGCTAGGTACGGTAGTGTTTAGTGCGGGCATGGCCAAGCCTAGTTGCGTGTTGGGGGGGGTCTATGCCCCCTCTTCTTTAAACTACCAAAAAAAGGAGGGAGTAATGAAAAAGCTAAAGTATATTAAAAAACTTGGAGCGAAGAGCGTTTATCCTTATGAAAATCCACCCATCGGCAAGGTAGAACTCTGGGATTTTAGTAGGGCTAACGAAAACGACGAGGCAAGGAAAGAGGCCGTTTGCCTTGTGGCCTCTATTAGCTATGGGAATGGATTTTGCAAAGACCCAGAGAGGTTATGGAACTTGCTTATAGAAAAGGGACATGAGAGTCCATTTGAGTTTGTAAGGGAACCTGAATTTGAGCTTAAGCAAAATTTAAGAAATACAGATTTTATGACGGACAGTAGCTTTTCTGTTTATGTTTATGGAAGAGAAACAAAGAGAATAAAAGAAGATAGACTGGAAAGAAGGAGGAGAAGAGTTGCCACCTTCAAGCTCAAGGTCCCCATCTTTGTCGCCCGCCAAATCCAAAGGCATAGGGCTTTTAGCTATATGGAAATGAGCAGGCGATATGTAAAGGGAGAGAAGGTGAAATTTGAGTTTTGGAAGCCAAAAGATTTTTCTGAGCCCTTACTTGCTTTTCACGGTATTGCCCCACACCTAGATGAGGAAGATCAATGCGATTTGTTTGAGCACAGCGAAGCACTTTACGAATATTTACTTGAAGAAACGTTCACAAGACCCGAACAAGCCCGTGCATTTTTACCGTTAGGCCTCTATACCCAATTCTGGATGCAGGGCGACTATAAGGCTTGGCTGAATTTCTTTATCCACCGTTTACATCCAGAAGCACAGGAAGAGACCCGTTTGGTTGCTCAATCAATGTGGGAGCTCCTCAAGGAACATCAGCCTGAGATTATAGAAACGATGGCTGATTACCTTAAAAAGTGGATAAGAGACTGCAACCCGATGTTTAGAGTAGCGAGAGAGAAGAAAGCCGAGTGGTTTAGAGAAAACTTTTTAGGAGGTGAGCAATGAGGTTGATTCTAAATGCTTGGAAGAAAAGACTAATTAGAAACGATTTGTTTGCTAAGAGCCCTTATTGCTATTATAAAGACAATAAGGGAATCATGAGGTTGGCATTTCTTAGTGTCCCTCAATATAAAAGAAGGTGGTTTAACACCTTATTTGACTATTGGCATAAAAAGGAAAATGGGGAAGAGATTTATCTTCTTTATTTTAGGAGGTGAGTAATGAAAATATACAGACAGCCAATTTGGGAAGAAGCAAGAACAATAGTTGAGTTATTGAGCCAACACCATATCAACAAAAGCGAAGCAATTGAACGTATTTTATTTGCAATTGCAGAAGCTACAGAAGAGGAGAGAAAGATAATTAAGGATTGTAATGCGAGTTATCAAGAAATAAAAATAAAACTTGATTTAGGGTGTTAGCAAGATAGAAGCCGATTTTCCAGAGTTTGTAAAAGCTCGTTTTCCAGCTGTTTACGACAAGTGGATAAAATGAGTACTTGTTGGATTATTTGATTAGGATGTTTGTAGAGAGTTGACCTACGGAAGCCCAGTTTAGGAGGTTGGTTGTGGATTTCAATATTTATGAGTTGTTATATACAATAGGTATAATAGCTGGGATGATTAGTTTTATTGGTGGGTTGTTCTCAGATTCATGCAAGACTACTGGAGTATTTATAATTACTCTCCTTTTATCTGCAATGCTAATGATATATGGAGGGCATTCTAAACCATAGACTTAAACAAAAATTAGTGAACGACTATATAGCAACGCACAACTTGAATAGGTGCGAAGTGTTAAAAGAGTTGTCAAAGTTTGATAAAAACGATTGGCTAGATGTTTATTATAGGGAATGCATTAAAGGAGGTGAGCAATGAAATTAGTCAAAATGGCGTTTTGTTTAATAGAAATCTTTGCACTAATTATTACATCTCCTTTGTTTATTATTGTTAATGGTGATTATAGGGAGGTAAAATCTCAGGAGGTAAACAATGGGACACTCTAAAGACAAAGACTTGGAAGCGATTAAAGCGTTTGAGGAGTACATTGAGGCTTTCCGTAAGCGTTTAGTTAAATCCTCCGCCCTCCAAAAACAGGAGGGCGGTAATCACTACAAGGACTTCGTTATACAACCCATTGAGTTTATCTATAAGAACAATTTAGGCTTTTGCGAGGGGAATATAATTAAGTATGTGTGCAGGCATAGGAAAAAGAATGGAATTGAGGATTTAAGGAAGGCCAAGCATTACTTGGAGATTTTGGCTGAACTTGAATACGGGGTGAAGTTATGATTGAGAAGGTTGTTTTTGTGAGTGTGAGCGGAGGTAAGGACTCTACTCTTTGTCTTGCTCTTGCCCTTGAGGAGTATAAAGAAACTAGTGTTCCCATTGTTGCCGTTTTTGCAGACACTAACTGGGAACACCCGTTAACTTATCAATACCTTGATGAGCTTGAGGAATTTTTTGGGATTAGAATTTATAGAGTTGGCTATGAAGGTGGTTTACCTGCTTTACTCAAAAAACTCAAAATCTTTCCCTCCCCACGCCGACGGTTTTGCACGAGCGAGTGCAAAACCGTCCCAACTTACCGTTTTTATGAACAACTCTATTTTCACTTTCCTTTTAGGGTTGCTGAAGTCTGGTATGGACTTCGCCGAGACGAAAGTGTAGCAAGAAGGAAGATAGAAGACTGGGAGCTCCCGGCTGGTTCAAAAACTCGTTTTGGAGAGAGATTCCCCTTTGCTATCCATTTTCGCTATCCAATAAAAAACCTTACCAAAGAGCAGGTCTTTCGGGAGCTTAAAAGAAGAGGGATACCCCTAAACCCACTCTACTTAATGGGATATAGTAGAGTGGGTTGTTATCCGTGTTTCTTGTCTCAAAAAGATATAAAACAAGTGATTTTGTCAGCTCTGAAGGGCGATGAGGTTGCTCAAGAAAGAGTTTCTCAGCTCATTTGCTGGGAAAGGGATTATGGAAAAACAGTAAACATAGATACTTCTATTCGTGTGCTTATAGAAAAAGCAAAGAGGGAATATGAACAAACATCCAAAATGCTAACCCTTCCTTTTGAGGGGGTATAAATGGAGGAGGTAGAGAGCTTTAAACCAGAGGCTTTAAAGAAATTTAGTTTTCAATTCTTTGGAAGTAGAGAGACTGCTAGAGAGCTAAAGAGGACGTTATGGAAAGCAATTAAGGGCGGGCTTGAGTTTCCGCCCTTTAGAGTTGACGCTTACGCTGGAGAGATTTGGCTTATTCTATACGACGAGGTTGACGAGGAAAAACTTAGCCAAGTCTTAAGCTCAGTCAAGTTTAAGGAAAAGCCCAAGTCAAAACCTAAGCCTAAACCTAAGCCTAAACCTAAGCCCAAACCTAAAGCTAAACCCAAGACCAAAAAACCTAAAAAGGAGGTGCGGGATGAAAGAAGGGCTGGTGGTATCAAAAAAAGACCTCGTAAGATTCGGTTCACTCTTGAGCTCAGCTAAGAGTCTAATTAGGCTTAAGATTCTGCTTTACCTATACCAACACGAGACTTTTAAGAGAATAGAAACAGTAGAAAGGGATTTAAAGTATGGGAGCGACAGAATCGCCGAAGCCATCAGAGGGCTTGAAAAATGGGGTTTAGTTAGGCGTAGGGAAATGTTTGTAGAGCTTACAAACTTAGGCGAGGTTATGGCCAAAAGCATATTAAACATCATTTCAGAAATGAAGAGGGAGTAAATCCCTCTTCATAACCCCATTAGCTTAATAATATACCTAATAACAATTACTTGGATAATGCCTGCAATTGTTAAGCCTGCATAAACAATTCTTTCAACTTTCCTAAGCCTTTCCTCTAAATCCTTCATGCTTGAAACATGTCTTTCGTGTTCAGCCTTCATATTTCCCATTTCCTCCTTCATTCCTTTAATTTCTATCTTGATTTCCTTCACAGCTCCGTGAATCTCTAGAAGTAGCTTCTCAATGTCAAACGGCATTTCCCTACTCCTTTTTTGTTTTTATCGTTTGAGCAAGCATAGGGATAGTCTTTTCTGCACTTCTCCCGATTATGTAGCCCCCTATCCCCAGTTTTAAGAGAGCCCACATATCGGGAGGAATAGGTAAGTATTTTAGCGAAAAGAGAGGGGCAATGATGTAGTTGTGGGCTATGATATAAACAAATACGAGCATCGTTATTGGTCTCCAGTTTCGCTGAAGCCAACTATGTCCGGTAGCCTCAGCTATGATTATTTCTTTTTGCGACTCTAGTTCCTGTTCAATCCTAGAGTATTCCTTAGACAAAAGCTCGTTGGTAAGCTCAGCCTTTATCTTATTAGCTAAATCCCTATCTTCCACCTTTTTATCTATAACATCAGCAACCTTATTAATTATCGTCGCTACTATCGGTAGCCAAACCATTAAACACCTCTATAATCAGGGTGAATTTCCCCTGTTTCCATCATGTAAGCTAGCCTTTCAGCCCTCTTACCTACCTGCTTAGCCCACTTAGAGTTGAGCATCTCGTAGCTTGCTTTCTTAAAGTCTTTCTCTTTAACAGCCTGAATAAACTTCTTAAAAGTAAGGAATCTGGGTTTTCCTAAATTGAAGAGCATATCAATAATAACAGCTTGCCTTACCTCATCTAAAGAAAGCCAAACGGTTGAGCCGAAAATCTTTGAGGCTTCTCTTATGGCTCTCTGGATGTCGTTTTCAAGTAAGTAAAGAGCCTCTTCCTTAGAAATCCCTACATCATCAAGGTTTCTGCCTACCCCGATGGTAAGCTTGCCTACCGTATCCCTGTAAGGTTTCAGCCTCAATCCCTCGTCTGTTATGAGCATCTTCTTAACCAATTCCACTTTTATCCCCCTATTGAAACTCCCGAATATTCAAACCTTAAAAGAGGTGATTTTAAAAAAAGTCTAGGACTAACCTCTGCTGGGTGAGTGTTCTTTAGGAGCTCTACTCCAGCCTGCTTAAAAGCCGTAAAAACAAGCTCTGAACAGAACCACCGATTTTTTCTTTCCAGCTTCCGACTGCGGAGAGGAAAACCCAGAATGCCAAGCCAATCGTAAGGCTTACCTATTTGCTCTTTCAAGAAGCTCTCTATCTTTTCTTTTTGGCTTGGGCTAACATCAACGGAATAAACACTGAATTCTGTTCCCGGAGTGTGGACTTCCGAGAACCAACCTTTTCTAACCCCGTTCCACCAAGCCTCTATTACTACTGGGTCGTTGCAGTCTGCTATATCTAAGCAGTAGGCTATATGGGTGTAAGGAAATCCCCATTGCCACCAGCGAATTATTCTAGATGTAGGGCTTATACCTTTAGAAGCTAAGACATAAGCCTTCATTTTAGTTCTCCCTCAATAAGTCCCTGTATTCCTGTATTAGCTCCTTAATCTCTTTCCTATACTCCTCAGGACTTATTTTACCTTTAGCTCTCAAAGCTCTAACCCTGTTGATTTTCTTTCTGATATCCAAGAGCTTTTCCTTCTTTGAGATGGCCTTAAAGGTTCTTAGCTCCTGAGTTGTGTATTCGTAAGTCGGAAAGCCGAATGCACGAGGAAGTATAGGGTGGCGTGTTCTCTGTAAATTCATTAAATTGGTAATTAGTCCGGGCATTATTGTCTGTTGCAGTATATACCATAGAACACTTGTAGCCACCTTACCTATGTATTTCGGATGCAGGCGAGAGGCTAAATAAGCGTCTGCTGGGTCGTATATATGCCTTCCAAACCTATCTTTATTGGCAAAGACCTGATAAAGCGTATAGGTAGGTAAGCCGAATGCTCCAATGTCTTTTAGAGCCTCTCCTCCTTTAAAGTGAACTAAATCGTCAACCGTATCAACTAACCAGCCCTGAGGTATAACATAACTTAACGGAATGTAATACCACCTTTTGCCGTCGTTGCTCCAGACAAGAGTCTGTTTTTCAGGTAGCCATTCAGGTTTATTCTTAAACGCCTCCTCTACCTTTTCTTTCCCGAACTTCTCCTCTAGTTTTTTCTTTACTGCGTGAATAACGAGGTAAGGGAAAGCGAGGGTTAGCGTAGTCTGAACGGGCCTCTTTGTGAGAGAGTAAACTAGTTGACTCCAAGATTTTTGCATGTATGTAGGGAATAGAGGAGCAAAGAGCTTCAAAGCCCCTCCGATGCCTACATTAGGGTCTCTCATAGCCCTAACTAGAACGCCAACAAGCGAGTAATCATAGTGAGCGTCTTGGGCTGTTTTAATCGCATCGGTTATGCCTTTCTTTTCCCTTTCAAGGGCATAAATAAAGCGTGCGAGCTTCCAAGTGTCGTCAATAGCTGAGTAAAACTTTATTAGAGCTTCAGCAGGCTTAGACTGGTAGATTTCAGTTAGTTTTTTGAGATATTTATTTTTACTTGTGTTGTGAAGCTCCCTGATAACCCTTGCGACTTCCTCATCTGTGAAATTAGTATGAAAAAGCCCTCTTTCCTTAGCTAGCTTATAGTAGCGTCCGTTAGTAGCTATCTCCCTCAAAGCCTTGCTGAAGTAAGTAAGAGGCCTGTTAGCTCCGCTGTAATAATACTGGAATATGTTAGAGGTAAAGTTTCTAGGGACGGCGAACGGGTTAAGAGGCACTTTAGCAGTCTTAAACATAGCAGTCCAGACGGTCATCGTTTTGTCAAAAGCACTAACTAACCCGTCTGAGTCATCTGTTAGCCTCATAAATCCTTTCAGCCAACCCGCAAACTTTCTATTAACGGGAAGTCCAGACAATACCCCATATCTGAGCTTATCCTTATCCCCTAAGCTAATCCAACCTTCTCTTTCTAGTGCTTTTTTGTTTGCCTCTATTAGCTTTATCTTACTATTAGCTTCCTTAGCTAAACTTCTCAGGGTTTTAGTATCTACCCCTTCAGCCTGAAGCCATTTAATTAGCCTGTTTTTGACAAAGTAGGGAGAAGCCTCTTCAGGGAGTTTCGGGAACTTAGCCCTTATCTCTTCTGGAATCTTAACAACAAAACGCCTATCAACTATTTCAGGGATTTTGATTAAGTCCCTGAACCAGTAATCAAGCCCTACCGTTTTAGCTGATTTTGCTATTGTGTCCAGTATAGCAATAGGAGCGTCCTCTACATAACCTAGCTTTTCCCTCTTTTCTTTCGGTAGGGCCATTATGTTCTCTATCTTACGTCCGCTCTTAATTTCGGCCTGCTTGAAGCGTGAAAGGGCGTCAAGCCCTACCTTCTCGTCAATCTGATAAAGCCTAGAAAGGTAGCGTCCCTTCCACTTGTTATACTGGTGTTTAGTGATGTATCCTCTTTCGTAGAGCTCCTTTGAGAGGGCGTCTATGTGATTGCCTACCTCATCAAGCTTTTCGGCTATCTTTCTAAGCTCAGGCTCTTTTTGAGATGCTAGCTTTACCTTTTGCCTGAATTCTGGGCTTTCTAGGTATTCAATAATGAAGCCGTGAGAGACCTTATCTCCTACCCATTTTCTAATGGCGTCAACATATCTATGCCCTCTTTCAGTATTACTTGCGAAAACAGGCCTAGCTTTATCGTAAAGGCTGTAAACGATATTATCGGCTGTTTCCTCTTTTAAAAACCCCAGTCCGTATTTATCAGCACCTAGATACTTTCTAAACAGTTGGCGTATGCTGTAAAAGAGTTTATTATCGCCTACTTTATTATCAATAGCCCTTATTACATCGTGAACGGCATCAAAGGCTTTAAATGGGTCAATACCTGAGTGGAGGGTTGTTCCCCCTCGTCCTTCTTTTTTCAAGAGCTTAGCGATTTTTGCGTCTCGCTGAAGAGTCTTTATGAAATCTCGTAGCTCTATATCAACCCCAGACCTAAATAATCTATCTCTTATAAGAGGCGTTTTAAGGCTTTCCGCTATTTCGCTGTATTTCTTTACAGCCCATTCTGGGTAATTGAGTTCTTTAAGTAAACGCAGAATTTTGTTCTGTACTTCGGGTTTAATCCCTTCCAGTTTTGGAAGTTCTATATTCCTATTAGGAGCTTCAATATTCTTTTTTATACCTAATACATAATTAACTACATTGTCATCGCCATAATAAGCCAAATTAAGAAACTCATCATTACTTAGCGCTTTTTTAGCAATATTAAGCGCTTTTTGCTTATTGAGGGAAAGTTTTTTAGCATCAGCTTTATCTAAAGGTTCAAGTTTGTTTTCTTTAAGACTCTCTAACCCCAGTTTCCTTATTATCCTATCTGCAAGTTCTGTTTTGTCATTCTTTCTTAAAATCTCCCTTATCTCATCAGGAGTAAGCTCATTAGGAGGCTTTACTTCAGGAAGAGCATTTTTTAGGAAACTAGGAGGTTCGCTCCCCTCATAAACCCATTGCTCCCCATCCCATTTGAAACCCTCTTTCTTTAGCTCCTCTTTAATAGGATAGCTCCCTCGTTTGGCATAGACAAAAACCTGCTGTTTTTCGGGAGTTTTTCTGATTGACACTTCTATATCAGCCCCTTTATACTTACCCTCAAAATCCACCCAGCGGGCCTTGTTCTTTGCATAAATACTTTCGCCCTTATATTTAAGCTCTAAATCAGGGGTTTTAATAGACTCAGGTAGTAAGTTAGGTTTAGATAACGAAGGCTCTAGAAAGCTTTTATTTTTTTCTAAAATCTCCTTAACTCTAGCTTTCTCATCTACCTCAGGTTTAATGTCCGAAATATCATCAACCTCATTGGTAATAACATCTTTTGGAGGCTCTTTTTCTCTAACCTTCTGAGTTATCTCCTTTACCTTTTGTTCCCAGAGTTCTTTGTCTTTCTGGAGTTTGCTAACTATCTTTTCTCTCAGTTCCTCTTTTGTAGGCTGTGCAGGTCTAATATCATCAATAGGCTCTGTTATATCTTCCGTAATCTTCGAAGGCTCTTTCTCCCTAACCTTAGAAACAACCTGCTCCTTAAACCTTTCCCATTCTTTTTTCTTAATATCGTCAACTTGCTTTAACCCTTTCGCTATAAACTCAGCTTTATTTTTCCTATATTCCTCTTTAAGCGTTCTAGCTACCTTAAGACCTTCGGCTATGGCTTTTGCCTTATCCTTATCTCCAGACTTAACAGCCTCTTTGTAAGCTGTTTTAATCTCCTGCTCTACTCCATCTATTAGCTTATCTACATCGTCAATAGTAACGGTCTTTTTACTCCCGATTTCAGCTACAGTCTTTTTAGCTAACCTATTCTTTAGACCATCTACCACTTCTTTTGGGAGTTTGTTAGTTAACTTATCTGCAAAGTGCCCAACAATAAAACTAAAGGCTACATCAGCGGGGATCTTAACTACATCAGGAAGCCTATTCCTAACCGTGTTCTCATAAGCAGTAAAAGCCTCTCCAAGTATCGGCTCAGAAGCTAAGGCTGATACTGCACCCTTTACTATTCCTTTAACTCCTCCTGATGCTCCACCGAAAGCACCACCTACAACCGCAGTCTCAGGCTGTATATTAGACTCTACTACTCCTCCAGCTCCAGCAAACTTGCTGATTATTTGCTTATAATAAGGCCTTAGGCTGGGAGTGTTTTTCACCATGTCGTCTAAAAACATTAAGAGCTGGTCGCCGTGTAGTGTTTGAACCTTCTCTTTTATCTTAGGAGCATAAGGCTTGAGTTCAGGGACTTTCTCTGTTGCCTCTAGGAGAAATTGTTTTAAGCTATCTTGAGTGTCTTTAACCTGCTTGCCTTCATCAAATATATCTAAAATACCCATTCTATTCCCCTAAGATTCCCCAATTTTTAAGAAAGGCTTTAGTTTCGTCTGGAGTTGAAAGGTTTAAAGATTGGCTCTTTTGAGCATTCTCAATACCGAGCTGTTTATTTGTTAACAGTTTTCTTTGTTCATAAAGCCATTCTAACCTTTTAGCATCCTCAATAGCCTCAGGGCCTCCAGTCTGAGCAATTAAGTTAACGATATTCTGAACCGCTTTAGGGTCATCACTTCCTAAGAGCATCATACTATCAAGCCGATACTTCTTCATCAGTTTGTTAATCTCACCATCCACCGCCTTAATCTTTTTCTCAAGCTCGTTGTTTTGTCGTTGTGTTTTCTGCTTTTGTATCTCGTTGCGTTCTTTTTGAATCTTAAGGTTCTCCATCTTATACCACTTATCTAAGGCTAATTCTTTTGTCTCTTTGAACCTACGCCAATTAAACTTTTTAACCTCAAGCCCGTATTTCTTTTTGGCTAGCTTCAGTTTCTCCCTTGTCTCTGGAGAAAGGCCGACAACAAACTCTTGAGGGATGATGCTCTTTATCTGTTTCCCGTCGTTAATAATAAGAAGAGGAACTTTGCGGTCTCCTAAGTCTAGAACCTGAAACTTCTCTAACTTTGGTTCTGGAGGTTTAGGGGGAGAAGGAAGCCTTCCTGTTAAAACAAAGATAGACCTAGCGTAAGGAGTAAGTTCCCCATAAACCTTATCAAAAGGCCCTTTCCAGTCTTGGGTCATATCAAGGTAAGCACCGAAAGTTTTGGGTTTAACGCTTGATAACAGGCCTATATTATCGCTGGGAACATAACCCAGCTCACTCTCAGCTATACTTCCGAAATCAGAAGCGTTTAGTCCATATTTATCGGGATTAAGAATAGGACGGTTATCTGTGTAGGTTGGAGAGTTGAGCCTATCAAACCATTGGGCCCTTCTCCGAAGTTCAGCATTCGCAAGCTCTTGCTCTATTTCAGCCTGTTTTCTCATTCTATCAATAGCTAACTTATTCTGAAGCTCCATCATCTTCTTTTTATAAGCCTCCTCTAGTCCTGAAAGGAGGCCTCTAGTAAACATATCGGACCATATAGCCTCTCTTGACTGCAAAATCATCCTATCATCCCCCAAATCTTATTACCTAACTTACCTCCTAAGGCATTCCCAGCTCCAGCCAATACAGAACCTAAGAGGCCTCCCGAACCGCTTATCCCTATCGGCGTAGCTTGAACTCCGTAGCGTGCTAAATCTTCTTTTAAGAACATGTTAAGAGGAGTAAGGTATCCGACCTCATACTCCACAGAAGCGGGCTTTAAGGCTGTAAGTGCCGTATTTCCTATTAGACTATATAAATCAGCTTGCTTACCTATCAAGTTTGCCGTCTGTTCAGCTAGAGCTTGCCCTAGAGCAAGACCTTTAAGGTAGTCTTGTCTATTTCTTAGAGCAGAACGCTGAAGGCCATAAGCGGGAATTTCCCCAAAAGGAGTTTTAATAATAGGAGCTTCTGGGATGCTTTTAAGGTAATTAATATCAGGGAGTAAGCTCTTAGAATAACTTGCTAAATTCTGGTGTTCAGGGACTAAGTTCTGGAGAGAGCCGACCAAAGAACCTAAAAGCCCTTCTGTTTGTTTTAACTTATTTAAATAGTCATCTTTATAAGAAAGTAACTTTTCTGGGGGGAAGGAATATCCCACTATATTATTCTGGTCGTCTGTTATTATACTTCCTCCAAGTGCTGGAGCAAAAACATGAGCGTAAAAGCTACTCAATAAATCATCTCTTGGTAAGACCATTTTTTTGGGGTCTGGATATTTTACTTTAGGAGAAGAACCGAATAGGAGCTTCTTAGCCCCCTTAGCTATACCGCCCATCTTATTCAACCTCCTTTTCTAACACATAGCCAACCACCTTATAATTATACTTTCTCACAAAACCTTCAGGCCTTCGCCTAGTTGCGAACCTTATCTTTTTAGCTCCTATTTCCTTTGCAAGAGAGTTAATGAACTTATCCATCTTTTTGCCGTTTCCTTTCGTCGCGTAAACATGCAGGAGACCTAAAACATCACCGTCAACTTCATAAATAATGAAGCCGTAGGGAAGCAAAAGAAGATTCCCGTCTAAAAGCTCCGTGTCTCCGCTTTTCCTGAGGTAATCTTCAAGCCACTCTTTAGGTATCATCTAAATCCCCATTAGTGAGCTTAGAAAGCCAATAGCTGGTGCAGGATTGTAAGAATAATTCAAGGAGTTTCTGGTAGAACTTGCTACATTTGAGGAATATGCAGAGGAAGTTCCTCTACTTATTCTCGACAACCCTCCATAAATTTCAGCAAGACGGCCCAGTAATCCGAGCGTCCTTGACGGATATTCAAGCGATTTTCGTATCCTCTCCATCTCAAGTTGGCTTTCTAAATTAGCTAAATTCTGTAAATAGCCACTTGAAATCCCAGCTAAAGTTTTGCTGGCCACAGAACTATCAAGTATTCCTCTATTAGCAAGTGCATTTATATTTTTCCTGAAAAGCCCAGCAATTACGGGGCGATAATTACTAATCCAATTTTGAACGGCAAGGCTATTAAGTCTCGCA
>Ga0256836_1000227_pt1 | contig 34012 bp, 40 predicted proteins | sample 4561380metaG_FD_185974 | JGI IMG/M metagenome (GOLD analysis project Ga0256836, IMG submission 185974) | Hydrothermal vent microbial communities from Guaymas Basin, Mexico - 4561-380 | ecosystem: Environmental > Aquatic > Marine > Hydrothermal vents | place: Mexico: Guaymas Basin | collected...
ATGATTTTGGAAGAACTAAACCTTTGAGTTTTGCCTCAACATAGTTTTTCCCACCATCTAATGAAAAGTCAACAGCAGTAATAGTACCCATACCAGACCATGCAAGACCTTCGATTTCTACTATATCACCATCTTTAAGATCTTTCCAATCAATCTCTGGAGATGGAGATGTAACTGTTGAGTTTACTTCATTTGCATAGAAATGTTGTACTGCTTTTCCGCTTGGCTTAAGGGCAGTATATTTTGAAGTCTCTTCTTTTGCATACCATGGTTCAGCAGAAAATTCTAAACGTTTTAACCATTTAACACATAAATTTCCTTCCCAACCTGGGAGTAAAATACGCACAGGATACCCCTGTTCAGGACGAAGTGCTTCCCCATTTTGTCCCCATACAATCATGGCATCATCAAGCACTTTTTCAACAGGAATTGATCTACCCATTTCAGAGTTATCAGAACCCTCAGCAAGCATCCATTGTGCTTCTGGCTTAAGACCTAAATCCTCTAAGATAGTCTTAAGATAAACACCAGTCCACTCAGCACAAGACATAAAACCTTTTGCAAATTGAATAGAGTTAAACTGTGGTCCACGCCACTCTTGTCCACCATTTGCAGGGCACTCAATAAAGTGAGTACGAGTTACAGATGGATAACGTTTAAGTTGCTCTAATGTAAGAACAATAGGCTTCTCAACAAGACCGTGAATCATTAAACGGTATTCCTTTGGATCAACATGTGCAACACCACCATGTGAACGTGAGAAAAATAGACCATTTGGAGTAATAATTCCCATAGACTCTTGTATAGGAGCTACAGCAATAGATGCTCTGAAGTTACCAGAAGCTAGAAGCTTAGTATTTCTTCTTAGTACATTATGCTCATACTTTGATGGTACACCGTAACGGTTTTTAGTTACAGGGTCACCCCATTTTTGCCCCCATGCTGGATGGTGCATTATAGCTGGATCATCAGCTTTTGCATTTGATGAAACGAGTGATGTTCCAGCAATTGCTGTTACTGACATTGCAGCTGTTTTTCTAAAAAAGTCTCTTCTGTTTAGATCTTTTTGATTGTTCACATTTTCTCCTTTTAAGGTTGTTATTGCTTCTATTTAAATTGAATATAATACGCTGATATTTAAAGATACAAAGCTTTTTACCCTCACATTATGCCATTTTATGCTTAAGTGAAAATATATAACAAGTACTAATGATGCGATTTATGAGATAAGAATGTGATATGTCTAAATTTTGAGCACTCAATGGTTACAAAATGAAACACTAATCTTGAGGCTCTTTAGGTAGGATAGATAAAACAAGATAGTTTTGATTCTTCTTATCTATATAGAAAGGTATTGTAAATGCTTCATGTGGAATGTCTTTTATATTTTCATCATCAAAGTATATAGATTTTTTATATTTCTTTGCTTTTGTAGGCATATTTATTATGATGGTATCAAGATAAAGCTTGAATTTCTTTGTCGCTTCAATGTCTTGATCTTTAAAACTAGAAAGAACACTCTTAAGTTGAGACTCATAGAGTTTAGTAGTAAGTATATTCATTTTAATTCTCCTTCTTTTTAAGCCATTCAGAAATCTCTTTCATACTAAGAAAATATGATTTTGCAGTAGAGTTGTCCGCCTTATAGGCATCTAACTCTTTTTGTATTTTCTTTTTTATTTCTTCTAAGGATTCTTGCATCTTTTCTACTCTTCTTCTATCTCTTCACTGCCCTTCTCAAGCACTGTGTTCCCATACATCTCATCAATCTCTTCACTTAGCATATTAATATCATCAATAGCATCTTCATATGCCTCTATCTTCGCACTCTCTTCTTCTTCCTCCTCAGCTGTTGCTACTGCTTCTACTAAAGAGTCCATAATCATATAAGATTTAAAAGGGGTTCCGTGGTTATAAACGATTTCTCCTCCCATCTTTCCTTGTGCAAATGTTGTAGCAGTTGCAGCTAAAAGAGCAAGTGTTGCTACAATCTGAAACATTGGTTTACGTAATCTACACCCTATAATTTGTAAAAGTGCTATAACACCCATGGCTATTGCAAGATAGAGTCCAAGATTTTTATGTGATACTAGTGTCTGTTGTCCAGCTTCACTTAGATAATCATAAATCTGAGGACCAGCTTGACTTCCTGTATACCAAACACCAATCATGGCAATTGCTGCCAAAAGTGTAGTTCTTGCTGCAATTTTAGAGAATGTTTCACTTTTATTTACTAAATATATAAGTGAAAATACAGAAGCGACTACTGGTAAAACCATAGCAAAGTGTGCTGTTGCTGGGTGTAACATCATTTGAGATCCTTTTATTTTTTATCTATGGCATCTTTTGCCGATTTTAGAGCACTACCAAGTGCTACTCTTGCCACGCCAAGGGCTTGGATACCCATACGTTTTGCTTCTTGTGCTTTTGGTGAACGTAGTGCTATGTCTGCTTTCTTTACAGCACTTTTTGTAAAGCTCGAGAATCTCTCTTTTATAACTTCGGCAGTCTCTTTAGAAATTTGAACAAGTTCTGCTAAATCATAAGACATCTCTTTGTTTATATCAAGAAGTGCTTTACGAATAGCAGGAGAACTCTCACTCGCTTGTGTCGCTACAACTTGAGTGAAGAGTGTATCTGTTTGATTTAAATCTTCTATAATCGTGTCATAGTCTTTTATAAGAATATGTTTTGCTTCAACTGGCATAAACTCAAGGCGTTTTTTAAATCTATTAATAGATTTAACAAGACCACTTCTCATACCTCTAAGTGTAGAACCTAGTATTTGGTTTGCCATATTTGGTGTTGCTTCTGAAATATCAATAGCACTTATAAGGATAGTAGAAAGAATTTTTCTGACACGTATAGTATTAAGTGAGCCCTCTTTTATGGACTCATATGTTAGCTCTTTAATTACTTCAGTTGTGTACTCTTCAATATTACCATCACTGTCATTTTCTAATGCTGTGATGATGGCAGATTCAACCATCTCACTGAGTATATCATAGAGGTCAATAGACTGTAGTTTAATTTGGTGTAGTTTAGAGAGTGCAGCAGGTTTTTCTAAAAACTCATCTTCAAGTGCATTGAAAATCTCATATTTTGTATTTTGTAACTCTTCAGATTTCTTTCTAAGGGCTCTCTCTATAGACTCTTTTTTTTCAAGAAGTGCTTGTAAATCCTCTTGTAATGTTTTAGTTTCAAGGTCTATAATAGTAGAAGTAAGCTCTTTCATATCCACAAGAGAGAGTTTTTCTGCTTCAATCTTGCTCTCTTCTACTGCAGTAGAAACTCTTTTTCCAATACTTACAAATTTATCTGAGTAGTGCTCTTTTATCTCGCTGTTTAGTATGTTTTCACTCATAAGGACTCCTTTAAAGTACCATTTTTATATCTTGATGGTGTTTGAGTGCATCAAATATAAAGGTTCGATCATCTTCATTATGTACAAGTAAATCAAGATTCATACTAATATATTTACCAGTTTTTGATTTATTTGAGTGTTCTAGTGAATGTTCTCTCTCATCTATAACATCTCGTATGGCTTGTTCAAGTGCTTTTTTCTCTGTAGCTATCACTTTATAACACCAGTTACAAGGGTACTCAATAACTACTTTTTGTTTGCTATCGTTTATAGTCTCCACTCTTACCTCCTGATTTTGTTTCTAGTTGCACATTTCTAATAATCATCCCTTTATCTATTGCTTTAACCATATCATAGATAGTAAGAAGTCCAATAGATGTGCCAGTGAGTGCTTCCATCTCTACTCCAGTTTGTCCTGTAAGTTTTGCAGTAACAGTGAGTTTAAACCCTGGAAGTTCTGGCAGCTCTTCTACATCACAGTTAATACCACTAAGGTTTAATGGATGGCACATAGGAATAAGTTCACTTGTTTTTTTTACACCCATAATAGAAGCAATAACAGCAGTTTGTAAAACAGGCCCTTTTTTTGTTGCTTCAGTGACAATAGCACTGTATGCATCTTGGCTCATCTCAATAGTACCACTCGCTACAGCAACCCGTGTAGTGTCTTCTTTTTCGCTAACATCAACCATTTTTGGTCTTTGGTTTTCATCTAAATGTGTTAAGTTCATGATTTCATTCTTTATAATTTTTGTATATTATAGCAAAGAGGTGTTAATAATCTATTATTTAGAAATAAGTTGAAGGGCTACTTTATACTCATGGGGATTATTAAGATTTAAAAAGGAAGTGTTATCTTGAAAAAAAATACTTTGTGTTTTAGACTTTTTTAGAAGGTATCCTAGTTTATGACTATTATTATCTTTCATCTTCATAAATGCATCTTCTAATGTGCGATGATAAATACCGCATAGGGGTTGGAATCCAAATTCTGTTTTAGCAATGGTGACATCATATTTGGCACTATCTTTATCTACAAGTGCTTTAATACTTGCTTCATCTATAAAAGGAGAATCAACACTGATGACAAAAAACTTTTCTACTTGCAGTTTTTGAAAAATAGAGAGAAAACCAAAAGTAGGTGCAGAGATGTCAGTTTGATTATTATCTTCTATAAATGGGGCTGTAAATGAGAACTTCTCTTTGGTATTACAGGAGATATACACATGGGAAAATATTTTTGAAAGTCTTGAGAATTGGTACTCTGTAAGTGTTTTATAATTTCCAAATGGGAGGAGTGCTTTATCCTCTCCCATACGAGAACTTTTACCACCTGCAAAAATAATGCAGGGAATATCTATCATCTGTTATCTAGGGTCTGAGATATAGCCAGTGATAGCAGAAATAGCTGCAACCGCTGAGTTTGCTAAGTAAACCTTCGAAGAACGAGATCCCATGCGACCAACAAAGTTTCTATTTGTTGTAGCGATAGCAACTTCGTTATCACCTAAAATACCCATGTACCCACCAAGACAAGCACCACAAGTAGGATTTGAAACTACCCCGCCAGCATCAACTATGATATCAATGTAACCTAAGTGATTTGCTTCTCTTAAGATTTTTTGCGTACCTGGTGTTACGATAAGGCGAACATCTTCATGGACTCTTTTACCCTTAAGTATCTCTGCGGCAACTTTTAAGTCAGCTAAACGACCATTTGTACATGAACCGATAAATGATTGGTCTATTTTTATCTTATCTGCTACTGCTTGTACAATAGAGTGCCCATTTGATGGTAAAAATGGGTAAGCAATAACAGGATCAAGGTTTGCAACATCGATTTCTAAAACTTGTGAGTAAATAGCATCAGCATCAGAGTAGTGCTCTCTCGGCTTACGTGCTAAATTTTTATCTGCTAAAAATTCTCTTGTTATATCATCAACCGCAACAATTCCAGATTTAGCACCTGCTTCGATCGCCATGTTACACATTGAAAACCTATCATCCATCGTTAAGTGTTCAATGGTAGAACCAACAAACTCTAAAGTTCTGTAAAGAGCACCATCTACACCAATCATACGAATAATCTCTAAGATGATATCTTTACCTGTAGTATGAAGTCTTGGTTTTCCTGAAAGAACTACTTTTATAGACTCAGGAACTTTAAACCAGTTTCCACCACTAATCATGGCAAATGCGAGGTCTGTTGAACCCATGCCTGTCGAGAATGCTCCAAGTGCACCATGAGTACAAGTGTGAGAATCTGCACCAATGATTACATCACCTGGAACTACAAGCCCTTTTTCTGGAAGAAGTGCATGCTCAATTCCCATATCTTTTTCATCAAAAAAGTTCTTGAGTTTATGTTTTTTTGCAAAATCACGAGAAATTCTTGCTTGATTTGCAGATGCAATATCTTTTGCAGGAATGAAGTGATCAAGAACAATAGAGAATCCATCTGGATTTGCAAGTTTTTCTGCACCACTAAGATTAAATGCAGAGATAGAGATAGGGGTAGTAATATCGTTTCCGATAACCATATCGATATTTGAGCGGATGATTTCACCAGCGAAAACTTCGCGGCCTACATGCTCTGAAAATATTTTTTCTGTTATAGTTTGAGCCATTATATGAACCTCTTAAGTATAATTAATTTCGCGATTATAGCATAAGAGCTTTAAAGTGAGATTTTATTTTAGCGGTGTTCTCATACTCTTTATCTCTTCTTGGACATACCTAGCTACAGATTTTAGTTCTACATCATTAAACTTTCTACTCCATGATGGCATATCTTTCTTGTCTGTTCCCCAAAAATGGCCACCAAATTTTGCATATAAAAAGATTTGGTCTTCATTAAGAAGTGTACGAGTAAGGTTATATGGATATATAAAATTTTTACTAGCTTTAGATTTCTCTACAAATTCACTCTCACCATTTCCTTTCTCTCCATGACACAGTGCACACTTTTTTTGAAAAATATTTTTCCCTACACTTAAAGCATCTTTCTTCTCTTTATCCGAAAGTTTTTTTGATGCAGCAAGAAGTTTTTTTACTTTACTCTCTCTATTTGGATTGAAAATATTTGATATATAGTAAGCTAAGGAGCTGATCTCTTCATTATTGTAAACATATTTAAATGCAGGCATTATATCTGCATGTGCACCAAAATAGTGTGCACTATGTTTTATGATTTGGTAGGATTGCTCTTGTGTTAGTATGGTCTTTCGAAGTTCCCTTGGTTTTACGACAAGCTTCATTTTACGGTTTGTTTCACCATTCTCTCCATGACAAGAGATACATGTTTTTTTATAAAGCTCTTCTCCTAGTTGTAACATCTCTTCATTATCTAAATCGTGAGTATAAAAAGTATCATTAGAGAGAAGAAGTGTAGAAAAAATGAATAAAGAGCTAATTAGTTTTTTCATCTTTGTGTATCCTTTTGAAAGGTTTGTTCAATGTAAAAAATAACAGATTTTAGAGTGAAATCATTATACTTTACTTTCCATGCTGGCATATCATCCTTAGCTGTTCCCCAAAATTTTCCACCATACTTGGCATAGAGGAACATCTGTTTGTCGTTGAGAAGTGTTTTTCTTAAACTATAAGGATAGATGGACTTTTCAGGGTTTCTTGTTGCCTCTCCATCTCCTTTAGCATCAACTCCATGACACCAGCTACAGTTTCGCTTGTATATTTTTTCCCCACGTTGCATCATTTTAGATCTTTTTTCTATAGAGATAGCTTCACTCTCACTATAATAGTGATCTATTTTTTCTTCTACATTGGGATTAAATCTTTTTTTTATGTAGTGTGCAACAGCATGAAGTTTTACATCCTCATAAACAGTACCAAACGCAGGCATTATATCTGCACTTGCACCCCAGTAATGAGCCCCATATTTAATGACTTTATAGCTCTGCTCTTGTGTTAATATAGATGCTTGTAAACTTCTTGGTTTAACAACAAAGACTACATCTCCATCTGCATTGCCATTTTTTCCATGACAAGAGGTACAAGTATCTTCATAAATCTCTTTTCCTAGATCAAATTGCTCATTAGAAAATAGAGGTGATAGTAAAAAGAGAAGAGAGAGTAGGGCTTTCATCTTCTTACTTAAATGCTACTTCAAGAAGCATATTTGGGTGTATAGCACACTCTACACTAAAATCTTTTCCTGCTTTTATCGTGATGACTTTTTCTGTCCCAGTTGATTGCATTCCAATATCGAACTCATTATCTTCATCATCAGTATAGGCATTGTGCGCAAATGGATCAGAGTTTCTAAAAGTAATAGTATCACCAGGGGATACGGAAATCGCATGTGGAATAAATGTTTTCCCTTTTTGATCTATAATATGATTTTTTGCATTGACACTTGCTACCAGTGCAAGTGCTAATAGTAAAGTTTTTACTGTTTTATTCATTTTTTTTCCTTTGTTTATTGTGGAAATTTTGTTGGTATTTTGATATCTAAGTTTGGACCGGTAAGGGCTTTCATAAAAGAGACAATGTTATCTATTTCTACATTTGTGAGGTTTCTATCTTTCATAGCATCTGATCTATTTTTAACATTATGTTCATATCGTCCACCACTTGAACAGATAACAGTTGCTTCTTTGAGTGTTTTTACACTTCCATCATGAAAGTATGGAGCAGATTTTGTTATATCTCTGAGTGTTGGTGTTTTCATTACACCATACCATGCAGCTCTTGCTTTGACATTGTAACGGCCAAGCTCTTTGCCTGTAAGCTCACCATCATTAAGCCCTATATTATGAAAACTTCCATCTGTGAAGTTAAATCCATCGTGACAATCTGTACATTTTGCTTTATCTTGAAAAAGAGTCCAACCCTCTTGCTCTGTTTTACTCATAGCTTTTTTATCACCTTTGATGTACTTGTCAAAACGAGACTCTGTTGAGAGTACTGTTCTCTCAAAGGATGCGATAGCTTTGGCTAAAGATTTTTTTGTAACTCCTTCACCTGGATATGCTGTCTCAAAAAGTGCTACATATCCATGAATTTTATTGAGTTTTGGAATAAGCTCTTTAAGTGGCATATTCATCTCTACATCTGCTTCTATTGGACCGAGGGCTTGTTGTTCTAAGCTTTTTACACGTCCATCCCAAAATTGATGTTTTTGGTATGCTGTATTTAAAACTACCGGAGAGTTTCTCGGTCCTACACGACCTTCAAATCCAACTGCCTTTGAAGTAGGTTTTATATCTGTCCAGCCATGATCGGGGTGGTGACATGTCGCACAGGAGATAGTGTTATCTTTTGAAAGTCTTGTATCGAAGTAGAGGAGTTTTCCAAGTGCTACTCTCTCTGGCGTTAACTTATTATCTTTTGGTTGTGGTACCTTTGTTGGTCTAAGCCATTTACTCATAGTTGAAGTTGCAAAGAGGGAAGTCGTGAGTAGTAGTAATGCTAGACTAAGTCTTAAAATCATTAAAATTTCCTTAAAAGTAGTTCCTTGATTCTATCACATTTGAGCTTAGATTTAAAATAAAGGAGATAAAAGTGTTTTATTCTTAGCGAAGTAGAGAATAAAACTACTAAGTGTAAGGAGAAAAAAAAGAGATAAAAAAAGGGATGATTTTTTATAGTCTATTGTATCAAAATTGAAAAAGAGAGAAACAAAAGAGTAATAGAGTGCCATAAAAATAGAGATATAGATAAAATAGCCTATGCCATAGTACTCCTTTTGCATCATACAGTAGGGACATTTATGTGTAGGAAGTTCGTAAATATAAGGGCTTAAAATATAAACAAGTGTATAGTAAGAGACATAGCTAAAGAGAAGTATACTTAAGATTGAAAGGAATCTCTTCTTATAGTAGTTTAGTACTATAGAAGATATAAATAGAAGTATAAAAAGTATAAGAAGGTAGAGATTTTGTAGTCTGAGTAAAAAATGTTTTTCTTCATTGTTATTAAAAAGGGAACTACAACACATAACAGGAGAATCAGTCACAAGGTGGCTAAAGAATGCTATTTCCAAAAAGAGTTCTATTGCAACAAAGAGAAAAAATAGGGTAAAAAGCCAAAGTTTTTTTTGAAAATAGGGTTGTGTTGGTGTTATTTCATCTTCTCTGTTGAGTCTTAGCCAAAGTAGTGCTATAAGGAGTGTTGCAATTTTAAAGACAAGTAGTGGATTTCCGAACTCATTGGAACCTATAACACCTGCACTGCACATAGCACCTGGGATAAATATTGCAAGGGTGTTGAGTGTATTGAAGAAAAAAGCAAAGAGAAGAATTTTTATAAAAACAGAGAGTGTTACAATGGTAACAAGAAGATAGGATCTGTTTTCTAGTTTGTAGAAGGTGTTGCTTGTGTCATTTTTCTTATAATTTTTAAGGAGAGTAAGAGAGAGAAAAAAAGCATAAGAGAAGAGTAAAAAAAGAGAGAGCTCTAAAAAAAGAGAGATAGTAATTGATGGGAGGAGTAAAATATCACTCAATAACTCCATCCTTTATCGTATACCTTGCATCAATAAACTCTAAATCCTCAAAGATTGTGTCATGTGTAACAATAAGTATGGTTTTTTTCATCTTTTTCATCTCTTGAAGAATCGCTATAAAACGGAGTGCATTGGTTCTATCTAAGTTTGCAGTTGGCTCATCGCAGAGAATAATATCGGGTTCATTTATAAGTGCTCTGGCTATGATACATCTTTGCTTCTCTCCTCCAGAAAGCTGGGAGACTTGACTCTCTAGTTTATGCTCTATATGAAGTTTTTGAGCAATCTCTTGTACCTTTTGTTCTATCTCTTTAAGAGAAAAGCTTGTGAGTGTTAATGCTACAGCAATATTTTGTTTTACATTAAAGGAGTCAAAAAGATGAAATTCTTGAGTAATAAATCCTATTTTTTTTGCTCTATATGATGATGCGAAGTAATCATTGTATGCGGTGATGTTCTCTCCATCAATGATAATCTTTCCACTTGTGGGTTTCGTTATAGTAGCGATGATGGAGAGTAGTGTAGATTTTCCACTACCACTTTCTCCATATACAAGAGAGACTTTCGCCTTCTCAAAATTTATATTTATATCTTTAAGTGCATAAAATTTATTTAGGGCATGAATTTCTATCATCGTATTAACTCCGAAATATCACTTATAGAGATTTTGTAGAGGGGTATAAGTGTTGCTAAAATAAAGGGTATAACAAAAATTATAAAAAGAAGTCCTAGTGTTTCAAATGAGGGGTAAAAAAGAAAGGAAACTTCATTCTCTAGGTTGTGAAATCCAAGAAAAATATTGCGTAGAAATGGGGCATCAAGTACAAAAACAAAAATATAGGCAAAAAGTATACCTAACATGTAGGATGAGGTTACAAGTAAAAAGTTTTCTGCAATTTTAAGAGTAATAATCTCTTTGATTCTCCATCCCATCATGCGAAGTAGTGCGATCTCTTTAGTTTCCATTTTTGAAAGAATAGAGTATCGCTGGTATAAAATAATCCCAAAGGTAGTAAGTGAAATAATAAATAAAGAGAGAAAAAATCCACCTTTATAGTAAAAAAGCTTGGTGTAAAATTTTTCTATATCATTTTTTTTAATGATACGTGTGTTAAAATGAGAGAGAATGAGTTTCTCTTCCACTTTTTGCATCTCCTCTTTATTTTTGACATTAAGAACTATATCTGTAAATTGATCTTTCTTCATTCCTAGAATTTTTCTTGCTTGTGAAATTTCCATTAAAATCATATCGTTGCTAATAAGAGCAGACTCTTTAGGGATGGTATCGTATATATACACTTTTTCCTTGCTTCTGTCTGGTGGACGAAAAATATAGTACTCATAATAAGCAAAATCGTCAAAAAATTTCTTAACACCTTCTCCAATAATCATAGATTTTCGACTTAAAAACTTAGCTATATCTAAACCATCCATGAGTGTTTGAAATTTTTTAACTATTTGTTCTTCATACATGTCTATACCGACTATCATAAAGTAAGTCTCTTTTGGCTCATAATAGTGAATACCGTAGACCCTTCCTTGCACATTTGAAACACCATCAAAGGCTAAAAATTCATCTATCCATGTATTAGGAGTATTGCAAAGTTTTCCTGCTTCATACTTCTGAATGGTAAAATCTGCTTGTGTATTGAGTGTCCCAAGGAGTGCTTGCTGAATAGAACTAGAGATAAACAGGACAGAGGCTAGAAGTGTTACAAGAAGGGTACTAATAGTGAATATACCTATATTTCTCTGTCTATGGGAGCTTATAAGTAAAAAAAGTAAATTGATTTTACTCTGCATATACAAACTCACTATAACTATTTTCTTCTACTTGAGGGTAGATTTTATTTGTAAAATCTTTATAAAGTGCTATACGATACTCTAAGAATGTTGTAGAGTTTGTGAGTGCAGGAAGCTGTGTTAATTGCTCTATTTGATAAAGCTTTTGTTCTCTTAGTTCTCTCTTTTGAGGAAGAAAAAAAAGAGAAAAAAAGCTTAAAGAGAGAAGGCTGATAAAGGTGAGAAATTTTTTACTTAAAGAAGTGATGTCTTTTCCTAAATCTTAATTTTTATCTCTCTGCTGTATATTTTAAAGCTTTTTTTGTAAACTCTGTTGAACAAAAGAACATCGCTATAAAGATGGGGTTAAGTGTAACTGTATCATCACTCATTGTATCAAATACTTTGAAATTAAAACCGCCACCATCATTAAGATTTTGTGGTGTGACTATAAATTCAATAGGAGCTAATGCTCGAGTCATATTTATAATATTTTTTCTTTTTTTCTGATTCTCTTCAGTGAGAATATTAAAGTTTTGGTTTTCAGAGCTTTTATGTTGATCTAATAAGCCTTGAATTAAGTCAACTTTGTCCTTGAAAACAACTTTATTCCACTTTATGATAGAGTTGTTTGAAGCTACTTGAGTGTTTTTTTCACAGAGAGCATGTGGCTTTTTACTCTTCATCGCTTCTAAAAGAGCGAGTAAGTAATTTACTCCTCCTACATTTTCTGCTGCTTTTGTCATAAAAAGATGAAGTAAAATCTTAGTCTCTTCGTTTTGTTTGTTAAAATTACACATTTAATTATTTTCCTTTTTTTTGTATAGAGTTGCTTGGTTCTTTCCATTTTCTTTAGATATGTACATCATGTTATCAGCATATTTAATCAATTCTTCAATATGAAGTGCTGATGTTGGATAGATAGAGATTCCAATGCTTGCTCCAATAGAGATGATTTTGTGATTTATAATTATATCTTTATTTAGCTCTTTTATTATCTTTTGAGCAAGCATAACAACTTGAGTTTCATCTCGTATATCTGAGAGAATAATGGTAAACTCATCTCCAGAGAGCCTAGCGGCTATATCGTTTTTACGAATAGAAGTACTTAAAATTTCAGAGACTTGTTTGAGGAGCTCGTCGCCTACTTGATGTCCATACGTGTCATTTACTGCTTTAAACCCATCTAAATCGAGGAACATGAGGGCAACTTTAGTATTATACCTCTGGGCACGGTTTATCTCATTTTGAAATTCAACCATAAAGAGTGTTCTGTTTGGAAGTTTAGTTAGGGAATCATAGAGTGCTAACTCTTTGAGTTTCTCTTGATTGAGCATTATATAAATGGAAAAAAGAAAGAGAAGTGTAAGTATAGCAGTAAATAAAATGATAAGATACTCTCTTTCAATCCTAATATTACTAAGATAGTCGGACTCAGTGTATGTAACTATATAAGCGATATTTTCAATAGATGTTGCACTTGGCAGAGGTAAAAAAGTTAAAATAATGTTCTGGTAGTTATAGGTCGCAGCAAGAGAGAATGGTTTTTTTGTCGCTATACCTTCTTTTATCTCCTTTTCTAGTGCAGGGGTGTCTATTTTTTTGTAAAGATTTTGATTATTTATACTTTTATGTGTTGTAGATTCTATGTAGTACTCTTGAGTCTCCCATGTTGGCTTATAATTTGAAAGGTACTCTTTTTGAATTATGCTTTCATTTGCAATATCTTTAGAGACTAATATATGCGCATCATACACAAAGTCATCTGTAATGCTTTTAAGAATATGTGCACTAGAAAATGTAATACCAACACTACCTAAGTGCTCTTTTTTATCATTGAAAATAGGGTACACAAAACGCATACCTAGCATAAAACGGCATGCTTCAAAACCCTCTTGGGCTTGGAGTGTCTTGTTTGCTAAGAGAACAGTTTTTTTATTGTTGCTAAGATCATCACCAAACTCTTCAGGAGCATACATACGTAAAAAACTTTTATTATCTTTTGTGTGAAAATGAATTTGACTGATGCCCATATTACTAAGTCGTTTATAGTTACGTTTGAGGAGTTTATATGTTTGTAAACGAATAGATTTAAGAGTTTTTCCCTTACTTGTTTGGGCCCTCTGTAAAAGAGTAATAAGTTTTGTGTTTTGTGAGTACATAGTATATATATCTTGAGACATAATTTTAAAATATCTATGAGTAGTACGGTATTTTGTACGGAGAAGTTCATTTTGAACATCCAAATAATACTGCTTTTTTTCTTCTTTTATTGTGTTAATAAGACCTATCCCACTCATAAGCAGTACAATAAAAAGTAAAAATAGTAAAATAAATTTGTTTCTTTTTGTACTGAGCATTTCTCTCCAATAACTTTGAATCTTCTTATTATATCATTTTTCTACTCTTTTTTAATTCTTAAGCCAAATGAAGTGCCAGTTTCCTTTAAGCAAATCATAATCACAAAGCTATTATGATGTCATAAATCAAAAGAGGACAAAAATTGTCTGATTTGCAAAAGACTAGGCTAAAAGCCGTCAGTGCAATAAATCTACTCAATGGATTTATGTAGTGATAATTATTCTTAAAAAAGAGGAAATAATATGCAAGTATATTTAGATAACAATGCTACTACAATGACAGATCCATTAGTAGTAGAAGCTATGCTACCTTTCTTTAGTGAGCTTTATGGTAACCCCAACTCACTTCATAAGTTTGGAACAGCTGCGCACCCAGCTTTAACGAAGGCAATAGATCAAGTGTATACTGCATTAAATGCAGCAGATGTTGATGATGTTGTTTTTACATCATGTGCAACTGAGTCAAACAACTGGGTTTTACAATCTGTATGGGTTGACCACATTTTAAATGGTGATAAAAATCATATTGTAACGACAGAAGTGGAGCATCCATCAGTTCTTTCTACTTGTAAATTTTTAGAAGATCAAGGTGTTAAAGTAACTTATCTTCCTGTAAATGAAGAGGGTGTTGTTGAAGCACATACTGTTAAATCTTTTATCACTGAAAAAACGGCACTTGTTTCTATTATGTGGGCGAGTAACGAGACAGGGATGATTAATCCTATTGAAGAAATTAGTGAGATTTGTAAAGAAAAAGGTGTACTTTTTCACTCAGATGCCGTGCAAGCTGTTGGTAAAATACCTGTAGATTTGCAAGCTGTTCGTATTGACTTTGTTTCATTTTCAGCACATAAATTTCACGGACCAAAAGGGATTGGTGGACTTTATATAAGAGAGTCTCAAGCACTTTCTCCACTGCTTCATGGTGGTGAACATATGGGTGGACGTCGTTCAGGTACACTGAATGTTCCTTACATTGTAGGTATGGGGCTTGCCATGGAACTTGCTACTAAAAATATTCAAGCAACAATGGCTGCTATTCGTGCAAAACGTGATCGTTTAGAAGATGCTCTTGTAGAGTTGAGTGATACTTTTGTAGTAGGGAATAGAAATAACCGTACACCAAATACTATTCTTATCTCCATTAAAGGGGTTGAGGGTGAAGGTATGCTTTGGGACTTAAATAATGGTCAAATTGGAGCATCCACTGGTTCAGCATGTGCTTCTGAAGATTTAGAAGCAAATACTGTTATGCTTGCAATCGGTGCAGATAATGAGCTTGCACATACAGGTATACGCCTCTCACTTTCTCGTTTTACAACAGATGAAGAGATTGATTACACTATTAACCATTTTAAAGAAGCTGTTGCAAGATTAAGAGCTATTTCAAGCTCTTTTGCAATACAGCAACCTACGAAGGGTGGAGAAGTTCAAGAGTGTGAACTACACCATTAAAAATTACTAAAAAATAAATTTGAAAAAATAAAAAAGGAAAAAAGATGGCAAAAGCAGACATATTAGGCGATTCTCTTTGGGACGCATATTCTGACAAGGTAACAACTCTTATGAACAACCCCCAACATCAAGGGGAACTTTTTCAAGGAGAAGTTGAAAAACGTGGTAACAAGCTTATTGTTGCTGATTTCGGGGCAGAGTCTTGTGGTGATGCAGTTCGTTTATACTGGGAAATTGACCCAAAAACAGATACTATTGTAAACTCAAAGTTTAAATCTTTTGGTTGTGGTACTGCTATCGCATCATCTGACGTAATGACAGAGCTTTGTATCGGTAAAACAGTACAAGAGGCTGTTAAAATTACAAATATTGATGTTGAGTTAGCACTTCGTGATACTCCAGATGTTCCAGCCGTGCCACCTCAAAAAATGCATTGTTCAGTTATGGCTTATGATGTTATCAAAAAAGCTGCTGGACTTTACATGGGTGTTGATTCTGAGAGTTTTGAAGAGGAAATTATTGTATGTGAGTGTGCTCGTGTATCTCTAAACACTCTTAAAGAGGTTATTAAATTAAATGACCTTCATACTATTGAAGAAATTACAGACTACACAAAAGCAGGTGGTTTTTGTAAATCTTGTATTAAACCAGGTGGTCATGAAGCTCGTGAGTGGTACTTAGTAGATATCTTAGCAGATACTCGTAAAGAGATGGATGAAGAGAAGATGAAAGCTGCTGCTGATGCAAGTGCTGCGGGTGGTGGAAACTTTGAGACAATGACTCTTGTTCAGCAGATTAAAGCTGTTGATGCTATTATTGATGAGAATGTTCGTCAGTTCCTTATTATGGATGGTGGTGATATGGAGATTATTGACATTAAGAAAAATGATGAGTATATTGATATATATATTCGTTATCTTGGTGCTTGTAATGGTTGTGCCTCATCTGCAACTGGTACACTCTATGCGATAGAGTCTACTCTTAAAGAGAAACTCTCTTCAAATATTCGCGTTCTTCCTATTTAGTTTTAAGTGGGCTTTGTCCTGCTTAACACTAAAAACCTTCATTTATCTTTTTTTTCTTCAACAACTTCTATTAAACTATGTACTATAATTTTACATATATACACTTAGGTTAATTAGAATGAATACAAAACTTTTCGAATCCATTACAGAGAGCTTAGTTAAAGATGGCTATATTGTTATAGAAGATGCTTTAGATAGCAGACTTCTTGAAGAGCTTTTGCTCTCTGCTTCAGATGAGTCTACTTATCAAAAAGCGGGTATTTCAAAGAGTAGTGATCTACATATAGATAGTACTAAACGGAGTGATAAAATACTCTGGTTAGATGAGGATGGGGCAGGTGTTAGTGAGTACTTATCATTTGCCCAAGATTTGAGAACTTATCTAAATCGTGCACTCTATTTAGGGCTGAACTATTATGAAGCACATTTTGCTCTCTATGAAAAGGGTGATTTTTATGAGAAACATAGGGATGCTTTTAAGGGCTCAAAAAACCGTGTAGTAACTACTGTCTTATATCTCAATCGAGAGTGGGGTGAGAATAATGGAGGGGATTTACTTATTTATGATGACAAAGAAGAGTTTCTTAAAAAAGTATTTCCTAAAATGGGAACCTTAGTTGTTTTTTTGAGTGACAAATTTCCTCATGAAGTTCTCCCCTCAAATAAAAAACGCCACTCCATTGCAGGGTGGTTTCGAGTCGATAAAAGATGAGAGAGATAAACTACATGGCATTGGGAGGGACTCTCTTTATTCCTGCCTCTCATAAGTATCTTCAAGCCATTGTGAATGAAAAAAAATTGAGTGGACTTAAAAGTGTAGTAATAGACTTTGAAGATGGTTTAGAAAAAGAGGCATTTGAAAGTGCTCAGAAGAATTTTGTTAATGTTTTAAAAAAGATGAGAAAAGAGACTCTTTTTGTCTTTGTAAGAGCTAGAGATGCATTGCATCTTCAAGAGTTACTCAAAATAGAGGCTATTGAAAAAATAGATGGTTTTGTATTAGCAAAATTTTCACTCTTAAATGCAGAAAGCTACTTTGCATCACTCACTCAAACAGACCATTATATAATGCCAAGCATAGAGGGCGAAGAGCTTTTTAATCACAAAAAATTGCATCTTTTAAAAGAGAAGATTATAACTAATAGAGAAAGAATTTTATTAGTCCGTTTTGGACTTGAAGATATGCTACGGCAGTTAGAGATGCATCGTAAATGCAGTGAATCTATTTTTGATTTTAGTAGTACCTCTGCTGTTATTGGCAATTTTATTGCTACATTTAAGAGTAGTGGTTTTGGTATAAGTGGAGGTGTTTATCCCTGCTATAAAGATGAAGAGGGCTTTATAAAAGATGTGCAAAGAGATCTAAAAGAGGGACTTTTTACAAAAATAATTATTCACCCTAATCAGATTAAAATCATAAATGAGTTATATAAAGTTTCGCAAGAAGAGTATACAGAAGCGAAAGAGATAGCAGCATCACAAAAAATGCTTTTCTCCAAAAATTATAAAATGGTAGAGAGTATAACTATGTTACCTTTTTCTAAAACTATTTTGAATCGTGCAAAAATTTATGGGAGAAGTTAGGATACTTCATCCCATTATTTATTAGTGTACAATTTTTATTTTTAAATCTTCTTCTTCAATAGAAGCAGTAACATACTTAATCACTATAACATCTTCAGTCTCATTGATGTACCATTCAGCGATATTTTCATCTTCTAAAGCAGTCAGTTTATCAATATTCACATCATTTTGAGGAATGTATAAGTGCGAGTGTCTAATTGGGTTTTGTAGTTTAAATGCAGTCCAAACTAACCATATTACTATGATAGTTGCGACACTAAGTGCTAAAGATTCTCTGTTACTTATATCTAAGTAGAGACCAGCAAAAGTTCCTCCTAAGAATGTTGCAAAGTAGGCAGATGAGTTTGAAATACCAAGTGCTGTACCTTTTTGGTGTACTTTAGCAAATTTACTAATCATAGATTGTACTAATGGCTCCATCATATTAAATGCAACGAAGAATGCAACAACACCAAGAACAAAAACAGTACTTGAAGTTGTAAAGCCCATAATCAGGAAAGAGATTAAGAAAAGTACTATAGAGAGAAGAAATATCTGCTTAGGAATATTTTTCTTTTCACCAAAGACAGCAGCGGGACCCATAGCTACAAGCCCTGCAATCATAGCTGGGACATAAACCATCCAGAGTTCAGATTTCTCCCAGTTAAAACCATACTCAGGTTTTGTAAGAAGAATAGGAATAAGTACAAAGGCAATAGTCATAAGTCCTTTTTGCATTGTGTTAATAATAATCATATTTAGAAGATTACTATCTTTTAAAATATCACTAGTTTTCGCTTTTTTATGATAAATATGTTTTATTTTTGGAGGAGTAGGTACTTTTATAAAAAGAACAAAAATAGCTAAAATGGCTAAAACAGCAGTGATTAAAAAGATAGTACTAATTCCGAAGTTGGCAGCAACAACAGGACCAAGTCCCATAGCTATAGCAAAACTAAGTGCGATAAATCCACCCATAATAGCCATTGCTTTTCCACGAACTTCTTCTTCAACAAGGTCAGAGATCATAGCCGTTACAACAGAACCAATAGCACCAGCACCTTGTAAGAAACGTCCAAACATTAGTGTATATATGTCAGTAGAGTAAGCACAAACAAGAGAACCTATTAAAAAGATGACTAAACCTAAAAGTATAGTTGGTTTACGACCAATTTTATCACTCATTGTTCCAAAGGGAACTTGAAAAATTGCTTGGGTAAGGGCATACCCACCAACAATTACACCTACTAGAAAAGGTGTCGCCCCCTCAAGATCAAGGGCATAAACAGAGAGAACAGGGAGTACTAAAAAGAGTCCGAGAAATCTTAGAAACAGAATAGAGGAGAGTGGAAAAACTTTTTTAAACATGTGTAACCTTTTGTAAAAGTGAGAAGATAAAGTATATTGAAAAAATCAAACCTTATCTTCTTACTTTATAGTATAATTTTGAAATTATAGAGCAATAACTATTTACATAGTATTTGTAAATAATAAAAGTTTTTTTTAAAAGTTAAATATAAGGAATGGGTATGAAACTAGTATTAGCAACATCAAACAAGGGAAAAGTAAGAGAGATTAAAGCACTCTGTGAAGAGTATGAAGTTGTGCCCTACTCAGAACTTATCGAGGAGTTTGAAATTGTCGAAGATGCTGACACTTTTAAAGGAAATGCACTCATAAAAGCGAGAGCTGTTTATAATGCTATTGGGGATGAAAATATTATTGTTATTGCCGATGATAGTGGTATTAGTGTAGATGTTTTAGAGGGTAAACCAGGAATTTATAGTGCGAGACATGCTGGAGTAGATGCAAATGATAAAGATAATCTTTATAAGCTCATTGATGATATTAAGGCGAAGGGGGTAGAGAGTTCCCCCGCATTTTATACGGCAGCTATCGCTATAGTCACAAAGAATATAGAGAGAACAGTGCATGGTTGGATGTATGGAACTGCTTTAGCAAAAGCAGTAGGTGAGGGTGGCTTTGGATATGATCCAATGTTTATTCCTCTTGGGTATGAAAAAACCTTAGGTGAGCTCGATGATGCTACAAAAAAGAAGTTGTCTCACCGGTCCAAAGCTCTCAGTTTAGCAAAGAAAGTTTTAAAAACTTTATAGTATTTTGATACTGAGCTTCTCAAACTTATCTTCTAGTTTACTAAAAAACATATGTAGATGGGCGTTATATCTGCTAAGTATTTGCATGATATCTCCTTTAACATTTAAATGTTAAAGGAGATAAGCAAATAGTAGTCCAATAGTGAGAAACTAGTGAGGTTTTATGAAAATAGTGTTAGAAGTAATACACCAAAAAGTATTCTATATATACCAAATGCTACAAAGGTAAATTTCTCTAAAAATTTTAAGAAGAGTTTTATTGTAATAAAGGCAACGATAAAAGAGATAAAAAAGCCAACACCTAAATTGAGTAAATTTGCTCCATCAAACTCCTTATAGTGTTTGAGTAAATCATAGGCTGTTACAGCACTCATAACAGGAAAGGCAAGTAAAAAGCTAAACTCTGCACTTGTTTTTCTGCTCAGTCCAACAAGGAGTGCTCCTATAATGGTCGAACCTGCACGACTTGTCCCTGGAATAAGGGCAAAAACTTGAGCAAAACCGATGATTAAGGATTGTTTGAGTGTAATCTCTTCTACATTTTGGAGCTGTTTACTTTCATCTGGAATGAAAAACTTCTCTACAATTAGGAAAATAACACCTCCAACAATAAACATTATAGCAACAACATTTATACTAAAAAGTTCTTTGATTTGATGTGAAAAGAGGAATCCTACTACCCCAATAGGAAGAAAAGCTAAAGTGACTTTTATCCATAAATCTATTTTTTTAAGTGTAAATTTATCTCTGTAGTTAAAAAAAACAGCTAAAATAGCAGCAAATTGAATAATAACTTCATAAGCTTTCGTAACATTAGTCTGTTCTATCCCTAAAAACTCGCTTGCAACGATAAGGTGACCAGTAGATGATATAGGAAGAAACTCCGTAAAACCTTCAATGATTCCTAAAATGATTGAGCTGAAAATATCCATTTTTTTCCTTAATATGTAAAGTTAGTACAATTAAAAGACACTTTAAAGATAATATTTATGTATCTGTGCTAGTATTTTGTAATAAAATGACATTTTAGCATAAATGTAAAAAAGGTAAATAATGAATTTATTAATAGTAGATGATAGTAAAATTGTTAGACGGGTTCTTTCAAATACAATGAAAAGATACTTTAAGCAGCCAGAATGGAAAGAACTTAATCTTTTTGAAGCTGAAAATGGTTTAGAAGCAATGGAGATTATGAAAAAAGAGAAAGTTGATATTATGTTGCTTGATTGGAATATGCCTGAGATGAATGGACCAGCTGTTGTTGAAGCTGTTCGTGCAAATAAAGAATGGAATAAGACTCGTATTATTATGGCGACAACTGAAGGTTCAAAATCGAGTGTTTTAGAGATGATTAAAAAAGGTGCGAATGGTTACATGGTAAAACCTTTTCAAGAAGATGCAATTTTTAAAACACTTAATACAATTACTGCGAGAATGCAAAGATAATTTCGCTACTTTAAAAATATTTCGATATAATACGAGGTTTTATTTGAAACACTTGGGTTTTAAACCTAAAAAATCTCGTAGGAAATTTTATATGTTACTTTTTACACCTGGACCAACTCCCGTTCCACAAAATGTTCGTAATGCTATGGCAGATGAAACTATGCATCACCGTACACCAGAGTTTGAAGCTATTTTTGAGAAAACTCGTAAACAACTTTTTAATCTTTTTAAAACTGATGAAGTAGTTATGATCGCTTCAAGCGGTACAGGTGCTATGGAAGCTGCTGTTATAAATCTTTGTAAAGATACACTCTTAAGTGTAAACTCTGGAAAGTTTGGTGAGCGTTTTGGTAAAATTGCTACTGCTCATGGACTGAAAAATGTAGAGATCAAAAACGAGTGGAATACTCCAGTCTCAGTTGAAGCTATAATAAATGCAGTAAAAGCAAATAGTAACATTGATGCGATAGCTGTGCAGATTAGTGAATCAGCTGGTGGTCTTCGTCATCCTGTTGAAGCACTTGCAGAGGCTGTTAAAGAGATAAACCCTAAGATTATGATTATTGCTGATGGGATTACAGCTGTTGGTGTTGAGGCTATTGATGTGACAAACATTGACTGTCTTATTGCTGGAAGTCAAAAAGCACTTATGTTACCACCGGGATTAGCTATACTTGGTCTATCAAATGCTGCTATTGAGACTATTGGTTCTGGTGTTGGATACTACTTAAATCTTGCTAGCGAGATTAAGAAGCAACGTCAAAACACTACAGCATATACAGCAGCTACGACTTTAACTATAGGACTTTTAGAAGTTCTTGAAACTATAGAGGCTGATGGTGGAGTAGAGAAACTTTACGCTGATACTGCTACTCGAGCAAATGCAGTTGGTTCAGCACTTGAAGCGATTGGTCTTCATATTTATCCTGCAACTCCTGCAAAATCTATGACGACAATAGATGATGAAAATGCAGCAGAAATTCGTAAGCTTTTAAAAACAGACTTTGATGTAAATGTTGCAGGTGGACAGGATCATTTAAAAGGGAAGATTTTTAGAATTAACCAGATGGGACTAATTTCAAACTATGAGATGGCTTGGGTTGTAAATGCAGTAGAATTATGTTTAGCAAAACTTGATCGTAGAGTGTATGATGGAACTGCAAACAAAATTTTTAACGAGATCACTTTTGGAATGGAAAAATAGATGATTTTAGAACATGAGATACCTAATGGTTCAAAACTTTACTTTGGTAAGTCTGCGAAAGTTAAACGCCGTATTGAAAATATAGCGAGTGAGATTCTTGATGCTAACGGATTTGAGGAGATTGTTACTCCTATATTCTCTTACCATCAACACTTAAGTATCGCTGATGAACGTGAGCTTATTAAAGTGAATGATGTGAAAAACAACTCTCTCTCTTTACGTGCAGATTCAACTATTGATGTTGTTCGCATTATTGAGAAGCGTTTAGGTGCAAATAACTCTCAAAAAAAATGGTTCTACATTCAACCTGTAGTAACATACCCTACAACTGAGCAGTATCAAGTAGGTGTAGAGTTTATGGGGGAGAAAAAACTTTCATCTGTAGCTTCATTAGCAACTCAAATTTTTGATAAGTTAGATGTGAAGCCATTGATGCAGATTTCAAACATTAAAATTCCTGAGTTATTAGTAGAGATGTTTGAGTCACTTAGTATTGATGATTTTAGACATATAAATATTGATAAATTTATTTCTCTAAAAGTAGAATGGCTTACAAAGCTTGTTTATTTACAATATGTAGAGCAGATAGATGAAGTGATAGCGATGGCTCCAGATTCAATAGTAGCAGAACTTCAAAAGATGAAAGAGTTATGTTCTGAAATGTCATGTGAAAATACAGTGTTAGCACCAATGTACTATGCAAAAATGCTCTATTATGATGAACTTTTCTTTAGAGTTATTCAAGATAATGAAGTATATGCTCGTGGTGGAAGATACAAAAATAACGACCTTACATCAGTAGGTTTCGCTATTTACACAGACGCTGTTTGTGAAGAAATAACTAAATAATTATTAGAAAAAGAGGAAATATTTTATGAAAGCAGATTTAATCGTTGGAATTCAATGGGGTGATGAAGGTAAGGGAAAAATAGTAGATAGACTCGCTTGTGAATATGATATGGTATGTCGTTCTCAAGGTGGGCATAATGCTGGTCATACTATTTGGGTTGATGGTGTTAAGTTTGCACTTCACCTCGTTCCTTCTGGTGTTTTAAACCCTGAAGCTATCAACGTTGTTGGTAATGGCGTAGTTCTCTCTCCTGAATCTATCATCAAAGAGATGGTTCAGTTTGAAGGTCTTGAGGGACGTCTTTTTATCTCAGATAAAGCACACTTAAATCTTTACTATCATGCACTTATAGATCAAGCAAAAGAGCGTCTTAAGGGCGATAAAGCTATTGGTACAACTGGTAAGGGAATTGGGCCTGCTTATGCGGACAAAATTAACCGTACTGGTTTTCGTGTTGGTGAGCTTCTCAATCCTGCAAAACTTACTGCTTCTATTATTGAGTATTTTGAGCAAAATAGACAAATTTTTGATATTTATGAAATTCCTACTCCTAAAGAAGCTGAACTTCTTGCTGAACTTGAAGGGTATAAAAAAGAGCTTGCTCCTTTCATTACTGATACAACACAACTTGTGTGGAAAGCACTTGATGAGAACAAAAGAATTTTACTAGAGGGTGCACAAGGTACACTTCTTGACATTGACCATGGAACGTATCCATATGTAACTTCTTCTGCAACTGTTTCTGCCGGTGCTTGTACAGGTCTTGGAATAAACCCTAAAGATATTGGTAAAGTTATCGGTATTGTAAAAGCATACTGTACTCGTGTTGGAAATGGTCCTTTTCCATCTGAAGATTTTGGTGAAGATGGTCAGCGTTTAGGCGAACAAGGGCATGAGTTTGGTACTACAACTGGTCGTGCAAGAAGATGTGGTTGGTTTGATGCTGTTGCTACTCGTCATGCTGCTCGTCTCAATGGTTGTGATGAACTAGCACTTATGAAACTTGATGTTCTTGATGGTTTTGATGAAGTGAAACTTTGTGTAGCTTATGAATTAAACGGAGAGACTATTGACTATATGCCATCAGACTTAGACTCTGTGAAGCCTATTTATAAAACTTTTAAAGGCTGGAACAACTCAGTAGGTGCTAGAACTTTTGATGCACTTCCTAAAGATGCACAAGATTTTGTAAAAACAATTGAATCAATTAGCAAAACAAAAGTTGGTATAATTTCTACATCACCAGAGAGAGATGATACAATAATTCTCTAAAAGGCTTTATACTGTGAAGACTCGATACACCTCTTTAGTAAGTGTTAAAAAGAACATGATGCAAAAGAGCGAGAGAGCCCTTCAAAGTGCAAATGCTAACTTAAAGAGTGCAATAGCTGCACTTGATCTCTCATTCTCTGAACTGAATAGTATCGATACTCCAACTGCTGGAAAAATTACAGAATTTTTATCTTCACGTGTTCTACTTGATGCTCAAAGAAATCTTATAAAACATAACGAAGAGTGGGTTGCATTTTCTCAAGCTGAAATAGCAAAGGCACAAGAGAAACTTAAAGTTGACATGATAGAGTATGAAAAGTTTAATTATCTTGACCTCCAAGAGATAAAGGCTGAGTTAAAAAGGCGTAAAGTTGAAGAAGCAAAAGAGCTAGATGAGATAGCACTTATGACTTATGATAAAAAAAATCTTTAAAGGAGTCTATCTTGAAAAAATTGTGGATTTTGGTGCTGTTAACATCATCATTAGTAGCACTAGAAACAAGTGAGCATATTTTTGAATGTACAGAAATATTTAAAGAGAGGAAGAGTGAGCTTTTAGTTGAACTCGAGCGTATAGATGAGCAGAAACAAGCACTTTCTGCACTAAAAATTGCAACAGAAGAGCTTTTAAAACAGAAAGAAAAAAAACTTACACTTCAAGAAGAAACTGTGAATAAACAACTTCTTGAAATTAAAGACAAAGAGCAAAATATTGAAAAAATGCTTTCCAAAAATAAGTTAATTTTAAAAGAAATTAAAACTACAAAGATGAATAAAATCGCTCAAACTTTTGCTAAAATGAAACCTGCAGCTGCCTCAAATATACTCTCAGATATGGGTGCTAAAGAGGCAAAATCTATTTTAGAATCCTTGAAACCAAAAGTTGTTGGAAAAATATTAACAAAAATGGATCCTAAAAAAGCATCAGAATTGACACAACTTTTAAGTAAATAATGCTTCTCTAATCAGATTTTTACCTTATTTATTGTAAAATGTCCAAATTTAATAAATAAGTAGGGCTATCACACCATGAAAATTTCACTAAAAACTGTTCCCCATATAGCAAATAAAATAGCAATTGATTTAAATAAAAGTGGTGTTGTAACGATGACCAAAGGGCTTGAACCTATTGCTCAAGAAGCACAAAAAGTCTTTGAAGCAGATATAAAGAAAGAGATGGATTTAGAAGATAAAGTAAATCTTATCTGTGATGATAACGAGGAAGAGATAGAGTTTATGCTTGCAGATGAACGTCAACTTTTCTTTATGATAAAAAAGAAATTAGCTCCAGAATTTGGTGTAATTTTGAACTATGAAGAGCGTTTCTCTGATGTAAGTCATAAAATATTGGATGAGCTTTATGAAGAGGATTTAATCCATTTTGATGTAACTGAGAACCGTATAAAAAACATTATATATAATGCTATTACTGGTTTTATTGCAGATACTTCAGAGATAGAAGATGCAGTTATGGACAAAATTCGTTCATATAAAAGAAGATTTATCCCTGGAACTGATGAGTTTGAAATTTTACATGAAAAACTTTATCGTGAAGAGATGATGAAAAGAGGAATGGAGTAGTGAGTATGGAATTACAAAAAGTTTACATATATCTTGAAAATGGTACTTTTTTAGAAGCAAATAGTTTTGGTGCAAAAGCAACAGTAGTAGGTGAAATAGTTTTTAATACTTCACTTTCAGGCTATCAAGAGATTATGAGTGATCCCTCTTATGCTGGTCAGTTTGTAACATTTACTATGCCTGAAATTGGAAATGTTGGAGTAAATGCACAAGATATGGAGAGTGCATCTGCTCATGCTAAGGGGATGATTGTTCGCAAGTATCAAGATAATTACTCAAACTTTCGAGCTGAGGGTTCTTTAGCAGAATTTTTAATACAATATAATGTTATGGGAATTTGTGATATTGATACAAGATATCTTACAAAAATGATTCGAAGTGAAGGTGCTATGATGATGGTGGCTTCAACTGAAATAAGTGATGTAGAAGCACTGAAAAAGATTTTGGCAGACTCTCCTCGTATTGAAGATGTGAACTATATTGAGCAAGTAAGTACAAAAAAATCTTATAAACATACATCAAGTGTTTATAATGATAAAAGTGGTTTTGAGTATGAAAAAGCCCCAAAAGTAGAAGCTAAAATAGCTGTTATAGACTTTGGTGTGAAACGTAATATTTTAAATGAAATAGTATCTGCTGGTATTGCTGTAGATGTTATTCCTAATGATTTTAAAGCAGAAGATCTAATATCTCAGTATAATGAGAAAAGTATAGATGGTGTTTTTCTTTCAAATGGACCAGGTGATCCACTAGTGCTTAAAAAAGAGCAAGCAGAGATCAAAAAACTAATTGAAGCAAAAATTCCGATGTTTGGTATCTGTCTTGGGCATCAACTTTTAAGTATTTCTCATGGCTATGATACATTTAAACTCAAGTTCGGTCATCATGGGGGTAATCATCCTGTAAAAAATAAAAATACAGGGCTTGTAGAGATTACAGCACAGAACCATAACTATAATGTTCCTGATAATATTATAGAGATAGCAACCGTAACACATACAAATCTTTTTGACAATACAATTGAAGGTTTAAGTTATAAGGATAGTCCTATATTTTCAGTACAGCATCACCCTGAATCTTCTCCCGGTCCTAAAGAGAGTCGTTATATTTTTAATGAGTTTCTCACACTTATAAAACGATAATAAGTTCTACATATAAGTAGAACTTATTCTTAACAAAATATTCCCCTTTCTTAAAATAAAATAAAATTACAAAAGTAAACAAAAAGACAATAAATTCCCTAATTTAATACTAAATTAAGATACTTTAAATCAATCTATTGCTAATATACAGAGTTAATTAGTTTAGTAAATACACTCTTGGTATTTATTAAACTTAATTGCTTTGAATCTTAAGGAGGCTATATATGGAGAATCGTCCATTAGAGTACGACTATACAGTTGCAAAGATGTTCATGCTTACTACAATCGTTTTGGGGATTGTTGGTATGACTATCGGTGTATTTATAGCATTTGAACTTGCATTTCCAGAATTAAATACAATTTTTGGTAGCGGTTTAGCTGAATACACAAACTTTAGTCGTCTTCGTCCATTGCACACTGATGCAGTTGCATTTGGTTTTACAGTAAGTGGTATTTTTGCTACTTGGTATTATGTTGGTCAAAGGGTACTTAAAGTATCTATGGCAGAATCAAAATTTTTAATGTTTATTGGTAAACTACAATTTTGGTTATACGTTATTGGTGTTGCAGCAGCTGTTGTATCACTATTTATGGGATATACAACTTCAAAAGAGTATGCTGAATTCGAATGGCCTGTAGATATTGCCATCGTTGTAGTATGGGTTTTATGGGGTGTTAGTATATTTGGTTTAATTGGTATTCGTCGTGAAAAGTCATTATATATCTCAGTATGGTATTATATTGCTACTTTCCTAGGTGTTGCTATGCTTTACCTATTTAACAATATGGAAATCCCTACTATGATTGCAACATCAGCTGCTGGTGAAACAAGTATTGGTGATTGGTTCCACTCTGTTTCAATGTACTCAGGTACAAATGATGCACTAGTACAGTGGTGGTATGGACATAATGCTGTTGCATTTGTATTTACTGTGCCTATTGTTGCAATGATTTACTATTTCTTACCGAAAGAGTCTGGTCAAGCGATTTATTCTTATAAATTATCTTTACTATCTTTCTGGGGATTAATGTTTGTTTATTTATGGGCAGGTGGTCACCACCTTCTTTATTCAACTGTTCCTGACTGGATGCAAACTATGGGATCAATCTTCTCAATAGTACTTATTCTTCCATCATGGGGTTCAGCGATCAATATGCTTTTAACAATGAAAGGTGAGTGGCAACAAGTTGCAGCATCTCCATTAATTAAGTTTATGGTTCTTGGTTCTACATTCTATATGTTCTCAACATTAGAAGGTCCTATTCAAGCTATTAAATCTGTTAATGCTATTGCTCACTTTACTGACTGGATTGTTGGTCATGTTCATGATGGTACTCTTGGTTGGGTTGGCTTTATGATTATTGCTTCACTTTACCATATGGCACCACGTGTATTTAAACGTGAGTTATATTCAAAAAAACTAATGGCATCTCAATTCTGGATCCAAACTTTAGGTATCGTTTTATACTTTACTTCTATGTGGATTGCAGGTATTACTCAAGGTATGATGTGGCGTGCTCACGATGAGTATGGTAATTTGGCTTATTCATTTATGGATACAGTTAATGTTCTTCACCCTTACTTTGCACTTCGTGGTACAGGTGGATTATTATACTTAATTGGTTTCTTTATGTTTGCTTATAATATTTATAAAACTATGTCTTCTCGTCCAGTTGAAGAGTCAGAGTTACAAAATGCTTCGCCTATGGGCGCTTAAGAAAGGGAGGAAAATATTATGTTTCATTGGTTAGAAAAACACCCGTTCTTTTTCGCGGTAGGTGTATTTGTTGTTATTGCTTTTGCAGGTTTAATTGAAATTGTTCCAAACTTTGCACAGGCATCACGTCCTGTAATCGGAACGACTCCATACTCTACTTTAGAGTTAGCTGGTCGTCACGTTTATATTAAAAATAGTTGTAATGCTTGTCATTCACAACTTATTCGTCCATTTAAATCAGAAACTGATCGTTATGGTCACTACTCTTTAAGTGGTGAGTATGCATATGACCGTCCATTTCTTTGGGGTTCTAAAAGAACTGGTCCAGATTTACACCGTGTAGGTAACTACAGAACAACTGAGTGGCATGAGAATCATATGAAAGATCCTGCTAAAATTGTTCAAGGTTCTATTATGCCTGCATACCCATGGATGTTTACAAATAATGCAGATATTGACACTGCATTTGCTGAACAGTTAACTGTTCAACAATTTTTTGCTGTTCCTTACAATAAAGCTGTACCTATGAAAGATGGTTCAACTACAACTGTAAAACTTGGTAAAAGTATTGCAGAAGCACATGCTATGGCACTTGCTGAAGCAGAAGAAGTTGCATCTAAAATGAAAGATCAAGATGTTAAAGATGCAGTAGCACGTGGGGAAATTCCAGAAATTGTTGCTTTAATTGCATATCTAAACTGTCTTAAGTAAAGAGGAATTGTAGTGGAATTGAATGAATTAGCTGGTTATGGATATTTTTTTGCGACACTGTTTTTGGTAGTAGCTACTTACTCGTATATCTATCATCTTTATTCAAAGAAAAAAGATGCAACTGGTGTTGATTATGAACACTACAGTGATATGGCACTAAAAGATGATATAGGGGATACTCCGGTAAAACCTATATTAGATGAAAAAGAAAAATAGGAGAGATATATGAAGAATCTTTATCTTTGGGGAGTTATCGTTACTATTGCAATGTTGGGAGCAACATATGTAACAGTAGGTTACCAAAAAGGTGGTCTAAACGGCGATATTGTAAATATGCTTGCTATTGCAGGTGCTGTTGCACTAATAATTATTACAGTCTTTGTTGTAATTAAGTATGTTCGTCAAATGCAAACAGATACTGCAGATGGTGAATTAGCAGCAGAGTCTTGGGATGACATTGGTGAATATAAAAACCCTGTACCTTTTGGTTGGGCAATTATGTTTTTAGGTACTATGGTTTGGGGAATGTGGTATTTCTTAATTGGATATCCAGTAAATGCATTTTCTCAAATTGGTCAGTACAATGAAGAGGTTGCTGAAAAAACTGCAGCTTTTGAAAAGCAATATGCAAATGTTAGTGGTGATGAACTCGTAGCTATGGGTGAGTCAGTATACTTAGTTGAGTGTGTTGCTTGTCATGGTCTTAATGCTGATGGTAATAGTGAAACAGATGCTGCAGACTTAAATGTACGTATTTCGAAAAAAAGTGTTAAACATGTTATTGAACATGGTTCAAATAACCAACTACTTGGTTCAGAAATGCCGATGCCAGATCGTAACGGTCTTTTTAATATGAATAGTGGTGCTTTAATTACTGATGCTGAAATCGCTGCTGTATCTGCTTATGTTGCAGATGGTATGGATGCTTCTAATACTGCTGGTGCTGAAGCATTTGCTGGTGTATGTTCTTCATGTCATGGTGCAGATGGTAAAGGTATGGAGTATGTTGCTCCAAATATCGCTGAGTGGAGTGCACCATTAATTACTAATGTATTAAATCATGGTAAAGTTGGAGCAATCGGTAAAATGCCAGCTATGGACAGACTAAATAAAAAACAAAAAGAAGCTATTGCTGCTTATGTTACTAGTTTAGTACAAGAAGGAGAATAATATGAATGAAAATAGAAGTATTTTTGCTCTTGATGGCATTACAGGTATGTTAATCGCTACTGCTCTTTTGTTAGGTATTCTTGCATTCTTAACTATTGGTGCAATTAATGTGCAACAAGGTAGTGCGGAAAATTTTTACAAAATTAAAGATGAAACATCAATTCAACGTATTAGTACTGATAATGCTAAACATGTTGTAGATGTTAAATTAAAATAAGGAGTGTAGAGATGGAAAAAATTATTTCATGGGGTCTTCTTTTGATGGCTGCTTATACACTTTATGCTGTGACTTTAGGTCAACACATGTACGTAGGTTAGGAAAGTTCTGTTGAATATTTCTAAAGGAGGGCTTTATGCCCTCATCCTCATAACCTTACTTCAATCACAACTGTTTGCAGAATATTTATATAAAGATGACTTAATACATAACAACAAATTTACGGAAGAAGTAAATAGTATTGGTAGTGATTTATACAAACAAACAAATATTTCTTTAAAACTTTTAATGTTAAAAAGTATTCCAGAAGATTTGACTGTATATGAATACGAACAAAAAATTCTAAAAGAATTTACTGAACCAACAATATTACTGACTTTTTCAGAAAAAAATAGATTTGTTGATATAGAAACGAATGATGAATCTTTATATAAATATTTTAATAAAAAGCAAGTATTAAGTCCTGTAACATCTTATGTTCAAGGTCTTATGATGGCACTATTTTATGCTCAAAATTTCGATGATTTTATCTCTATTATAAAAAATAATGGTGGTACTATTTTACCACTACTGGGTGGAAAAGCAAAAGCAGATAGATTACATGGAAAATATTCAGCTGCAATGTTTAACGGTTATTTAGATATAGCCCAGCAAGTTTCTAAAGCTAAAGGGGTAAAACTTGCAAATGGCTATGATAGTAGCACAAATCAAGATACACTTTTTTATGTAAAGTTATTGTTTTACAGTGTACTTTTATATGCTATAATTATGTATATAAGAAGATTTATTTATAGAAGAAGGCATAAAGATGAGCATTTTAAAAAGTGGTAAACTATGGCCTTATGCCATAGGAATAGCGATTACTATGGTATTTGGTTTTTGTGTAGCTACAGTTGTTGTAACAAGTCAAGCTGATATTCAACCGAGTGATGATTATATGACTTATTATCAAGATGCTGATGCAAATGTAAACAGTCTTATAAACTCTCGAATTGCCTTTGATAAAAAGTATAAGATTGAGTATATTACAGATGGGATTAGTAAAGATAATACAACAATAGAGTATAAATTAACTGACCTTAATGGAAAACTTATTAGTGATGCTGTTATGATTGTAGCAATTACAAGACCAGAAACACATGAGTTCAACCAAAAGCTAAATAATCCAAAAATAGAAAATGGAGTTTATAGTTTTAGTAATGTTAAATTTCCAAAAGAAGGTATTTGGAATATTGTTGTTAAAGTTGTTCGAGGTAAAGATAGTAGATTTTTTAATCTCAAAGCTGACACCAGATATAAAGCAGTTACACAATATTAATCTATGGATAAAAAGACCATAGTGCTTCCCTCTGCTCGTGCTATACGGCATGAGCAATTTCTCTTAAGTAATGACTCTCTATTTTTACCAAACTACATAACCATGAGTGAATTCTTATCTAAACTCTGTATAGTTAATGGGTACAGAGCTATAGATGATGATAGTAGAATTTTACTTCTTTTAGAAGCATCTGATTTTCAAGCTTTTTCCTCCTTGAAGATAGAGAGAAACTTTTTTACTTTTGTAAAAAACAGTACGTATATATTTAAGTTTTTCAGTGAGTTAAGTGCTGAATTATATGATATAAACAACTTAAGTACAGCTGATATATATGGTGAGTACGAGGAACATATAACGATACTTATTGAGCTTTATAAACGTTATGAATTACTCTGCCATGAAAAAAGATATCTTGACAAAATATTCCTTCCAAAGCTCTATACATTTAATGACTCTTATGTAAAAGATATAGATGAAGTCTTGCTTCATGTAGATGGACATCTGACAAATTTTGAGCTAGAACTTTTAGAAAAATCTACTCAATTTACAAGAGTAAAACTTCTTTTTAAAACATCCATATTTAATAGTAAAATGCAAGAAAAATTTAACTCTTTGGGTTTTATACTTGAAGTAGGTTATGACTATTTTTTAGATTTTAATAAAAAAGAGATACTCCAAACGAGTAAAATAGTAATAAATAAAAATCTTACTTGTCATAGTTTTAGTGAGACACTCCTCCAAGTAGCCTTTGCAAAGCAGAAAATATATGAGTTCGTAAAAAAAGGGTATAAGAGTGAAAATATAGCACTGATTTTACCAAATGAAAAGATTGCAGAGATATTAAAAAGTTTTGACTCTAAAGCAAATCTAAACTTTGCAATGGGAGAATCTTACACTCAAACTAAACTTTATAAAAAATTACAAGCAACACTGCAACTCATAGAGTTAGACTCTGTTGAGAATGTTGCTAGGGTGGAGCGAGTAGGTGATGAGCTCTACTCTATTATTTTGAGTAGTTATTACAAGGAACTTGAGACAAGTTATTTTGTTTCTTTGTTGGAAAAAATAAAAGACTCTTTTAGCCAAAAAATAGAGGTGAAAATATTTGAAGAGGAGCTCTACCGTTTTGAAAAGGTTCTTCCCTCTATGGAAGGAATGAATGTAAAGTCTCTACTCAAACTTTTTATGCAACGTTTAGCCTCAAGAAGTATTGATGATATACGAGGTGGAAAGATAACCGTTATGGGAGTA